>ENA-OBIT01000165-OBIT01000165.1-metagenomes-genome-assembly--contig:-NODE-165-length-28465-cov-12.0851_pt1 | contig 28465 bp, 25 predicted proteins | sample MGYA00153386_OBIT01 | MGnify analysis MGYA00153386
AACCCTTGTTCCTCCGTAAAAGATTTCGCTTCCTCACACCAGAGGCGATACAAAAACTCAGCCGCTTCTCGATGCAAACCTTCCCTATCCTCCGGCAAATTCAGCCCCAAAATCCGGGGAACTCGCAGCGATGAATCGGGACTGACTTCTAGCAAACCCAATGCTATGGCGCGGTCAATATTTGTCTCAACATCGACAATACCGCTACAAACCGCCGCGATTCCTGCCCTCGGCACCGGTAAGTGATAAACTAATGCCAACTCCAGCATATTTGTCAATTCAGGCGATAGCTGCTTCAACAATTCCCGATTCAGAATATCTTCTCGAAACTCCGCAGTTGTCTGCTCAATTTGTGCCAAAATCGCAGTTACATCCAGTTGTTTAGCCAGCAACACCAAATTCAGCCGTTCCAACAACCGAGGATTGCCATCTGCCACATTTTTTGCTTGCGATTTCAACTCTCCATCTACCTGAGATTCCGGCGCAAAAGCATCAAGCTGACTGCATTTTTTCTGCAAATCTGCACCTTTAAAACCATCCAAAGACTGCTTGTGAAAATACCGCAACTGCTGCGAATCAAAATCGTAACGACAAGTCAGAATCAAACGGTGAGGCGCATTAGTTTCTGTAATTGCCCAAACCAAAGCCTCCAAAATTCTTGCCATTTCCCGCTGCAACACCCAGCCACTATTCGGCCGCGATTCTAAATGGTCTTCAAAATCATCCAAAACCAACAAAAACGGCTGTAACTTCCCGCCAGACTCCTGTTTTTCGGAAGCAGTTGCCATTTCTTCCAAAGCCAAAAATAGGTCGCGCAAGCGATATTTTAACTCATCATCATCTCGCTGCAAAGCTTCTCGCTGCAACTTCGGCAACTTGTCGCCCAACTTACTCAGCAAACTTGGTTCATCGACTTTTCCCGACCAAACAATCTTATCAAATTGCGTCAATCTGTCGCACAATCTCGAAGCCAAACTACTCTTACCCAAACCTCCCATGCCGTGAATCAAAACACCTACTAAATCCGAGTTTAAAGCCTTCAAACATTTTTGAATTTGCCGCCGCCGTCCCACAAAAGCTTCGCGACTTGGGACTTTTACCTGCTTCCCCGCAGCATCCAAAAACTGCTCTGTCACCGTCGGTTTCGGTGCGCGTCTCCGCCCGCGACTCCTGACAGTTGTTACCAAACTTCCGGGCAAATTTCCTGCCACATAAAACCGCAACAAATGCCAATCTCGCGCCTTTTTAGCAATTAAAGCTTGATAAGTAGCAGCCAAAGCCTCCGTCAATTCATAGCCTGCCGCCAAACTTTTATACAGCGCTGCTGCGGCCGCCGTCGCATCACCATCTCCCACCTTTTTGCCCCAACCCAAAACAGCTTTAGCGCCGAAATTCAGCAACTCTTCAGCCAAGGAAGGAACCGACCCAGATTTGCCGCGCTGTCCCGTGCGACAACCAGACAGAAATAGCAGTTTAGGAAGACGAAACTTGAATGAATTCGCGATATCTTCACCGCTAGCCGGATAATTTTCACCAGTCTCTGTTTCTGTACAAAAACGCGGTTCACCGTTATCATTAATAACGGCATGACCAGTCAAATGCAAAACATCAAAATTCTCCTTATCATGACTATCAATCAAATATGCCAATTCCTGCAAACATCCACTTTCTTCAACTATCAGCGCTAAATCTTGTTTCGCTTCCTTTGTGGCTGTCAGAATCAATGCTTCTTCTTTTTCAAAATCCAATACAGGTTTTACATCTAGTGGCGAAGCTGCCATAAACAAGAGATTCAGCGCTCTATTTTTAGGTTCATCTTCATCAACGGACAACTTTTTAATACTATCAGAAGACATCCAGCGAATCGGCACAATCGGCAGAGGTTTTGCTACCAAGAAACTATGACCATCGTGCAGCACTTCCCAAGGCAAATGAGCGAGTTTTTCTGCCGTAGAAATGGCTAAAATAATGCTTTCTCTACCCAACTCTCCAATTTTCCGCGAAAACAGTCGTTCCGTACCATCAAGCCAGTTAAATAACTGTTTTCCCGTAACAGCATAGCTTTCTGGTAAGCGAACATAATAATCTTGTTCAGCAAGCCCAATTAAATCAGTAATTTCTGTCAGACACAGCCGTCGCGATTCATAATGATTGGGATTGTCTAAAAAATAGCGAAATTCAACATAATTACCTTGAACAGTTTTGAGGTCGAGGTGTAGAATTTTCACAGTTATAATTTATATTTTGCATAAAATTAAAGTTGAATACGATTTTATTTTGATTGTTTCCGGATATTTTACGATTAGTTCGGATATCTCTACCTCCCAATTACGGGGCTTCGTAGGGGCGGTGCCCCCGTGCCCGCCCTCTCTCCGTTTATTCGTCCAGGATTTGCTTAATTTGGTCGATGGTGGCATTTTCCAACAGCAACCGCCGCCCGCGCTTACCAACAATCAAAACTTTCTCAATCTTTTTACCAGATTTGCCTTGCTTATATTCTTGATACCACTTGCGAATTTGTTCTGCTATGGCAAGAGTTCCACCAGCAATAGCAACAATAGCGCCAACAGTTGCTAAAATTCCCTCTTTTTCATCATCTCCCACCGTTTCCCAATTTCCCGACAAGTCAGCAATGGCAAACAATTCTTCCGTAGCTGCAACTGCATCTTGTCCTTCGACACTGATTTGAATATCTGCCATTATTTTTAATAATTAATAAATAAGCCGCCTAAAATCAGCCCGATCGCAATTAACGCCACCCAGATAAACCTGTTATCTTTCGTATTTACCTGACTTAAATCTACAGGTTCGGGTACAACTGGCTTGGGTTTAGCGTATTTGATATCGGCGTTGGGATTGGCTTGAAAACTGATTGATTGATTTTCATCTAAAGCTGCCAAATCGGGGATTTTTACCGTCCATTCGTCAGGGATGCTGAGTTTGGGTGCTTCGAGAATGAACAGTAGGCGCTTTGCTTGTTGGCGGGTTTCTTGGCGGGGATGGCGGGTGAGTTGCGCGCAAAGCCCGATCGCCCTTTCGGTGTCGCCAGAGGCTTCGTAGGCTGTCACCAGCCACATCTGCACCTCGCCACCTAAACGGGAATTGCGATCGACCAAACCGGTGGCTGTTTCTAAACTCTGCACAGCTTGAGCATACAACCCACTCTCAAAAGCGACTCGGCCAGCTTGGTACTCAGTCTGAACAATTTCTAACTTTTCTGAACTCACCAGCCGCTACCCACCTGACAAATGTTATTTTCTAAATTTGCAAAACACTAGAATTCGCTGTTTTGTTGCGACATACCAGACTCGTTGTCGCGTTTGGAACCCAGCAAGTCTAACTGATCTACTTTAATTACCGGCTTCGAGCGATTTGCTCCGCTATTGCGGTCTTGCCAGCGATCGAACTTCAAAGAGCCTGTGACGCCAATTAGAGCACCTTTGCGAACGTAGTCAGCCGCAACCTGTGCTGTTTTGCCCCAGATTTCCAGATTGAACCAGTCTGGTTGATCGCTGTTCTTGGTTCTGCGGTTCACTGCCAGCGTCAAATTACACTTAACTGTACCCGACTCAAAATACTTCACGTCCGGGTCGCCGCCGACGCGACCTACTAAAGTCACAACATTAAGACTCATAAACTTTTTCGGGAATGTGGTTGATTGGTGATGTAGTTTAACTCTGCCATACGCTCGATCGCCTCCAAACTGAACTTGGAAAATCGCTGCTGATGGCTTCATCCTGATTTTACACCCACTTACCAGAACATATTGATTGTGGATGATTGGCTCGGGGGCGCTCAACCTTTGCTCGACAATGTACATTTCTGACTAGACTCAGGATCAAAAACGTAATAGAATCCACCTCGGTTACACTTTTGTAACAACATTATTGCACACATTCGTATTTTAGTTTTTGGGGGGGTACAAATCAGTGGGTCTTCTCAATCGATTTTCCTTATCTAGAGATATGGGTATCGACCTCGGTACTGCTAACACTCTCGTTTATGTATCCGGCAAAGGCATTGTTCTCCAAGAACCTTCTGTAGTGGCGATCGACCAAGACTTAAAAATACCGCTGGCTGTCGGAGAAGATGCTAAAAAAATGCTCGGGCGCACGCCCGGGAATGTCATAGCATTGCGCCCGCTTCGCGACGGGGTAATCGCAGACTTCGACACAGCCGAATTGATGCTCAAGACTTTTATCCGCAGAGTTCACGAAGGCCGAACCTTAGTTTCGCCGCGGATTATTATTGGCATCCCCAGCGGTGTCACCGGCGTCGAGAGGCGTGCTGTCATTGAGGCGGCGACTCAGGCCGGTGCTAGGGAAGTGCGGTTGATTGATGAACCGATCGCGGCGGCGATCGGGGCTGGACTGCCTGTTGCTGAGGCGACTGGCAATATGATTATAGATATCGGCGGGGGTACGACGGAAGTTGCGGTTTTGAGTTTGCAAGGTACGGTGATCAGCGAGTCTGTGCGGGTAGCCGGCGACGAACTCAACGAGGCGATCGTCCTATACATGAAAAAAGTTCACAATTTGGTCATCGGCGAACGCACCGCTGAAGAAATTAAGATTCAGGTGGGTTCTGCATATCCAACCCTAGAGGATGACGATGTGATGATGGAAGTCCGGGGCTTGCACTTGCTCTCGGGTCTGCCGCGAACTGTTACGATCAAAGGCCCAGAAATTCGCGAAAGTATGTCGGAACCGCTTTCAGTAATTGTGGAAGCTGTCAAGCGTACTTTGGAACGTACACCTCCGGAATTAGCAGCAGATATTATTGACAGGGGAATTATGCTGGCCGGTGGCGGGGCGCTGATGAAAGGTTTAGATACTCTGATCAGTCACGAAACAGGAATTGTCACTCATGTGGCAGCCGATCCGCTGTGCTGCGTGGTTTTGGGAACTGGTCGGGTATTGGAAAACAAACAGTTGGAACGGGTTTTCAGCGGGCAGTCCTCGCGCAATATGTAGTTAACAAATTTGGGATTTTGGATTTAGAAATAGGTCTGCCATCTAAAATCTAAAATCCTGACATAACAATTTTAGATAACTGGAATTATGCTAAAAAATACACTCCGCAGGTGGTGGGATCTGCGTCTGCCAATTGCTCTTTTAGGTTTAGCTGTAACTGCCGCTTGGGGAGTTCGACAAACACAAGGTGCTCCACTATTTGAAGTTTACAATTGGGTGACTCGTCCGTTTCAAGCTAATGGCTCTGGGCAAGAACAACTAATCTCGGCTCGCACTCAAGAATTGCAAGCACAATTATTAGAATCAGAAACTCAAAATCAGAAGTTAAAAGAGCTTTTAGGTTACGTTTCGGCTAAGAAACCTAAAGGGATTGTAGCTCCTATTATTGGCCGCAGTGCTGACCATTGGTGGCAGCAAGTAACTTTGGGGCGCGGCAGTAATGATGGCATCAAAGCAGATTTTACTGTGATGGGCCCAGGCGGTTTGGTAGGTCGGGTTGTCAGTGTTACTCCTAACACTAGCTTGGTGCTATTAGCCAGCGATCCTACGAGTCAATTGGGTGTAGGAATTACTCGCAGTCGCAATATGGGTTTTATGCGCGGTAAAGGCGGAAATCAGGCTGTGATGGAGTTCTTTGATAATGTTCCTAACGTCAAGCCTGGGGATGTGGTTTCAACTTCTTCTTTCAGTCAGTTGTTTCCGGCTGGTTTGCCGGTGGGAAAAGTGGTTTCGGTGGATATGAATAAAACTCCGGCTCCCGAAGCTGTTGTTGAGTTCTCTGCACCGATGAATTCTCTAGAGTGGGCGGTGGTTTACCCCCACTCTAAGGAAGCCGAACAAAAGGCTTCCCAGGGTAAATCTTCTGCACCGTTCCAGGGAGTAAAGCAGCCATGAAGGCTTTATCTCGGATGTCTTCACGATCGCGCCAATTTCTCAACTTCGCCGTTACGTTTGTTTCTGTGATACTGTGCGTACTGATATTACCCACTCGGATGCCAGGCATGGAATTGCTGGGAATTAGCCCGAACTGGCTATTGATTTGGGTGGTAGCTTGGAGTATTAAGCGGAAACGTACAGTTTTCGGAGCTGCTAGCATGGGCCTGGTTTTGGGGTTTCTTCAAGATGCAATGACGGCTCCTTACCCCAGCCACGCTGTGAGTTTAGTTACTGTAGCAGTCTTGACAGTTGTGTTGCTGAAAACTTGGTCGATTCCAGCAGATATTGTGGAGAGAGATCCGATTCCGATCGCCTTAATTGTATTTGGGATGGCGGTAGTAGCGGAAACGGTGATGGGACTGCAATTTCTGGCTATGGGCGATCGGGCTTTGCTAGAAATTTGGAGCGATCACCAGCGAGTGGCTTTGTGTTCTGCTATTCTCAGCAGTCTGTGGGCTCCGGTGATTTATTTTCCCCTCAATCGCTTGTGGGAAATGACCAGGAATTTAGAAAAATCTTAGTCATTAGTCATTAGTCAGTAGTCATTGGTCATTGGTCAGTAGTCATTGGTCATTGGTCATTGGTCATTGGTCATTGGTGATTAGTCAAGAGTTAACAGTTAACAGTTAACAGTTAACAGTTAACAGTCAACTTTAGTCAGTCTAAGATTACTTGTTGTGCCAAACCTAGTAAGTGATGAACGGCAATAATCAAGTCGCTAAGAATGAAATTAGGCTGGTGCTTTTGCAGTTGATGGCGGCTGCGAATGCCGCAGGTAACGGCAATTGTGGGTATTCCCAATGCTTGTCCAGCGAGGATATCTGCTTCGGTATCTCCAATCATCCAAGCCGAACCCAAAGATGACTCAAATTCTTCTGCAACTTCAGCCAACAATTCGGTTTTTAAGGCTGTGTAGTTGTGATACGCAGCATCCGACATCTGAGTCCCGCGAATGCTCGTAAACAGTCTAGCTAAACCGTAATTTTGCAATAGTTGAACGGCTTGATTTCTCGGCCGCAGGGTGACTAAAATCAGTCGCACGCCGCGAGAGTGCAGAAGTGCGATCGCCCACTGCACTCCCGGCTGGATGCGATCTAAGTGCAACAAGTCTGGCTGATTGACAATCCGACTCACGCATCCGAGAAAAATGTGAATTTCTTCTCCCCACAAGCCGGAACTTTTGGCGATTTCAGTATCGGGCACTCGGTTTTGTTTCATTTGCCAAAACTGCTGTTTGCTGAGGATTTGCAGGTTGAGGTTGATTCCCCGGGTGCGATACGCTGCTTGAGTGTCGGTTAATCCCTGTTGATAGGTGGTGTAGTAGCGATCGGACACATCGACGATCGGCCCGTCTAAATCGCAAAATACCGTCATCCGAGGGGACGAGTCAGTCTCTGATGGTAGCTTGTACTGAGGGTTTTCGGAGTCCGGGGCAACAGTGTTTAACATAAAAGGTTAGTAAATTAAGGATAATGATACATTTCTTCATTTTAGCAAGAAATGTATAAGTTAGAATAGAAAGATTAAAGTAAGATTATTAAAAAAACCTATTTAAATTTAGGATCCTCTTCGAGGGCTGCGCCAACGGGCGATCGGGCATGGAATCGGGCATTAATCTACCTGCTGACTACTGACTAATGACTTCTTACTTCTTTTTGCGTTTGTGGATGATGGCTGGAGACATTAAACTTTAAACTTAAGTTTTTAACCATTTGTCCTTATATGCTCAAACACAGTGATTTTCCCAGGAATGTAGAGACCAATCGGGTTCAGGTGCTTTCAGAGGCACTACCTTACATTCAACAGTTTGCCGGCCGCACGATTGTCGTCAAATACGGCGGTGCGGCAATGAAGGATGGCCGTCTCAAGGAAAAGGTAATCCGCGACATTGTGTTGCTATCCTGCGTGGGGATGCGTCCAGTTGTGGTTCACGGCGGAGGCCCGGAAATTAATATTTGGCTGGAAAAGCTGGGCATTGAGCCGCAATTTAAGGATGGTTTGAGGGTGACTGATGCCGCAACGATGGAAGTCGTGGAGATGGTTTTGGTGGGGAAGGTGAATAAGGAAATTGTTTCGTTAATTAACCAAGCTGGCGGCAAGGCAGTAGGGTTGTGCGGCATGGATGGTAATCTGATTCAAGCTCGTCCTGACGGCCGGGAGGGAATTGGGTTTGTTGGTGAAGTCAGCGGTGTGAAAATCCAGATTTTGGAATCTTTGGTGAACAGCGGATATATTCCGGTGGTGTCGAGTGTGGCGGCGGATGAAAATGGGCAATCTTACAACATTAATGCTGACACGGTGGCTGGAGAGATTGCTGCTGGTTTGGGTGCAGAAAAGTTGATTTTGATGACTGATACTGCTGGAATTTTAGAAGATTATCACAAGCCAGACAGTCTAATTGTGAAGTTAGATATTCAAGAGGCTAGACAGTTAATTGAGTCTGGGATTGTTTCTGGGGGGATGATTCCGAAGGTTAATTGTTGTGTGCGGAGTTTAGCTCAAGGTGTTAAGGCTGCTCATATTATTGATGGTCGCCTGGAACACGCTTTGTTGCAAGAAATCTTCAGCGATTCGGGTATTGGGTCGATGATTGTTGCTTCGGGATATGGTGGGACGAAGTAAAATGTATTGAGGGGCGATCGCACTTTGGGAAAAAAAGGGCGATCGACCTTTTGAAAAAAGAAACAATTGCGGTACACCCAAAATATTATGAAACTGCTTTGAGGTATTGCGTTACAGGCTTCAAATCGATATCATCGTTGGAATTCAGTATTTTGAATAGATGGCGCGGGATGCCGACTGCAATCAAAACTGACAAATCGCGATCGAGCTGCATCTGTTTGTGCTAATATGAAAGAGCTTAAACATTACTGATTAAGAGCCTTTAATTAAAATGTCTAAGGAATCAGTCATCACAGAACATATTGAAATCACGCCTGGGGTGCTTGGTGGTAAACCGTGCATTGCAGGTCATAGAATTGCTGTAGCACACATCGCCGAAATGTATCTCAAAATGGGGATTTCTATAGAAGAAATCGCGGGAAAGTACGATCTGCCACTGGCATCGGTTCATGCAATGACCTATTATTACGATCGTCGAGAAGAAATCGATCGTCACACTGCTGAAAGTCGAGCTATTGTGGAAGAATTAAAGCGTAATAGTCCACTATCTCCGTTACAAGAAAAATTGATGGCAATTAGAGGTGAGTGAGCAAATTCGTTTTCATTTAGACGAACATATTGACTCTAATATTGCGCGCGGTTTGCGTCGTTACGGGATAGATGTGACGACAACAGTTGATGCGGGGTTGCGGACTAAAAGCGATGAGTCACACCTGGCATTTATTCGCTTGGAGCAGCGCGTGATAGTAACTCACGATGACGATTTTTTAATTATGGCAAGCGATACCAACGATTATCCAGGTATTGTCTATTGTCCTCCTAATTCTCGTTCTGTTGGCGAGATTATCCGTAGTTTGATTTTAATTTATGAAGTGTATGCGCCTGAAGAAATGAGTGGGAGGATTGAATATATTTGACATGATTGTAACGCGATCGCACTTTCGGACAATAAGAGCGGTCGTACTTTGGGAAAAAGCGAAGTGGCAATATTTCTCACGAGCAAGTGATGGTAGAATTAGATTTAACTGAGCCATTTATCGCGAATTAAAGCAAAATTTAGATGACCTAGAAAAGGTAAGAATTTGTCCCACATGATACTTGTTAATTCTACTGACCTTACATTTTGGGCGGATCGCCTTGAGGCCCGCAGCCAACTGCCGCGCTTGATTCGACGATTAATTTATGCGACTGCATCCGACATTCAACAGTCTAGCTTTGCAGCCGATGAAGGCATACAACTAAGTGGTTGGGACGGGATAGTTAACGCGAATGTAGCCAATATGTTTGTACCTGCAAACGTTTCTGTCTGGGAGATGGGCGTTAATAAAGATCCTAAGAGCAAGGCTGATGATGATTACCAGAAGCGATCGCAAAACCCTTTAGGGCTAACTCCTGCTGATACGACATTCGTTTTCGTTACGCTACGCCGTTGGAATGGTAAAGAAACTTGGATTCAAGCGCGAAATGCAGAGGGGATTTGGCGTGAGGTGCGAGCTTATGATGCAGAGGATCTGGCTCAATGGTTGGAAGAGGCTTCAGCGGTACATCTGTGGCTTTCAGTGTTGCTTGGAAAGCATCCTCACAGTGCATTGTCACTAGATGATTTCTGGATAGATTGGGCTGGAGCAACTAAGCCACCATTGAGTCCAAACTTAGTAATTGGAGGCCGTGAACCAGCACGTGATCGTATTCTAACTTGGTTTCGCGGGACTCCTAGCGTGCTTACGATGCAAGGTGATTCCCCTGAAGAAGCAGTTGCTTTCTTATCTGCTGTTGCTCAAACATTAAGCTCTGAAGAAAAGGTTGTAATTTTATCTCGTGCTGTGGTTGTGGACGATATCGCTGCATGGCGTGGCCTTATTTTGTCATCTGCCCCACTTTTCTTAATAGCTCGATTTGACCAACCGGAAATAATTGGACGGGCAATACAGAAGGGTCATCATGTCTTCGTTCCGCTGGGGCGTGTAGGAGCAACCGGTGCATTTCCCCTACCCCGGTTGATTCGAGATGCAGCCAAGCAAGCGCTCGATGAAATGGGGCAGAGCGGTGAACGGGCTGAGGATCTGGCAACCCTTGCCCGACGCAGCTTATCTGCGTTGCGCCGCAAACTGGCGATCGCCCCAGGCGTACAAGTTCCAGCTTGGGCGCAACCAAATGAAGCACGAAATCTAATTGCACCGCTGCTGGCGGGCGCATGGAAAGATTCCTCTAAAGGCGATCGCTCAGCGTTATCTGATTTAGCAGGAATACCATACGAACAATTTCAGCATCATGCGGTTTCCTCGGTCAACGCGCCCGATCCACCCCTTCTACGAGTCGGCGATGTTTGGATGATTGCTGCAAGGGAAGATGCTTGGCGATTGATTGCACGTTACCTTACGGCTGATGACCTCGAACGCTTCGAGGAGGTTGCGCTGAAAGTTTTAAGCGAACTCGATCCGGCATTTGAACTTCCACCCGAAAAGCGTTTTGCTGCAAGCATCTATGGTAAAAATCTTAGTCGTTCAGGGCTATTGCGTGAGGGAATAGCTGAAACGCTGGCAATGATGGCGTCGCTCAGTCCAGAAGTGAGCTTTGCTGCTAGTAAGACTGGCGAAGAAGTTGCCCGAAAAATAGTTTGGAGATTACTGGAAACAGCAAGGGGAAACGCGGATCTTTGGGCATCATTAGCCTATCTATTGCCTCTTCTTGCTGAGGCAGCACCAAAGGTCGTTCTAGACGCAGTAGAGGCAGGGCTTGCTGGAGAAAATCCTGTTCTAGTCAATCTATTTCAAGATCAAACGGTAAATGTTGCTTGGAGCAGTTCTTCTCCGCATACCGGACTGCTTTGGGCATTAGAAACCTTGGCTTGGAACCCTAATTATCTGGGAAAAGCGGCCTTGTGTCTGGCACATTTGGCACGACTCGATCCGGGTGGAGGGCTAGTCAATCGACCAGCACTCTGTCTGCCGGATATTTTTATTTGCTCGCATCCAAACACGAGTGCACCGCTGCAAAGTCGTCTGGCTGTTCTTGATACAATTGGCAAACGTGAACCTGAGATAGCTTGGCATTTGCTAATGGCACTTTTGCCAAACCACCATAGCGCGGTCTCTCGTACTCATGGCACGAAATGGCGCGATTGGGTTCCAGATCGTCGCATAGAAGTCACCTGTCAAGAATACATTGACGCGACGAACACAATTTTGGAACGTCTTCTATCTAAGGCAGGGGCAAACGTTGAACGCTGGTGCAGTCTCATTGTTTCCATCAGCAACCTAATGTCAGAGCAGCAAGAAGTATTGCTTCAACGCTTAGAAGACCTCGATCTACAATGCTTTACCGCAAGCGAGCAATCCCAACTACAAAGTTGTGTGAGAAAAGAAATTTTACGTCACCGTGATTTTCGTGATGCACGATGGGCAATGCCTACTAGCAGTGTTGATCGATTAGAGAAAATCTACGATCCCCTTGAGTCAGCAGATTGCGTCACCCACTCTGTTTGGCTTTTCAAGCACGAGGTGGAATTACCAGGAATGCGCGATATTTCATGGCAAGAAGAAGACAAGATCGTCTGGAGACACCGTACAGAAGCTTTGCGGGAGATTTTAAACACCCATGATTGGAGTGGTGTATTGAGGCTGGCAGAGCAGGTGAAACAACCAGATATAGTTGGTTCTACACTTGCTCGATCGAATTTGCTATCAATTGATTTGAACGTATTTCTCCATCAGAACCTGGCATCTTTAGAGCAATGGCGCAACCACATGGCAAGGGGATTTGTATCAGAGCGTGCTGTTAGGGACGGCGAAAGGTGGATTGCAGATTGTCTGACGGCTGCTTTGAATTCTTGGACGGCGGAGCAGTATGGCGAATTCTTCCTTTGTCTGGCCTTCAACTCAACGCTTCTGAAGCATCTTGATGCTGCTGGAGAAGAAACTCAGCGCTACTTTTGGAGCCGAGTCCAGCACGTCAACCTTTTAGAAGTGGTCGATACCGATCCCGCGCTCGCCTTTCTCCTTAAATTTGACCGTCCTCATGTTGCTGTAAATGCGATCAAAAGGGCGCTCTCTAAGAAGCCCAACTCGATCGCACCTGAGCGAATTGCTGAAATACTTGAAGCTGCGATTTTAACTGCTCCTGAACCTGGCTTTCATGTGTCTGGATTTGCCTATAAATCTGCCGAGTTACTGAATCGCTTAGAGGCGAGGAATTTATCGCGCGATCGACTTGCCAAGTTGGAATGGCTATATTTCCCAATTCACGAAAATTATCGCAGTCCTCATATTCTCCACAAGGAGATGTCATGCAATCCAGAGTTTTTTATTGAGTTACTCCAATGTATTTACCCTCCTAAAAATGAGCTTCAACCAGAGGAATCTGAAAACAAGATTGCCCGTGCAAGATTGCCTTGGGAACTTCTGGAGTCATGGAAACAAATGCCCGGACAACAGAAAGACGGTACGGTTGATGTGGAAGCTCTTCGAGGATGGGTGCTGCGGGTTCGCGAGCTTGCGGCTGCGTGCGATCGCAGTGAGAGTGCTGACATCCATATTGGTCAGGCGCTGGCCTTCTCGCCAATCGATTCCGATGGAACTTGGCCCCATCAAAATGTACGAGACTTAATTGAAGAATTGGCTAACTCAGATATTGAAAATGCTTGGCAAATACAAATCTTCAATAATCGTGGAGTGACTTGTCGTTCAATCACTGCTGGCGGCGAACCCGAACGCATACTTGCCGAAAGGTATGAGTCCTACGCAAAACAAATGTACGATCTGTGGCCTCGAACGGCAGGGGTCATGCACACCTTGGCAGAAGACTATCGCCATCAAGCACTACACCAGGATCAACAGGCGGAGCTCACTCAAGATTTCTGGCGCTAAAGGAAATCCGCGCTATCTTCTTACTTAAAAAACCCACTGCTAAAATCATTTCATAATCAATACATCGGAAAGCTGTCCTATGCCCTCACCCTTTCCTGGAATAGACCCCTACTTAGAACACCTCGATTTCTGGCAGGAAACTCATCATTGGTTAATTGCTGCGATCGCAGCATCCTTACTCCCCCAAAGAAGATGTAGAACCTATTGTTAACTTACCAGAATTGCTTGCAGGTGTTTACGATCGCGCCGGCTATGATTATCGGATCGATTACAATCGAGACCCTATCGGAATAAGATCGGGTTTGGCAAACGAACTTTTGCAAGAAAAAGGATTGCGAGATAATTAATCCTATTTTACTTTATTGATGAACGATCGCCCCTCAACCGCAAATCTTACAGAAAAGCTTTACGATCTAATCATACCCTTAACCAAAGAGCATAAATGCTATAATTTTAATCCAGAGCGATTCCTTCAGATTGGAGCTTTAAAAAATGAGATTTATCAATCCCAAAACAGATTTTGCCTTTAAAAAAATATTCGGCGACGAACAAAATAAAGACATCCTCATCAGTTTTCTCAACGCCATCCTCTATCAAGGCAATTCTGCGATCGAATCCTTAGAAATCCTCAATCCTTATCAACCCCCCAAAATTAGAGGAGTTAAAGATACTTACTTAGATATTCGAGCCAAGCTGAATAACGAGCAAACAGTCATTATAGAAATGCAGGTATTGAATGTAGAAGGCTTTGAAAAGCGAATTTTGTATAATGCTGCTAAAGCTTATTCAATTCAACTCGATACGGGAGCAGATTACACGCTGCTCAATCCGGTAATCGCCTTAACTATTACTGACTTTGAAATGTTTCCCAATCTCGACAAAGTAATTTCCAGATTTATCCTCAAAGAAAAAGATTTTCTGGTTGATTATCTAATTTACGATATCGAGTTAGTGTTTGTGGAATTACCTAAGTTCGGCAAAAAATTAGAGGAATTAGAAACTGTAACTGATAAGTGGATCTATTTTCTGAAAAATGCCAAAAGTTTAGAACTTGTACCGGAAAAAATGGGAGAAGTGCCAGCTATTCAGAAAGCTTTTGAAGTTGCGAATCGCGCTGATTTAACCCGCGAAGAGTTGGAAGATTTAGAACATCAGGAAATTTACATACAAGACCAGCGGAATGCTACTATTAAAGCTGTGAAACAGGCTGTTTCAAAAGCTGTGAAACAGGCTGTGAAAGAAAAAGCGATCGACATTGCCAAAGGACTTCTGGATGTGTTAGATGAAGCAACGATCGCCCAAACAACCGAATTGAGTATTGAGGAAATTCAAAAGTTGAAACAATCAAGGTAAAAGGCGATCGACTATCAAGAATCCTTCGACACTTCCTCAAAATCTTCCGAATCCCCCGGCAAACCAGAACCCTCGCTACTCCTCAACCTCGGCGATTCCCCATTACTCGTGCCCGTACCGTAACCCCCAGAATACCTGTCGTCCAAACCCGAATCCCTCAGCGAAATCGCACTTCTTTGACTCGGCGACAATCGATCGCCCCCTCTCCCCCTCCCAGACATCGGCGGCTTGCGAGTTAAAGTTTTCCAAGCAGCCTGAATCCCAGTCACCACGCTGCGAGTCGTTACCTGCACGTTTTGCGCCTGCTTTTTCGCGCTACCAATACTTCGATCGACCTGTTTGACAACCTCCCCCGCACTTTGCACCCCATCGCTGACATCATCCGTCAACTCGCTAATTTCCAACCCTGTCAACCGAATCGCCTCCAAAGTGGGCGGAAACTCGCGAGAAAGCGTGTCCGCGAGCTTTTCCACGCTGCGCGCGGCCCGCGTCAATGCTTGCACCGCAGGTATCAGAGTCACTAAAACAGCAGTTAAGCTAACTGCTACGAGCAAAATCGACATTCCTAGCCAAAATAGGGGATCGCTCACTTGAATCTGGGATTGGGGGTTTGAAAATTCATCTAATTTTACAGTCAATGTGCGAGGAAATTATTGTGGGATGGGCATCCTGCCCGTCCCAAACAGCAATGAGCGATCGGTGACCACAGATGAGTTAGCGGACGGGAGGGCGCAACGGGGGACTGACTTCGGCTTCAGTTTCCGACAAGGTTTGGCGTTCCCGCTGAGTCGCTTCTAAACCCGCTGCGATCGCCTCTTTGAGTCTAATCAAAGTTTCGTCCCAATTTCGGATTGCAGTTTCAGAAAGTCGATCGGCTTGCAATTGGACGCTAGTCGATAAATCTTCCGCCAACTCCGGCAAAGCATCGGCCGATTTTTTCAATATCTGTCGCGTCTCCTTGCCCGTTCGCGGTGCCATCAGCAAGCCCGTCATGGCCCCGATCGCAGAACCCACCAACAAACCGCCAATAAATAATCCTGAACGTTTAGTTGACATTTTTATAACTTTTCTCCATAGACCAATTTTAGGTGCGTTTGCACGGAAGCAGCCGTTTGCCAAGCTACAATCCTGGATTTAAACCAGATGCGGCAGTTTTAGGATAGCTTACCTTACTTACCTCAAGGGTCGATCGCGCCTGCGCCAAAGTGTCCGCCCCAAACCCAGTAATCCCAAAAGTTGCTGCACCTGTTGCAGTTGCAATTCCAGTTGTTGATAATTCCGCCGTAATTGGCGGGCACCTTGCTGCCTTTTACCAAAGAAATCGGGCGATTTGCTGAGGACATTGCTGCTGCGGCGTTCCATTACTGCGATCCGAAATTCAAAACGTGCGATCGTCCGTCTAATTTTCCACACTCTCGCAGCGATATAAAAACAGACCAAAGATATCATTAAATTGATAATTACAACAGCAGTCAGCATTTTTTACTTGTTTTAAACTACTAATATGTTCAGCTTTTTATGTCTATTGTGTAGGGACACAATGGGTACATCTCATTTTGAAAAATATATTCGTAGGGGCGAAGCATTCCGGCAGTAAATCTCTGCTTATCACTAATAAATTGTCTGCCGGAATGCTTCGCCATGACAAAATTTAGATGAAGCCGACACAACAAAATTATGTCGTTATCCATTTTGTAGGGACACAACATTATTGTGTCCCAATTCATCTGTCCCTATCCATAAAGCGGGTAAAGTTTTAAGCCTGAGACATAGCAGGCAAACAAACTTTAGTACCGCCCAAACCGCAATAACCGTTCGGGTTTTTAGCAAGATACTGCTGATGATAGCTTTCTGCGTAATAAAACTCAGGAGCATCAATGATTTCAGTAGTAATCTTGCTGTAACCAGCAGGTGTCAGAGCTTGCTGGTAAGCATCGCGCGAAGCTTCAGCAAGCTGCATTTGGCTGGCTGAATATGTGTAAATGCCCGATCGATATTGAGTACCCGAATCATTTCCTTGACGCATTCCTTGAGTCGGATTGTGACTTTCCCAAAAAACTTTGAGGAGCGTTTCATAGCTTACTTTTTTCGGATCGAACACAACCAGAACTACTTCATTGTGTCCCGTCATCCCACTACAAACTTCGTTGTAAGTAGGGTTAGGAGTAATCCCAGCCGCGTAGCCAGCAGCAGTCGAAAAAACTCCATTTTGCTGCCAGAATTTGCGTTCCGCACCCCAAAAACAGCCCAGGCCAAACACGGCAGTCTCCATGCCGTTTGGAAAGGGAGGTTTGAGGGGATTGCCGTTAACAAAGTGAGTTGCCGGTACCGACATCGACTCTGCTCGTCCCGGCAATGCGTCTTGAGAAGAGGGCAGGCTCGACTTTTTGCCAAATCCAAATAGCACCATAAGTTTGTGAGAGCGATCTCTGATAAACGTCTTTACGTTACTTAATCATATCAGATTTACACTAAAAATAGTTGCTTCCTTGAAGGTAGAAAGTAAAAGGCAGAAAGCAATTTTTATTTTCGGATCTTTTTCAGTGATATTGCTCACTGTAAATCTAGTTTTAAATCACATTATGCCGCTGCTCGCTGTCACAAAAAAACACCTAAAATATCACGTATTGTTGAGATATTTATCGCGCAGATTTTAGGGGAAACAGCCGATAATTAGAAGTATGGTGTTGTAGTAGTTATTCAATAAGAATTCTGGGGAGTGTGTATAAATGGCCGCTAAACCTTGCAGTAAACCTTTAAAATCTAATCCGTTTATTACTTATCGCGACCCGATTACAGGCAAATGGATGGTAGTGAATCCTAATTTGCCTAAAGCAGTAGAACAACCACAGCCAGCAGCAGCTTGAGTTGTACTATTAATTCTTACCTAAGAAATTCACTTCAGAACTTATGCAAAAAGTTATATCAAATCCGTTAGTATCGGAATGATATAGAGGACACGGCATTGCTGTTTCCTCTATATCATTCCGGCTGCGCCGGAATTGATATTATTTGACGCGCTACTTATAGTCGTAAGGTGCACAGTGTGCACCGTAAATAATTAGCACTATACTTTTAAACATTGCTTATCTCTTTTTGTAGTTCCAAATATCGATAAAGGTACTCGGAAATTATCCCGTGCAAAAATAAGTCACGTGCTGCATTAAACGGACTGTTTGGTGCTAGGGGATGGCGGTTGACAATCACATGATTCCAGTCGCAATTTCCGGTAATTTCGCTGACGTATAATCCGAAGTTTTCATCTAGCTGAAGCGACATCACGGCTCGTGCAAATTCGTCGCTAGTTAAACACAGAGAATAAAATACTTTAAAAAGCTCGATCGCCGATTCCAGATCCAAAATCCTCAACCACCTGCGCTTGTCAAAATCAATTGCAACTTCTACAGGTTGAATGCTATCATAATTAATCCCTCGTTTTTTAACATTCTGTAACCAGTTAGGATTTGTTAGCATTGCCTGGTTGTAATCCCAGACAAAGTTATACAGAATTAAGTCATGTTCGAGAAACGCATTTTCTGCTAAATCGCTCACAGTGCGCGGATAAAGCTGCGACTTTTCAATTTGCGGATCTGGGCCGTTATCAATTAAGAAGTTGACGATGTTAGAACCGACGCCGATGTGCCGCACAATTAAATAACAAGCTTCTGGTGAGACAAAGTTATTTAGGAAAAATGCAGCCGATTTGTGCATTAAAGTGTAAGCGCGAAATTGAAAGGGTAATAGGCGCTTGACAGTCATAATTAATGCCAGCAATACGTTAGCAATTACTTTGATCGGGATGAGCAAATAATTGCGAGTCCAGTTTTGCAAATCCCGCATCATGTATGCTTTTGCGACTAAATCGACGGGAATTGATCGATCGCAAAACAGGACATCCCAAACACTCGGATCTCGGCGGTTGTAGGGTTTGGGAGTATAAGGGACTTTTCGCTCATCTGGGAGAGTTTTGATATCTTGTTTTTGCAACTTTTGCATTACCGTATTTCCTCCAATTGCAGTAGATATAAACGAGCAGTGACGCGAGCGGTTTTGACAATGCGGCGGGCGATTTCATCGGTCATCCATTCTGCATTAATCAAATTTTCCAGTTTTGCTAAATGTGATTCGTCATTGGCTCCGTGATAAGCTAGAAACGATACTTGTTCGTCTTGTAAACGAAGAGTTTCTTGAATTTCTTTTGCCCACTTTCCGGCTAAGCGATTTCCTAATCCTTCGATAATAAACATACTACCAATTAAATCGACTGGATTTTCCCGCGATGCTTGGTGGAAGATAAAAGCTGACAGTGCTTCGCTACCAATATTCTTATCATATTCCACAATTTTTGACAACTCGCCGCCGACAGAAACATAATTCCGTTCGAGCATTTGATAGTCGCGGTGTTCGTCTTGGGCGTGACCGATAAAAGTCGATCGCAAACGAAAATCACTCATGTTAGAAGCAGCGCGAGCAATCCAGCGAGCTCCCTCTACAACTTGCGGGCGGAGATTGCAAAGCAAAGCTTGATAGTCTTCTATTGTAAACTCTCCTCGGTACAATTTGCGGACAATGGGCACAGAACGAATTTCGCGATCGAACTTCAGCCAAACCCAGGCTAACTCTCGCAGCAAATAAGCTTGCGGAGAGTGGTGCATTTCCGGTTTAACATTGGTGAGAGGAGACGCTTGGGGAATTTCAAGGGAGTTAGAAATTTGAGAAATCATCGGTTTATTGGTATTTTCCACAGCAGTTAACATCATGTACGCCGTTGTAAAGCGGCCGCTTTCCGGCACAAAACAAAAGATTTTTTGTCCAGGCTGCAACTTGTCAGAATTGAACAGTTCTTCTAACATTAAATAAATCGAGGCGCAACCTGTATTTCCCCGCGAGTACAAGTTGGTAAACCATTTTTCTTCAGGAACCATGCAGCCTGCTTGTTCCAGAAGTTCCACAATTTGTCCTCGGAAAAAGTGAGACGAATAGTGGCACAGCAGCCAGTCTATTTCCTGCGGACAAACTCTCCCCGATCTAATCAAGCCTAGCCAACCTTCAACGCCTAATTTCATTACATTGTCTAGCAAGCGAATGTTTTGTCGTAAGTCAAAAGCTCCGGCTGTGGCTGCATCAAGATAGGAAGAATAATCCAGCCAGCTTTTAGTGCTGTTTTCATTTGCCAATCCTGAATACATACAAACTGGATAAGCATTGGCATGAGAAATTAGCTCAATCCATTCTATTTTTAAACTAATTCCTATTGCATTGGGATGGTTTTGGAGCAAAAATGCTCCAGCGCCGTCGGAGAGCATCCAGCGCAGAAATTCAGTATCGAAAGGCAGGGGTTTTCCGGCTTGCACTGAAGTTTCTGCTTCAAATTTGGTGCTTTTGAACAAGCGTGAGGGAAATTCGGAAGCAACAGCAATTGCTATTTGTTTTTTGCCTAGTTCGAGTTGAGATACGGCGTAATTTAAGGCTGTGACTCCGGCACAGCAAACTCCTTGAGTTGACACTATTTCTAGGGGAGATAATTCGGAAAGTTCCCCGTGTACTGTGCTGGCAAATCCCGGTACTAATAAGTCTGGTAAAGTGGTAGCGCAGGCCAATAAGTCGATCGCCCCTGGTTCGAGATTTGCCTGGGCGATCGCATCGCGGACGGCAAAAGCTGCCATTTGGCTGTTAGAATACAGTGTTTGCTGCTGTTTGTCGATCGCATAATGGCGCTGTTGAATGCCGTTGCTGTTGAGAATTCGCTGTCTGACTCTCGAAGGGCGCGAGGCAATTTTGCCGAGATACTCTTCCATCTCATCATTATTAATCGGTGAGCCCGGCAAAAATTTTCCAATCCGATTGATATAAGCGCTGTGCATGGCATAAACCTGTAAGATTAGTAATTTATTCGTGTTTGCTGTTCGTCTGTTTAAGTTAGCCAAAGACTTCTAAAATTGATTTTGCTTTGGGAAGTAGTGAAGTTGCAAGGAGGAACCAGCTATCTTGTAGAGTCACCCGAAATCAGGTAAGTTGAGCAACACCGACCACAAGCAACATGAAGCAGGGTGAAGTTTTTTCTAAAATTGAGCCAATATATAACTAAAGTTCCTTCGCTGCTTCCCGACTGAAATGGATATTGCAAAACTAGATGCTTGGTATTCTCAATCTCAACGCCGCACGGCGGTTTCGCTGTTGATGAAACGAGTAGGCGTAACTCGCACCAGGGCTGAATGCTTTGTACGGCTGTGGATTTACTTATTGGTGAAACAGCTTCAGGAAAGCCAGCCCCGCCTCAAACCGCCGCTGGCGAAACTGGAATTGCTAGAAACAGAAGTTCAGTGTACCCACCGGGAAGCCGCAGAACTATTTTACTGCGATTCGGATCGCGGGAGCGATCGCGCCGCCGGAATGATGTTAGATAAATTAGCCGCACTCGGATTAATCGCAAAACACTTTGACGGTAACGCTACGGCAATTGAAATTCAACCAGTTTCAGAAATCTTAGATACGGCGCCCCCGGTAAATAAAGTCAAACTGAAATTAGATGATTTTAACCCTCGGTGCGATGCCATCCCCGTTGCAAATTTACTAGCAACCTATTACAACTGGATGACACGCAACACTAACGCCGTCCCCCAAAAAATTGCTAAAATTATTCGATCTTCGGCTGGTCAATACTCAAAAGGAATGCGCGTTTTGCGTCGCTGCGACAATCTAAATCCAGTCGGATTTTACTTACTTTATCCCACCGCTAGCGAATCGGAAGTTAACTTTTTTAGTGCTCCCAGCAAAAGCCTGCATTTAAGCTCTGTTTCTGATATAGATCCTTTTAAAATGGCGCTACCAGGAGATGAAAGTTGCCAGTCAGTATTTGTCCGCTGTTGGATCATCGATCCGAACTACTTGGAAGAATACCGGATTACTTTGATCGAGGATATACAAAAAGTTTTAGTCACAATGCAAAAAGATTTTCCCAATCTTTGCGATTTGTACACGCTGATTATTCACCCCAGTTATGAAAAAATGTCTTATGCTGTGGGATTTCAAAAGACTAGCAGTGATAGTCAATTATCAGTTTACTGGATGTATCTCGCATTGGATAGATTTTTGGCGCTGGATATCAAGGAAGCACTGAAAGATTTGTAAGTCATCGTAGGGTGCGTCGCCATTAGTCATCTAATTAGGAACCTGAAAATCTCATAGCGACGCACCCTACAAGGGCTGATTCTTTCTAAAAGAAGGACTGAAGTCCTCACTACAAACCAGTTTATAAAACTTCCCGTCCCAAATAGGGTTGTAAGACTTCCGGCACTTTTATAGTCCCATCGGGCTGCTGATAATTCTCCAAAATTGCGGCCATTGTGCGGCCCACAGCTACACCAGAACCGTTGAGGGCGTGCACGAATTGAGTGCCTTTTTTCCCCGCTTCTTTAAAGCGAATATTCGCCCGTCGTGCTTGAAAATCTGCGACATTGGAACAACTCGAAATCTCGCGGTATTTGCCCGCAGATGGCAGCCACACCTCTAAATCGTAGGTTTTTGCTGCGGCGAAACCTAAGTCTCCGGTACAAAGCTCGATCGTCCGATAAGGCAATTTCAGCGCCTGCAAAACTCCCTCGGCATCTTGCACCAGTTGTTCGTGTTCTACCTCGGAGGTACTCGGATGCACAAGTTTCACCAATTCCACTTTATTAAATTGGTGCAATCTAATTAATCCCCTCGTATCTTTGCCATAACTACCAGCTTCGCGCCGAAAACAAGGAGTGAAGGAACAGTGATAAATTGGCAACTGTTCCGCTGTCAAGATTTCATCTCGATACAGATTGACTACCGGAACTTCGGAAGTAGGAATTAGCCACAAATCATCTTGGTCGCACTTAAAGCTTTCTTCGGCGAATTTGGGCAATTGACCTGTTGCTATGAGAGATTCAGTGTTGACTAAAAGTGGAGGAATTACTTCTACATAACCTGCTTTTATATGGCGGTCAAGCATGAATTGAATAATTGCTCTTTCCAGCGCCGCACCTGCTCCAATTAATGTGACAAAGCGAGCTTTAGAGATTTTAACAGCGCGTTCAAAGTTGAGAATTCCTAATTTTTCGCCGATTTCCCAGTGGGGTAAAATACCGGAGTTTTGGGGAATGTATTCGTCTCCCCATTGTCGGATTTGGACGTTTTGCTCTTCATTTTTGCCGATCGGGGTTGACTTGTCTGGCAAGTTAGGCAGTGGTAATAATAGATATTCTATTTGAGCTTTTAACTCTTTTTCTTGTGCTTGTAATTCGTTCGATTCGGTGCCGACTGCATTGCCTTCTGCTTGCAATTGGTGAACTTCGGGAGATTCGAGGGTTAAACCCGCTTTCCTTTTTTGCCCGATGAGTTTGGCTATTTCGTTGCTGCGGGCTTGTAGTTGCGATCGCTTTCCTTCCAATTCCCGCTGCTGTTTGTCTAGTTGCAGAATTGGCTCGATTTCATAGTTGCCTCCGCGCAGGTTGAGGCTTTTCTGTATGGCTTGCGGGTTTTCTCGGATTAATTTGAGGTCTAGCACAGATTTATTCTAAATTTTACATTTTAAGTGATTAGGGGCAAAAAATTAGATATAAAAGATTTTTCAATCATTACTGTACTCAATCATAAGTTATTTTGATTGAAATATTCGTTGGGTATCACCCATGAAGGGTGACACCCCATAAAGTTGTGCTATACTGCAAACATTAGTAGATGCACCCTGATAATTTTTTTACCCCAGCCAGTGATGGCTGGGTTTTTTGTGTCTGTGCAGAAGGCAGTTGACAGTTGACAGTTGACAGTTGACAGTTGACCTGTGGTAGGGGCGGTGCCCCCGTGCCCGCCCTCTTAGTAAACAGTTGACCGTTGTCCACTGATAATAGAAGATGCGATCGCCAAATTATCTATTCTGCTTCCTAGAAATATTTTCCAGCGAAGGTGGGATTCAATCCTACGTTCAAGACATCCTGAAAGCTTACCTGTCTGTTACCGCAGAGACAGACTCTCCGCCACAAGCAGAAGTTTTCCTATTGCGAGATTCCCCAGACTGTCCAAATCCCTTCGAGTCCAAATATCTCATATTTCATTACCTCAAAACCGATCCCGTTTGGTTTGGTCGTCTGAATTTTGCAGCTCAAATACTGATTAACTTAGTTCAAAAACGCCCTGAACGAGTTTTCTGCGGTCACATTAACCTCGCACCGCTGATTCAAACTTTGTGCGAACCTTTAGGAATTCCCTACACGATTTTAACTTATGGCAAGGAAGTTTGGGAAAAACTTCCGCCTACTTATCAAATAGCGATGAGCAAAGCTGATAGTATTTGGACTATTAGTAAATATACGCGCGATCGCACTTGCTGCAATAATCAATTAAATCCTGCAAAATTTCAGATAGTGCCTTGTGTCGTAGATGGTGATATATTTACAATTGGCTCAAAATCTGAAGATTTATTGGCAAAATACAATCTGACTGGTGCTAAGATATTGATGACTGTCGCCAGATTGCGATCGACTGATATTTACAAAGGCGTCGATGTCACAATTCAAGCTTTGCCGCAAATAGCCAAAACTTTTCCCAATGTGAAATACTTAGTTATTGGACGCGGAGACGATCGATCGAGGTTAGCGCAACTCGCGGCAGATTTGGGAGTTGCCGAAAGAGTAATATTTGCGGGTTTTGTACCGCAGGAAAATTTAGCCTCATATTACCGCCTTGCTGATGCTTATTTGATGCCTTCTCAAGAAGGGTTTGGGATAGTTTACTTGGAAGCACTTGCTTGTGGATTGCCCGTACTCGCAGGAGATACCGATGGATCGGCAGATCCGCTGCAAGATGGTAAACTGGGATGGCGAGTTCCTCACCGAGATCAAAGCGCAGTAGCGGTTGCTTGTATCGAAATGCTGAAGGGAGAGGATATAAGGTGCGATCGCAACTTCTTGAGAGAACAAACCCTCGCAAGATTTAGTTTTGAATCCCTTTGTCAATCCTTAGAAGAGATTTTTCAAGCCGATGACTCAGGTTAACTTATAACGTAGAGAGCGGTTTCTAGGTGTATAATAGGAAGATTAACTCAAACAACTACGTGAATTTCTGAGTAGGATAGAGCTATGCCTGCCTGCAAAGACAACCAAGGAGAACACCGTGAACCAAGGCACCCCCAAAATATCTTTAAAGCTACCCCGTATTAGCAATTGGCTGGTACTGCTACTCATCGCGTGCGTATTGGTGTCAATTGGTTTGGGTTGGGTAGTTAAATCATTTTTGATTTTAGTAGGTTTTTTGCTACTGACGCCTGTGGTGATATTTTTCGGACTTCAGTGGTGGCTGAAACGGAATTTAGTTGAAGGTAACTGCCCAGTTTGTCAATACCAACTTACAGCTTTAAATCAAACTCCGTTTCAGTGTTCCAATTGCGGTGAACCTCTGAAGGTAGAACAAGGTATTTTTAGTCGCTTGACTCCGCCCGGTACGATCGATGTTACCGCAGTTGAAGTATCGTCGGTTCAACAGTTGGAAGATTAATCATTGGGAATGGGGCATAGGGCATAAGTTAGTTGTTGCTTATTACTTGTTTGTTGTTGTTTGCTATTTGTTACCTGTTGGTTGTTATATCAAATCCGTTAGCATCGGAATTATTATTAGCAGCCGAAATTAGGAGACGGCAGTGCCGTTTCCCTACAATTAATTACGCGGTAGGGAAACGGCACTGCCGTCTTCTCTATGTCATAAGGAGTGTAACCGGAATTGATATTATTTGTTACTTGTTGGTTCTAATAACCAATTCCCGATGCTCGATTCCCGATGCCCAATTCCCAAAATTACTTTTCCAATCGTACAGCATACCACTGCAAAAACTTTCCAGGCCCGACATCTAATTCACAATAAGTATCAATTAAATACTTAGCTTGAGCTTCCACGCCAGAGATTTTCTGCACATCTTGCGGCAACTCTTCATGTTCCTCGGCTAAGACTGCTTGCAGCTTTTCTAATAGTTCCGCCGCTGTCAAAAACTGCTCCGGCTGGTTTGTTTCTAACACCACAAAGGTGTCTTCGTCATACAGTGACATAGTTTAAAAGGTAGAGGTTAATTATTTCTAAAGTTTCGTGCAGTTAAGCGATCGAAAGTATAAACTCTTAATTACAATTTTCCAGCCCCAGCTCGATCGTGTTACAATAGAACAACATCAGAATTCCTACCGGATTACCGTTATTAACTTAGTTATTAACCGAGTTGTCAACAGATCCGACACAGCATTTCTGAGGAAATTTGTCAAGTGCAAATTTGTCAAGACATATTCGATCTGCTCTACCTAATTATAACTGGCACTACACATTCCCATGATTACATCTTCCACTTCAACGCCTGTTGCGCGCAAGCCATCTAAATCAGAAGGCCTCAAAGAACGCAGCAACTATTTGCGAGAACCCGTTGCGACTGAACTGTTACAAGAAACAACCCACTTCACTGAAGACGGGATTCAGATTCTCAAATTTCACGGCTCGTACCAGCAAGACAACCGCGACAATCGGGTTAAAGGGCAAGAAAAAGACTATCAGTTCATGCTGCGCACTCGCAATCCCGGCGGTTTCGTTCCCCCGCAATTATACTTAGCCTTAGACAAGCTATCCGAAGAATACGGAAACCACACGCTTCGTGTTACAACACGGCAAGGATTCCAACTGCACGGGGTACTGAAGAAAAATCTTAAAGCAGTGTTTTCCTCAATTATTAAAAATATGGGGTCAACCTTGGGAGCTTGCGGCGACTTGAACCGCAACGTCATGGCACCGCCAGCACCGTACAAAAATCGTCCAGAATACGAGTATGCACTGAAATACGCCAACAATATCGCCGATTTGCTGACACCGCAAACGGGAGGTTATTACGAGATTTGGTTGGATGGCGAAAAGGCGATTAGTGCTGAGGAAGATCCCGCTGTGAAGGCTGCCAGACAGTCAAATGGCAATGGTACAACATTTCACGACGATCAAGAACCGATTTACGGCCAGCATTATATGCCCCGGAAGTTCAAGTGTTCCGTGACAGTACCCGGAGACAATTCGGTTGATTTGTACTCTCAAGATTTGAGCTTGGTGGTATTTACCAACGAAGCTGGGGAATTGGAAGGTTTTAACGTGTTTGCTGGTGGTGGTTTGGGCCGCACTCACAACAAGGAAGAGACTTTCGCGCGGATTGCGGATGAGATTTGCTATGTTGCCAAGGATGATGTTTACGATCTCGTCAAGGCAATTGTAGCAACTCAAAGAGATTATGGCGATCGCACGGACAGAAGACACGCTCGCTTAAAATACCTGATCAATGACAAAGGTGTACAGTGGTTCAAGGAAAAAGTAGCCGAATATTTTCGCAAGCCACTAGAAGCATTTAAACCGCTGCCAGAATGGAAGTATATCGATTTCTTGGGGTGGCACGAACAAGGCGACGGTAAGCTGTTTGTCGGCATTTCTGTAGAAAACGGCCGCGTTAAGGATGAAGGTTCGTTCCAGCTAAAAACGGCTTTGCGGGAAATAGTCCAAAAATACGACTTGCCGATGTTGGTGACACCGCACCAAAACGTGCTGATTTACGATATTTCACCAAAAATCAAACAAGAAATTCAGGGAATTCTATCACGGTGTGGGATTCAGGGCGAAACTGCGATCGATCCCTTAGTCCGCTATGCTATGGCTTGTCCGGCAATGCCGACTTGTGGGCTGGCGGTTACTGAGTCAGAGCGCGTGATTCCGAGTATCCTAGAGCGAATTCGGGTGCTTTTGACGAAAGTTGGTTTAAAAGACGAAAATTTTGTAGTGCGGATGACGGGTTGCCCCAATGGGTGCGCCCGCCCTTATATGGCAGAATTGGGGTTTGTCGGGAGCGCGCCGGAATCTTACCAGATTTGGCTAGGCGGTTGTCCCGCGCAAACGCGGCTGGCAAAACCGATTGAGGAAAAGCTGCACGTCAATGATTTTGAAGCTTTTCTAGAGCCAATTTTTGTTTATTTTAAGCAAAAACGGCAACTAAGTGAGAGTTTTGGCGATTTTTGCGATCGCATCGGGTTAGAATCTATCCGTCAATTTGTAACCAATTACCAATCTGCTGACTCGATGACAACTGAGATTAATGAATTAGAAGTCACGTCTAGTAACGATGACGGAAATGAGACAGCCACTCCTGGCAAAGTCCGCCGCCGAATTAGCGTCCGCGATGAAATCTACAACGAGCTCAAAGAAGAAGCAGCCCGTCAAGGCAAGCCAATCACACAGCTAGCTACAGAGGCAATTTCCACTTATTTGAACAAGATTAAGGAGGAAGCATAAGCGGATTTTCGATTGTATTCAATAGAACTCAGGCAAAAGTAATATAAGGGCAGAGCATTTGCAAAAAAAAACCTGGAATTTGTAAAATAATTCCGGTTGTAAATGCTTTGCCTTTATTGTTTCCGAGCCATTAAAACCCCGCCTACCTATCCCTCTCATGCTCTCTTCCTCTGCGTTCTCTGTGGTTAAAGAAAAAAATCTAATAGAAAAACGAATAATCCAAAATTTAATGCCTCAATTACAAAGATTAGCAGTTAATACCACCCAAATTTGCGATCGCACAATCAACTTAACCCCCGAACAACAGCATTATTTATGCCGAGTGTTGCGACTGAATCAGGGTAATAAATTTATTGCAATGGACGGCCGAGGACATTGGTGGTTAGCAGTCCTAGAAGC
>ENA-OBIT01000167-OBIT01000167.1-metagenomes-genome-assembly--contig:-NODE-167-length-28173-cov-4.18547_pt1 | contig 28173 bp, 9 predicted proteins | sample MGYA00153386_OBIT01 | MGnify analysis MGYA00153386
GCTGTCGGCTACAAATCTTGCTCTGTCATGAAATTTTACTAAATCTTCATTATAATTGGATAACAGAAAAGGATAAATTTTGCTTTGAAATTCAAGAAAACCTTCCGGTGTCGCTGGAAAATCAGACCTTTTTGGAGCATTTGGATCAGTTTCTAAAATATTTTGAAAAAAACCATTTGCATTCTGGCTCCAGTAGTTTCTGTAATACCCAGACCATTCAGTCGTAGTTTTTGCTTTTTGTTGTAATAATAATGAAGTAAAAACTGCATCATATGATTTCCCAGCATTTTCATTGGTTGCAAATGCTCGAATAAAAAATTTATCGTTTCTTAATTCTAATCGGTTTTGCAGAAAGGTAATATCTTTTAAGCTATATCTATTATCACCTTGATAAACTGTTGTTCCTGTTCCAAAATTTAAAGCATAAATTAGTTCCGTATTTTTTGCCTGATTTACTTTATAATGAACTGCAGTACCTAATTTTAAGTTTCTAGTATCGTAATCAACTATATCTTCTTCTTTGTAACCTGTTCGATATCGTATATTTAATCCTGGTAATGCACGTGGTAAAGCAGAATCATCATTATCATTATTATATTCATCTCCATATATATTTACTGCATCAAAACCTCCTGGGTTTTTCGCATCTGACAAACTTACATCTGTTGGGTTGTAATTTGTCGCCCTCCAGTCATCTGCACGTAAATAAAATATATTGAATTTATAGGCTAAAAAATCTTGTCCGTTTTTATTTTTGAAAGCTTGAGCCCAGCGAATCGCACTTTCCGATAATCCTCTCTCACCTATTTTGCTCATTACGCTTAAACCTTGATGCACAAATGGATTTTTCGTATTCATACTAATAACTCCATTGAATGCATTCGGCCCGTACAAAGCAGAACTTGCACCAACTATAATATCAACTTTCTGAACATCCAGCTCAGATGCCCCTAAAAAATTTCCTAATGAAAAATTTAATCCTGGAGCTTGATTATCAACCGCATCTATTATTTGTAAAGATCGAACCGGTGATGTGCTGTTAAAGCCCCTGGTGTTTATTACTTTAAAACCAATACTTGCCGACAATAAATCTACTCCTTTTAATTGACCCAAACCTTCATAAAAATTAGCTGCCGGAGTTTCTTTTATGGCTGTGAGGTCCAAAGATTCTATTGTAAGTGGTGATTCTTTTTGTTTTTCGCTCAATCTTTCAGAAATTATAACAATTTCTTTTCCGGTAATTGATGATTCATCTAATAAAATGTTAACAGAAATACCAGCCGAAAATTTTACCGTTTTTGTACGGTATCCTATATAAGATATAACTAAACTATCACTTGCATTTGGATCGGTTTTAAAACTAAATTTTCCATTAAAATCAGTTCTAATTCCGTTAGAGGTTCCCTTTTGAGTAACGGATGCACTCACTAATGCTTCTTTAGAAATTCTGTCGGTAACAGTTCCTATTGCATCTTGAGAAAAACCTTTAACACAAACAAATAATGAACAAACTAAACAAGTATAAGTAACCTTATTCCTATTCTTAAAAAGATTTAGTATGTTTTTTATCATTATTAAATTAGTAGATAAATGTAAATTTCTTATAAATTTTTTATGGAATTCCAGCCCTGTGCTTTTATTTCGTGAATTATGTTGCTTTTAGATTGCATATTAATTCCTTCTGAAGCATCAGTGATATAGCCGATCACACTAATATCCATATTATTTTTTATTATTTCATAATGCTGTTGATTTAGTGTAAACAGTAATTCATAATCTTCACCTCCATTTAATGCACAAGTGGTTGGATCTAAATTAAATTCTCTTGCCGTATCATAGGTCATAGGGTCGATGGGTATCCTTTCTTCATAAAGTACACAACCTACTTTTGATTGCTTACATATATGTATAATTTCTGAAGCCAAACCATCCGAAATATCAATCATAGAGCTTGGTATTATCTTTTTTTCTTCAAAAAATCTGATAATATCCTCTCTGGCTTCTGGTTTTAATTGACGTTCTACAATGTAATCTTTACCTTCCAAATCTGGCTGAATTGCTGGATTTGCTAAAAAAACTTGTTTCTCTCTTTCCAATAATTGTAATCCAGTGTAGGCAGCTCCTAAATCTCCACTTACACAAAGTAAATCTCCCGCTTTTGCTCCATTTCTATAAACAATTTGTTTTTCATCAGCATAACCAATTGCTGAAATTGAAATAACAATACCTTTTTTTGAGGAGCTTGTATCACCACCAACCAAATCTATGGAGTATTTTTCGCAGGCTAGCTGTGCACCAGAATAAAATTCTTCCATTGCTTCTAATGAGAATCTATTCGAAACGCCAATTGAAATGGTTATTTGTTTTGGTTCGGCATTCATGGCATATATATCTGATATATTTACCACTACTGATTTGTATCCCAAATGTTTAAGAGGTGTATAAGCCAAATCAAAATGAATATCTTCTAATAAAAGATCTGTTGTAATCAGTGTTTTTTTTCCGTTTGCATCTAAAACTGCAGCATCATCTCCAATTCCTTTTACACTACTCGTATTTTTAATTTCAAAATTTTTTGTGAGATGATCTATTAAACCAAATTCTCCTAATTTTCCTAATTCCGTTCTATCTGTATTTTCAAACATATTTTTTTATTAAAGACCAAGTTTAGCCGAAATTTCTAGCATTCTATCAATAGGTGCTCGTGCATTTTGTAATATAAAGTCCGAAAGTATTATTTCCGGTAATTCATACTTAAGACATATGTATAATTTTTCAAGCGTATTTCTTTTCATGTGTGGGCATTCATTGCAAGCACAATTATTATCAGGTGGTGCAGCAATAAACATTTTATTTGGCGACGATTTTTCCATTTGATGTAATATACCTGCTTCTGTTGCCACAATAAATTCATTCGCAGGATTATTGATTGTATATTTTAATAATCCTGTTGTCGATCCAATGTAATCTGCTAATTCTAAAACAGATTCTTCACATTCTGGATGTGCAATAATTTTGGCATCAGGATGTCTGTTTTTTAGTTTACTAATTTTTTCTCTCGAAAATATTTCGTGAACCATGCAGGCACCATTCCACAAAACCATATTTCTGCCAGTCAATTTATTAATATAAGCCCCTAAATTTTTATCAGGAGCAAATATTATTTTTTGGCTTTTTGGTAGACTTTCTACTATTTGCACTGCATTGGTACTCGTGCATACAATATCTGTTAATGTCTTCAGTTCTGCAGAGCAATTTATATAACTTATAACGATATGATCTGGATATCTTTCTTTAAATTTAGAAAACAAACCAGCAGGACAAGTATCAGCCAGAGAACAACCTGCTTTTAAATCGGGTAGGATTACTTTTTTCGATGGTGATAAAATCTTTGCAGTTTCTGCCATAAAATGAACACCAGCAAAAACAATAATATCAGCTCTTGTTTTAGCCGCTTCTTGTGATAATCCTAAACTATCACCAATATAATCTGCTACATCTTGAATTTCACCATCTTGATAATAATGGGCAAGTATTACTGCATTTTTTTGTTTTTTTAATTCATTTATTTCTTTAACCAAATCTATGGCAGGGTCTATTTCTATTTCAAGAAATCCTTTTATAGTTAAATCATTTTTATGCATAAGATTTTATTCACACATTAAATAAATAATAAATAATTTTTAAAAATTAATTTACCCTTTATTATGGTGTTAGTTTAGTGGATAAAAATAAATTATATCGCGTTGATTATTGGTTTTATTATTTTTGTTAACATTAAGTTAACATAGATAGTTTTTTATAGCTTTATTTTTCAAGTATATAGCTTATATGTTGGTATCTATTCTTTATATTATTGTTTAATATTTGTTAGTACGATAATTGTTGATGAATGAGTTTGTGTTGTGCAGTAGCTATATGAAACTTTTTGTACAATCTACTACTGAAAAAATAATCAGTTTATAAAAATCAATTATTGGTTAATTGCTTACACAAAATTAACATTTAGGTAACAGTTATTAACACAGAGTTTACATTGGATAATAAAAATATATGCGTAAAGTAGATTTTTTGGTAATTGGATCAGGCATAGCAGGCTTAAGTTTTGCATTAAAAGCAGCTAAATATGGTAAAGTTTGTATCGTAACCAAATCAAACGAAGATGAATCAAATACCAAATATGCACAAGGCGGTGTTGCTGTTGTTTTAAATAAATCAGATACGTTTGAAAAACACATAAGCGATACATTAATAGCTGGAGATGGTTTATGCGATCAAAATATTGTCGAGATAGTTGTTAAAGAAGCACCAGAAAGAATTGCTGAAATAATTTCGATGGGTACAAATTTCGATAAAACTACCTCGGGTGAGTATGATTTGGTCAAAGAAGGTGGTCATAGCGATAGCAGAATTTTGCATTATAAGGATATTACAGGTTTTGAGATAGAGAGATCATTACTTGGACAGATTCATAAAAATAAAAATATAGAAATACTGACTCATTATTTTGCTGTCGATTTAATTACACAACATCATTTGGGACTTGATGTGAGTAAATCAAAAGCTAATGCAACTTGTTTTGGAGTTTATGTACTGAATGCAGAAAATCAAAAAGTTGAAAGTATATTGAGTAAAATAACGCTAATGGCAGCTGGAGGTGCAGGCCATGTGTATAGGAATACCACGAATCCAACTATTGCAACTGGCGATGGTGTTGCAATGGTTTACCGAGCAAAAGGAAAAGTAAGAAATATGGAATTTATCCAGTTTCATCCTACTGCATTATACAATCCAGGCGAGTATCCTTCTTTCTTAATTTCTGAGGCAATTAGAGGAGCTGGCGGTATTTTAAAAACATCAAAAGGGGATGAGTTTATGCAAAATTACGATCTGCGTAAATCTCTTGCTCCCAGAGATATTGTTGCCAGAGCTATAGATTCTGAAATGAAAAAAAGCGGGGAAGATTTTGTTTATCTCGATATTCGCCATGTTAAAAAATCAGAGATCCTTAAACATTTTCCGAATATTTATGCAAAATGTTTGAGTATTGGGATAGACATGTGCAAAGATATGATTCCTGTTGTGCCAGCTGCTCATTATATGTGTGGTGGTGTAGTTGCCGATGAAAATGGTAAATCAACGATAAAAAATTTGTATGCTTGTGGCGAGTGTGCTTCCAGTGGATTGCATGGAGCTAATAGGCTGGCTAGCAATTCTTTAATTGAAGCATTAGTTTTTTCTCATCGTGCTTTTAATATAGCAATTCAAGAATATAATTTCATCGAATATCAAGAAGATATTCCTGAATGGAATGAGTTTGGAACATCACAGCCGAATGAATATATTTTAGTTTCGCATAATTTAAGAGAATTACAGAATATAATGAGTGATTATGTCGGGATAGTTAGGTCGGATTTTAGACTGGATAGAGCACACAATCGATTGAAGTTTTTATATGAAGAAACCGAAGAATTTTATAAAAAGACAACGCTTTCAGTTAGGCTTTGTGAATTAAGAAACCTTATCCAGGTAGCTTATACTATCGTTAAAGCAGCTAAATTGAGAAAAGAAAGCCGAGGTTTACACTTTACAACTGATTATCCGAACAAAAATGAAAATTTATTAACAGATACTATTTTTTAATATGCCGCTTATACAGTCAGTTAGAGGTTTTAGTCCGGTTCTTGGTAATAATATGTTCATTGCAGAGAATGCTACGATCGTTGGCCAAGTTACTATTGGTAATGGATGCAGTATTTGGTTTAATGCAGTTATTAGAGGCGATGTTAATTCTATTGAAATTGGAAATGACACCAATATTCAAGATGGAGTAATCATTCATGGAACGTATGAAAAAGCATCAACAAAAATTGGTAATAAAGTATCAATTGGTCACAGAGCTTTAGTACACGGATGCCAAATTCACGATTTTGTATTAATAGGAATGGGAGCAATAATTATGGATCATGCTATTGTTGAAAGCAATTGTATCATTGCTGCCGGTTCAGTTGTTTTGCAAAACTTTGTATGCGAAGCTGGATATTTATATGCAGGTACTCCTGCAAAAAAAATAAAACTACTTACTAATGATCAGTTAGATTTATTGCAAAAATTACCAGCTAATTATCAATTATATGCTACTTGGTTTTAATTGGCTGGCAAAGCATAATTAATATCTAAATCCCAGTTTGCTCTAAGTTTTATTTCTCCTTTATAATATAAAATTTGTTCGGGTTGAATTTTTTGTAAATAGTTTCCAGTATCCCATTTCCCATTTCTGTTTTCATCCTTTATTGCTGATAAAGTATATAAGCCAGGCAGTAATGTATTTATAGTAATAATAGTGTCTTTATTTACTTGAATCTGATTAATTAATAATCCTTTATCATCTTTAATTCTAACTAAATAAGAAATACTGTCTGTTTTTTTTATTTTGACTGTTAGATTTCCAAAATCAGATTCACTGGTAAGTTTAAATTTTAAAGATGTACTGTCATTTTCTTGAACATTAATAAATGCACCTTTATTTATTACTAATTCATAAGCTGCATTTTCTTTCCAAAGATAAATAAGCTTAATCTTCTTTCTTTTTTCATCTATAGTTTCGATGGCATATTCTTTTATTTTAATAGAATCTTCATAAAGACTTATTAATTCTTTATTAATAGTTTTATATAGCTTCGATAATTCTATTATTAATGCTTGATTTGGTTTTATTAAATTTCCGTTCAATAAATTATTGGTAAATAAAATTGATGTAGGAATTAAGTTTTTCTTTTTAGCAATTCTTATAAAAACTGTATCAGTTAGCATGCCGTCTGCGCTTACAATTACTCGTAATGAATCGCTAATGTCTTCATCAAAATTTACAATTAAGCTATCATTTTCTGTATTAAAATCAAAGCTTTTACCGATACTATCCACATATGCATCTGGATAAATAAGTTTAATATTCTTTGCTGTATTATTAAATTTCAATAGCAATTTTGAGTTCGCGTATTTCTTTTCAGTTATTTTTAAAAGTAATCCACGTTCCTTGAAAAGATTAAGAATTATACCCGCAGTGTCTTTCGATAACAGGATAGAATAATTAATAAAACCAATTTTCTCAGCTCCTGAATTAAATTTAAGGTTATTGTCTGTTTCTAGCAATGCTAAAAGTTTGTATTCTCCCGCATGTAAGTTTTCAAAAATAAATGTTCCATCTTCAGCAGCAATGGTATATGATAATGGTTTACCTAAGTAGATAACCGAATCGTTTAATTCGTCGTAAAGCAAAATTTTGGTATTAGGAAGCGATTTACCTGACTCAATATCAATCGCCTTCCCTGATATTTTTAGAGAATCCAACTCTCTCCCTGTTGCAAAAACATATTTAAAATTAGTTAGCGCATTACTTTCTCTAGTATCTTGAATCGATGAACCAAAATTAAATGAGTAGGTTGTGTTTTTTTTTAGCGTATCAGTTAACGCAATTATTAGTTTATTTTTTTTGATACTGATTTTCGGCTCTTCAATTAGTGGGCTGATTACCAATTCGCTTTTCTCTTCATCTATTTTAATTAATTCATTAAAAACTAGCGTAAAATCTTTTCTATTTACACTTAAACTTAAATTTTTCGGATCGGCTTTTACCAATATTGGAGGTTCAACATCTTTTGGGCCTCCTGTAGGAGCAACAATACTCGCACAACCTGAAAAAATATAAAGGGCTAAAGAAATTATTGTATAGTAAAATTTAGCCTTACTATTAATGAATTTGAATTGGATGTATTTCAAACTATCTAGAAATGTGAACCATTAATACAGATATATCAGAAGGGGAAACTCCTGAAATTCTTGAAGCATGACCTAGTGTTCTTGGTCGTACTTTACTAAGTTTTTCTCTTGCTTCTTTTGAAAGTGATTTTAACGTATGATATTCAAAATTATCGGTAATGGTAAGGTCTTCCATTTTCTTCATTTTCTTTACCATTTCATTTTCCTTATCAAAGTAGCTGTCATATTTTACTTTAATTTCTGCTTGCTCAATTATTTCAGTTGAATAATTTTTTAAAACTTCAGCTAATCCATTATGAGCTTTAGCTAAATCTTTTAACGTTAATTGTGGCCTTAACAACAAACTATGCAATTTAACTTTTTCATTTAAAATACTTGTTCCAACTTCTTCAAGCAATCTATTAATTTCTGTGGCTTCTATTTTAGTGTTTTTCAAAAACTCGATAATGTTATCAGCACCTGTAATTTTATTTTTTACTTGTTGCATTCTGTCATCTCCAATACAGCCAAGTTCAAAAGCTTTTGAACTTAAACGAATATCTGCATTGTCTTGACGTAGTAGTAAACGATGTTCAGCTCTGGAGGTAAACATTCTATATGGTTCTTCTGTTCCCTTGGTTACTAAATCATCTACTAAAACACCTATATAGGAATCTGTTCTGTCAGCAATAAATGAATTTTTTTCATTTATTTTTTGATGAGCATTGATACCAGCAACAAAGCCTTGACAAGCAGCTTCTTCATAGCCAGTTGTTCCATTTATTTGTCCCGCAAAATATAAATTCTCTATTTTTTTGGTTTCTAAAGTTAGATTTAATTGCATAGGTGGAAAATAGTCATATTCAATGGCATAACCAGGTCTAAACATTTTTACATTTTCAAATCCTGCTATTTTTTTCATTGCTTTAAACTGGATCTCTTCAGGTAAAGAAGTGGAAAACCCATTTACATATATTTCTACGGTGTTCCATCCTTCGGGCTCTACAAAAATCTGATGTCTTGTTCTATCTGCAAAACGATTTATCTTATCTTCAATAGAAGGGCAATATCTCGGCCCTAAACCTTGGATACGACCTGTAAACATTGGAGATTTTTCAAAGCCTTCTTTTAATAAATCATGTACTTCGTTATTGGTGTAAGTAATATGGCAACTTCGTTGATTTTCAACTGCTTTAGTATCTGAGTAAGAAAATTTGGAAGGCTGATCATCTCCTTTTTGCTCTTCCATTGCTTCATAATTTAAAGATCTGCCATCAACTCTTGGAGGTGTACCAGTTTTCATTCGACCTGCCTCAAACCCCAACGACACTAACTGCTCAGTAATACCTGTTGCTGCTTTTTCAGCAGTTCTTCCACCTCCAAATTTTTTTTCACCAATGTGTATTACCCCATTTAGAAATGTACCGCTGGTTACAATTACACTTTTTGAATATATTTTCACCCCCATTCCAGTAATTACTCCACAAGCGGCACCTTTTTCTATTATTAATTCAGAAACCATGTCCTGCCAAAAGTCTACGTTTGGCGTTTGCTCAAGCATTAATCTCCATTCTTCGGCGAATTTTTGTCTGTCGTTTTGCGCTCTGGGGCTCCACATTGCCGGGCCTTTGCTACGGTTCAACATTCTGAATTGAATAGTGCTCTTATCAGTTACAATTCCAGAATACCCGCCCATTGCATCTATTTCACGTACTATTTGTCCTTTTGCAACACCACCCATCGCAGGGTTGCAACTCATTTGAGCAATCGTGGCCATATTCATTGTCACCAATAAAACCTTTGAACCAAGGTTTGCAACTATGGCCGCTGCCTCGCAGCCAGCATGCCCTGCTCCTATTACTATAACATCGTATTTTTCAAACATATTTTAGTGTTCCACGTGGAACTTTTATAAGATGTTCCACGTGGAACACGTTAAATTTAATTTACTAATTCACTTAACTCTAACCAACGATCTGTATTTTTTGATATTTCACTTTCAATAGATATCAGTTCAATGGAAATTTTCTTTATTTCAAAATGATCTAGTTCACCTGTCGATAATTTATCTGAAATGTTTAATTTTTTTATTTCAAGTTCAGCTATTTTTTCTTCAACATTTTTATATTCTTGGGTCTCTTTAAAACTAGCCTTCTTTTTTTCTTTAGTTGTATTACCTATTGTTTTATTAATAGTTAAATCGGGTTTTTTAACTACTTTACTACTATCGTTTGATTGCTCTAAAAGTTTTTCTCTGTAGTTTGAGTAGTTGCCTGGATGAAAATCAATTGTTCCGTTTTCTTCTATTGAAAATATTTGCTCCACTAATCTGTCCATAAAATACCGATCGTGAGATACAATGATTAAACACCCTTGATAGTTTTGAAGAAAATCTTCTAAAACATTTAAGGTAGCAATATCCAAATCGTTCGTGGGTTCATCCAAAATTAAAAAATTTGGATTTTTAATTAAAACTCTTAGTAAATGCAAGCGTTTCCTTTCCCCACCGCTCAATTTTTTGACTTGTGCTTGTTGAACAGGTGGCGCAAATAAAAACTGTGTTAATAATCGGGATGCAGACAATGTGCTTCCATCTCCCATAATTATATATTCAGCAACATCGGTTATTATATCTAATACTTTTGCATCCTCGTTAAAAGTTAATCCTTGTTGATCATAATAACCGAAAACAGTGGTTTCGCCTGTTTCTATTTTTCCTGAATCTGGTGCCAGATTTCCCGTAAACATGTTAAGCAAAGTTGATTTTCCAGAACCATTTTTACCCACCAAACCTATTTTGTCAAACTTTTTGAATACATAAGAAAAATCGGTAATAACTTTCAATCCTTTAAAACTTTTTGTAACATGCTTAACTTCTAAAATTTTCTTACCCTGTCTTGCAACCTGCGTGCTCAGGTTAACAGTATCATTATTTAATGTGTTTTTGGTCTTTTTTTCTAAATCATAAAAAGCGTCAATTCTTGCTTTTGACTTAGTTGATCTTGCCTGAGGCATTCTTCTCATCCAATCTAGCTCTTTAGTGTATAAGTTTTTTGCCTTATCAACACTCATTTGCTCTTGAACATCTCTTTCGTGTTTCTTTTCTAAGTAATATGAATAATTTCCCTTATATGAGACTAGTTCACCTCTATCAAGTTCAACAATTTCATTGCTCACATTGTCTAAAAAGTATCTATCGTGTGATACAACGACAAAGGTTTTGTCACTCATAGATAAATATTCCTCCAACCATTCAATGATTTCTAAATCAAGATGGTTAGTAGGTTCATCCATTAATAAAACGTCTGGTTCTGTAATCAAAGCCTTTGCAATAGAAACTCTCTTTTGCAAACCTCCAGATAAGCTACTTACTAAAGTTGTTAAATCAGAAATTCCTAATTTTGAAAGAATGTTTTTTATTCTGTTCTCCAAATCCCAAGCATTATATTCTTCCATCAAGACAAGAACCTCCGACATCTCATCATGATCGTTATGCTCTTCATCCTGCAACATTAATTCATACCTTTTTACCGTACTTATTAATGGATCGTCCGAATCAAAAATATTGTCAATTATACTTTTATCTAAATCTAACGCGTGATCCTGAGATAGATAGATAATTTTTACTGCTTTGTTATGCACTACAGAACCTTGATCAGGTTTAATTGCCAAAGCTAAAATTTTCAACAAGGTTGACTTTCCGGTTCCATTTTTTCCAATAAGAGCAATTCTTTGCCCTTGAGTTAAACCAAAGCTTAAATTTTTGAATAATTGGCGCTCTGAAAAAGAGATTCCAATATTTTCGGATGATAAATAATTCATAATCTGCAAAGAAACAATAGAAATGCCAGATAAGCTAATTTAAATCTATACTGTATGAACTATGTTACTAATAATAAAGTATTTACAATAGATTTTAATGGAAATCCTCAATATTTTTATATTAGTTTATTGGGTTTTAATTATCTTAAATCATGTTTTTTTTGAATTGTAGTTTAAACTACCTACATTTCCGGTTCGTAAATACATTTTTATTTTACAATGAACACGCTTTTTAATACAATATTATGACTATAAAAATTTACAAAAATTTCAGGATTTTATTTTTGTCATTAATTGTTTTGTGTTTTAACATAACAAATAATTTTGCACAAATTAAAAATACTTATGGATTTACCCAATCTAACGAACCATTTACACCAATTTCTGGTGGAGTAATTTTAGGAGTTGCCAATAATGATGATCAAAGTTTCACGGGGACTACAACAGCATCTACAAACGGAATAGGTTTTCCTATTGGTTTTACTTTTACATACAATGGTCAACCTTATGATTTTTTCTCAGTTAATTCTAACGGATGGATTAAATTAGATACTGGATTATTTAATACTCCATCATCTTACACCCCATTAAGCTCTGGAAACGTAAATCACCGACAAGTGATTTCAGCTTTTGCTGGAGATTTGCAAGGTAAAGCAGGAATTGGTGAATTAAGCTACCTTGTTCAAGGTGTCTCACCAAATCAAACATTAACTGTACAGTGGTTAAATTATGCTAAATATCTGAATTCATCTAACCTTAACGATACCTTAAATTTCCAAATTAGATTAAATGAAAGTTCAAATCAAGTAGATATAATATATGGAGTTTGTAAAAATGGAACTGGTACCAGGATTTTGCAAGTAGGTACTAATGGTGCAACTCAAACAGATTTTCTAAATCGATCTACCGCCACAGATTGGAATGCAACAATTGCGGGAACATTAAATAATGCAATCTGTTCATTAACTACTACAGTTACACCTTCAAATGGTCTTAAATTTTCTTATTTTCTATTATCTGGGGATATTACTCCGCCGTCAATTGCAAATATTTCAGTAAACCCAACTGCAGGTTGTTTAGCAGTTCCACATACAATTACTGCTGATGTAAGCGATGCATCTGGAATTGATTCTGCAGTAATTGTTTACACAGTAAATAGTATACTTCAACCAAGTATTTTGATGTCTGGAGTTGCAGGAGTATACTCTGGAATAATACCAGCAGCAGGAAATGCTTTAGTAAGTTATTCAATTGTAGCAACAGATTCCGGAGCTAATTCTATCGTCGGAAATCAATTTGGAGGGATTTATCAAGATGATTATTTAGCGCTTTTGACTGGCGCTGATCAACTATTAAATACTGGAGAAACAGCTAATTTAACTTCTTGTTCACCACTAAGTTCTTCAATACGAATTACAGAGGTAATTTTATTTAACACCGGAACAGGTGGTCAAACAGTTTATCCTTCTTACTTTCCAACTGGTGATAGAGATGATAATATCGAAATTACAAATTTGGGTTCTGTAGCAGTTGATATTTCTGGTTATAAAATTCATTATGTTACACTTACAGGAAACTTTTCTTTTACCTTCCCTCAAGGTACTATACTTGATGCTGATAGTATAGCAAGTATTCACATAAGAAATACCGGTGGCATAAATGATTCGGCGAATAGATTTTTTCAACTTACTGGCGCATTTGGCCCTAGTTCAGGATCTAATATTGGTTATTATTTAGCATGCGCTTCAGGAACAGTGATTGATGCAATTGCTCTCAATAATTTTGTTTTCCCTGGAACGACACTAGTAACTTCTTCTGATTTTTCAGGTCCCGGAGTAGTAAGTTTAGGTGGGTTTGCTGGTACTCAGCTTTTGCTCACAGATTCTAATACCAATGCTGGTTGGGCACAATCTTCGGCATCAAACTTAACAACACAGGGTTTAAAAAATATAGGATTAACTACAGTTGTGCCATTAGATGTTACTTGGACGGGCGGACTACTAGGCTCTTTAGTAATTGGGGAAAATATTACTACACCAATTCACCCTTCTGTTGGAACTTTTACTTATGTAGCTTCAATTACCGATGGTGTTTGTATTTCTTATGATACAACATTAGTTAATGTGATTACACCAACTACGCCTGTGGCTAATTTTAGTCTGAATATTTTAACAGGAACAACAGGAGGTATAAAATCTACATTTGTATTTACCGATTTATCTACAAATATCCCAACTAATTGGAATTGGTCTTTCAATCCAAATACAGTAACTTTCGTAAACGGAACCAATGCTTCATCCCAAAACCCTCAAGTTACTTTGGATTCTGTAGCATTATACACTGTAACACTTATTTCAGGAAATCCAGTTGGATTAGATACAATTGTAAAACCTAATTTATTATCAGCTACGCTAGCTTTTTGTGTTTCTGCTGCTACCAACACCACTGGTACAGATATCGGTAAGTTTGCATTTGGAGGTTTAGTGAATGGAGTTGATACACCAATTACAAATAATTCATCATCAATAAACACGTATTCAAATTTTACTTCTATATCTTCTTTTAATGTAGCCAAAGGCAGTACTGTTAATTATGCTGTTTCTCAAATAAATTCAGCAGGTGCAGCTGTAGCACGAGTTATTATTTTTATTGATTACGATAATAATGGAATTTTTGATCCTGCAACAGAAACATTTGCTACAGGAGCAACGATTACTGCCAATCAGGTTTTTTCTGGCTCAGGAAATATTCCAAATAGTGCAACATTAGGAAACAGAAGATTACGTGTTATATTAAGGCAAGGAACCACTAATCCTCTTTCTTGCGGAACGTACTCTAATGGTGAAACAGAAGATTATACCATAAACATTACACCTCCTACAATTTTAGATGTCGGCGTAGTTTCAATTGATTCACCATCTACAAGTTGTTCACTTTCTGGAGCAGAATTAATTACAATTACAGTTGCTAATAATGGTAGTAGTCCAATCACAAATTTAAATGTTGGATATACAATTAATGGTGGTGGAGTTGTAAATGAAATAATTTCTGCAACTATTCCAGGATCATCAAATTTTTCATATACATTTTCAAGCCCTGCTAATTTTATTACAGCAGGATCTTATTCATTAAAAACTTTTGTTTCGTTTCCAGGAGACGCAAATTTATCTAATGACACTTTAACTAAAATAATAATTAACTCCTTACCAATTAATGCTTTTCCTTATACACAAAATTTTAGTACATTAAATGGATGGGATGCATCTCAAGTATCAGGAATAGGTTTATGGGAGATTCGAACAACTATGACTGCTCCTGTTTTAAATCCAGTATTTGGAACTGGGTTTGCTTATTTTAACTCCTTTAGTTTTTCAAATGGAACCCAATCACGTTTTCAAGTTCCATGTGGATTCGATTTTTCTACATTATTGAATCCACGAGTGGAATTATATGTGTCTCAAGATATTGGATATACAACTAATGCAGATTATATAGCAGTTGATGTTTCAACGGATAATGGTTTAACTTATACAACAGTTGATTCTATTTTTAGATACAATTCTTCATATACAACCCCTGGTTTTATAAAGTTTGAAACAAGTTTAGGCGCATATGCTGGTCAAAATAATGTTATTGTTGCCTTACGTGCATTAAGCAGATTTGGAAACAACATGGCTGTAGATCAGTTCAGAATTTTTGAACCTGCTCCATTTGACATTGCATTAGTAAGTGTTGATAGTTTAGTAGATGGGTGTAATATATCAGCAACCTCACAAATAAATGTTACATTAAAAAATGTAGGAACTAATCCAGTTACTTCCACCTCTATTTCGTTCCAAGTAGATGGTGGAACTCCAATAACCGAAACGGCTAATATTTTTATTGATACGGATAGTACGGTAACGTATTTATTTACAGCAACAGCTAATTTTTCAGCACCAGGGATTCATGTTATAAAAGCCTACACCTCATTATTATTGGATGGAGACTTAACAAATGATACAGCGAGCGCATCATTAGAAGCATATCCAACGGCAGCGATTCCAACGGTAAATAACGCTTCAGTTTGTTCAGGTGCATCAACATCCTTAACGGCAAGCGGAACAGCAGCGTCATTTAATTGGTACGATTCTTTGACAGGAGGTAATTTACTATTTACTGGTCCAGTATATACAGTTTCACCAACTGTTGCAACTAGTTACTACATAGAAGGTATCAATGCTGTCTCCTACAGTGTTGGTCCTATTGATACTACAATCGGAGCATTTTCATTACAACCACCAGTTTCAGCTGGTCTTATTTTTGATGTTTTACAACCTTCAACTTTAGATTCAGTAGCAGTTTTCCCTGGATTAGGTGGCCTAGTTAATATCGAATTAAGAAATGCAGCAAATGTAGTTTTAGCTACATATTCAGACACAATTATAGGAAACACAGGAAAGCAATTTATTCCTCTAAATTTTATATTGTTACCAGGGAATGGTTATAAGTTAGTTGGTGCATCAGGTAGTATTGCAACTTTACAAAGAAATAGTGATGGAACATCATTTCCTTACTCAAACCCTGCAGTAGTTATTACAAATGGTACATTGGTGGGTCTTTATTATTATTTCTACGATTGGCAGGTAACCTCAGTCGGCTGTCCATCGCCACGCGCCACCGCACAAGTTTCGATTAATACTGCCCCAGTAGTTAATTTAGGAGCGAATCAATCAATATGTGTTGGTTCCACAGTAGTATTAGATGCAGGCAATGCGGGCAATAGTTATGTATGGTCAACTGGAGTAACTACACAAACGATTTCGGTTAGTATTGGAGGAACGTATTCAGTAATAGTAACGGGAGCAAATGGATGTACAGCCACTGATGCGATTACAATTACGGCCGGTGCTTTACCGATTGTAAACTTAGGCGCAGATGTAGGTTTATGTCCAGGAGCTAATTTAACACTAAATGCAGGCAATGCAGGCAGCATTTATGTATGGTCAACAGGAGCAACTACGCAAACGATTAATGTGATTGCAGCAGGTATTTACTCGGTAACGGTAACGAATGCAACAGGATGTGTAGCTACTGATGCAGTTACAATTAATGCATCTCCAGCAGCAGTATCTACATTTACAAGCAGCCAGTCAGGAATATCCCAAACGGTAACATTTACGCCAACGAATGCAACCGGCACGCATTTATGGACATTCGGATTAGGTGGACCAACAAGTACACTAGCAAGTCCAAGTTATGCATTTACCCCGTACGGGGTTTACCAAGTAACCCATACATTTACCACCCCAGATGGATGTAGTAGTACTACAGTACAATTGGTAACGGTATTAAATGTAGGCATCAAAGACAAATTCATTAGTTCATTCAGCTATCAGGTATATCCAAACCCGATTCAAACAGAAACTACGCTCAGCTACGAGTTAAAAGATCGTTCGCAGGTACAAGTAAATGTGTATGATGTATTAGGCCGCAAAGTATTTGAAGCAGTAAATGCAACTCAAATGAATGGAAAACACGAAATCAGATTGAGTACAGATAAATTTACAAGCGGAGCAGGCGTATACGAGATCCAGTTGATGGTGAACGGAACAAGCGAAACGTTACGATTAATTAAAGCAGAGTAAAACAGTAAACTGGATAATAACCAGCAATAAGTAATACAAAACCGGCTATTCTTAATTGAATAGTCGGTTTTTTTGTTTTGAAATAAGAAATTCAAATTGTATTTTTTTTTATAATATGTTATCAATCAATTATATAAAAATATTTTTCAATAAAAAATCATTTTTTTTTTTCTATATAAAAGTATGTACATTAGTTTTTTAAATTTATAACGTTCTCCACTCTAAAATTTAACAATATGAAATTAACTTTTACTCAAATTTTCAGGTTTATTACGGCAAGTTTGCTTTTCGTAGCTTCGTTTTCGACTAGCGTATTTTCTCAAGTTGCAGCTACCTATGGCTTTACTCAATCAGCAGGAACTTTTACTCCAATTACCGGGGGCACTGTATTAGGTATTCCTACTAATGACGATACAAGTTTCCCTTCTTTTTCCAGTACTGGTTACCCAATAGGTTTCCCTTTTACCTATAACGGTGAAGTATATACTAGTTTTGGAGTAAATAGTAATGGCTGGATTCGATTAGATTCTGGAACATTTGCTATGGATAATAGTTATTCACCTTTAAATGGATTTGGTAGTAATTTTCGACAAATTGTAACTGCACTTTCTTCTGATTTACAAGGTAAAGCTGGTATTGGAGAATTAAGTTACATTGTCGAAGGATCTTCACCCAATCAAACATTAGTTGTTCAATGGTTAAATTACGCAAAATATCAATCCATAAATAATTTAAATGATACTCTTAATTTTCAGATTCGTCTTAATGAGACTTCTAATACAATTGATATAGTTTATGGTAATTTCATTTTCGCAGGATTAGGAAGAGCTGTTCAAGTTGGTATAAACGGAAACAATCTTACTGATTTTGTGGCTAGAGAAACTGCAACTGACTGGACATCTACAGTACCAGCAATTGTAAATACTGCAACATGTTCTTTAACAACTACTATTTTCCCTTCTTCTGGTTTAACATTTACATTTGGTATACTTTCTGGAGATATTGATGCACCAGTCATTGCGAATGATACAATTTCTCCATTGAGTAGTTGTAATTCTGTATCTCATACAGTATCAGCCGATATTACTGATGCATCCGGAGTAGCTTCAGCTGAAATATTATGGACATTAAATGGTGTTCAACAAGCACCGATAATAATGACTAATGTTGGAACACTTTATTCTGGTGTTATACCTGCATCAGGTAGTGGAAATATAAATTTCAGTATCAGAGCAACTGATTTGGGCCCAAATAATATTATTGGTATTGAACCTGGATTATCGTACCAGGATGATTATTTAAGTTTATCAGCTGGTCAAGATAAACTAATTAATGCTGGAGATTCCGTTACATTAAAAGCAAGTTCTCCTTTTTTGTCGGCATTAAAAATTACTGAAGTAACATTATTTTCAGGAGGTACGGGAACTCAGCCAACTTATCCCCCATATATAACTGCTACTGATGACAATATCGAGATAACCAATTTAAGTTCTTTACCAATTGATATTTCAGGCTATACTTTAGGCTATATTTTTGGAACAGCTCCAGTTGCTGATACATTAGTTTTTCCCGCAGGAACTATTATTCCTTCAGATAGTTTAGCTATTGTTCATATTGGTTCAGTAGCCAATGATTCTTTGAATCGTTATTTTTCATTACCTTCTTTTAATGGACCAACTTCAGGTACTGGTTTTGGTATGTATTTGAAAGATCAAACTGGAAATGTGCTTGATGCCGTTGCTATAAATTCTTTTGCTTTTCCATCCTATTCCGGTGTTTCGACATCAGATTTTAATGGAGTAGGTGTTATAAGTCCTGGTGGTTTTGCTGGTCCTTCACTTACTGGAACAGATTTAAATGATAACACCAACTGGATTCAATCATCTGCCTCGGATCCCACTTCAATGGGTTTCAAAAATGTAGGGCTTCCATTGTTAACAGTTCCAACAGTAACTTGGTCTGGTGGTTTATTTTCTAGTTCAGTTACAGGGGCTGTAGTTTCAACGCCAATTCATCCGACACCTGGAGTTTTTACTTATGTTGCTTCCATATCTGATGGTATTTGTACTTCAACTGATACAGTAGTTGTAAATGTAATTGCTCCAACATCTCCTGATGCAGAATTCAGTGTCAATGCAACTTCTGGAACCACTGGAGGTGTCAATACTATATTTACATTCACTGATTTATCAACTAATCTACCTTCTTCTTGGTTATGGTCATTTACTCCAAATACCGTTACATTTATAAATGGTACTTCAGCTTCTTCTCAAAATCCAGTTGTAATTTTTGATAGTGCTGCTGTTTATTCGGTGACTTTAACGGCTAGTAATACAGCAGGTTCTAATTCTGAAGTTAAGCCCAATCTTATTACTATTACCATTGCATTTTGTGTATCGTCTGCAACTAGTACAGTTGATGATGATATTGGAAATGTAACTTTCGGAACTTTAAGTAATGGGATAGATACAATTCCAGCATTAAATAATCCTACATCAATAAATACATATTCTGATTTCAGTGCTTTGCCACCAGAAAATTTTGCTGCAGGTTCAAACCAACGGTTTTCTTTAACCCAAATAAATTCAGGAACCTTCTATGCTTGTTCAGTAGGAGTATATATAGATTATAATCAAGATGGGGCATTTGATGTTACTACCGAAACAGCGTTTACTGGAAATACTTCAGCTGCAAATCGTGTTTCATCAGGTATCATTTCTATTCCTAGTACAGCATTAGTAGGAAATACAAAAATGAGGGTGGTTTTGGAAGAATCAGGTCTAACAGATCCATGCGGAACTTATACTTGGGGTGAAACAGAAGATTATACAATTAATATAACCCCTCCACCAGCAAATGACGCTAGTGTTTTTGCAATTGACACTCCAAACTCGGGCTGTGTATTATCAGCAGCAGAAGTAGTAAGAGTACGTGTAAGCAATGGAGGAACGAACATACTTTCTAACTTACCTGTTAGTTATTCGATAAACGGCGGTACTCCAATTACTGAATTTATTGCTGGTCCAATTCCAGCATTAACTATTATAACTTACGATTTTATTACGACTGCAAATTTATCAGCTATAGGTTCATATGCTATTGAAGCATTTACATCCTTATTTGGTGATGCGACACCTTCTAACGACACTTCAGGAAAAACAATTTTTAACAATCCATTAGTAAATACGTTTCCTTACATTCAGGATTTTAGTACTGCGAATTCATGGGTAAGTACTCCCTTAACAGGTACAGAAAATTGGACCATTCAGACTAGTGTGCCTATATTTCCACCTCTACTACCAGTTTTTGGAACAGGAGTGGCAGTGTTATCCGATAATAGTTCTTCTGCACCTATTGCTCGTTACGCATATACCTGTGGTTTTGACTTCACCAATTTAAGTTTTCCTCGTGCAGAACTGTATGTTTTACAAGATAATGCATCACAAATTAACAATGATTCAATTGCTGTAGATGTTTCAACCGATAATGGAATAACATATACTACTGTTGGTTCAATTGCTCGATATAATGCAGCATTTACTTCATCAGGTTGGGGTAAATTTGAAGTAAGTCTTGGAGCTTATGGAGGTCAATCAAATGTGTTGGTTGCTATTAGAGGGGTAGTAGATTTTTTCAGTGATGTTGCAGTAGATCAATTTAGAATTTACCAACCTGCTCCTATTGATGCAGGAGTAGTGAGTGTGGATAGTTTAATTGACGGATGTGGATTATCTTCAACTTCACCAGTTTTCGTAAGTGTAAAAAACTTTGGATCAACATCGGTAACTTCTACACAAATTAGTTTCCAAGTAGATGGCGGCGCAATAATTACTGAAACAGCGAATATTACGATAGACCCAGATAGCACAGTAAGTTATTTATTTACCGGTACTGCAAATTTATCAGCACCAGGAATACATGTAGTAAAAGCATTTACCACGTTAACAGGAGATTCGGATGCAACAAATGACACGGCAAGTGCAACTTCAGAAGCATTTCCAACCTCTTTAATACCAACGGTAAATAATGCTGCTATATGTTCTGGCGCACCAGCAGTATTGACAGCAAGCGGAACAGCAATTTCATTTAATTGGTATGATGCACTGACAGGAGGTAATTTATTATTTACCGGTACAAGTTATTCTGTATCTCCAACTATTCCAACTAATTATTATGTAGAGGGAACGGATGTGGTTTCTTCAAGCGTAGGTCCGCTTGATACAACTATTGGTAATTTTTCATTGCAAAATCCAACTTCTGCCGGATTATTTTTTGATGTATTAACAAATTCTATTCTTGATTCAGTGGCTGTTTTCCCTGGATTTAGTGGAATTGTAAGTATTGAATTAGTAGATGCCTTAGGTTCTGTTTTAGATACTTTTTCTTATCCAGTAATTGGCGGAGCGGGTAAACAATGGATACCGGTCAACTTTACTTTGGCTCCAGGATTAGATTATTTATTAAAAGGAGCATTTGGAAGTACAGCAACTGTTCAACGTAATAGTGACGGAACAGCTTTTCCATATAACTCCACTTCTGTTGTAATCACCGACGGAACTGTTTCCGGCTTTTACTATTATTTTTACGATTGGCAGTTAACCAGTATCGGCTGCCCATCACCACGTGCAACAGCACAAGTATCCATTAACACAGCACCTGTAGTTAATTTAGGTGCAAACCAATCAATTTGCGCAGGCTCGCCATTAGTTTTAGATGCAGGTAATGTAGGCAGCAGTTATCTATGGTCAACAGGAGCATTAACTCAAACTATTACGATTAATGTAGGTGGTACATATTCGGTTACCGTGACAGGAGCAAACGGATGTACAGCGAGTGATGCAATTACAATAACAGCGGGCTCTTTGCCAATAGTTAGCTTAGGAGCAGATGCTGGCTTGTGCCCAGGAGCAGTATTAATTCTAGATGCAGGTAATGCAGGCAGCAGTTATGTATGGTCAACCGGAGCAACGAGCAAAACGATCGTAATAAGTGCAGCAGGAAGCTATTCAGTAACGGTAACCAATGCAGGAGGGTGTGTGGCAAGCGATGCGATTACGATCAGTGCATCACCAGCAGCAGTATCTACGTTTACCAACATACAGGCTAATATTTCACAAGAAGTAACGTTTACACCGACCAACCCGTTGGGAACGCACTTATGGACATTTGGCACAGGAGGTCCAACAAGCACTTTGGCAAGCCCGACGTTTACATTTAGTCCGTACGGGGTTTACCAAGTAACCCATACATTTACCACCCCAGATGGATGTAGTAGTACTACAGTACAATTGGTAACGGTATTGAATGTAGGCTTCAACAACAAGTTTGAGAGTTCATTCAGTTATACCATTTATCCAAACCCGATCCAAACAGAAACTACGATTAGCTACGAGTTAAAAGATCGCTCGCAGATACAAGTAAATGTGTATGATGTGTTAGGAAGAAAAGTCGCAGAATTAGTAAATGCAACGCAAACAAGCGGTAAACACGAAATGCGATTAAGCAGTGATAAATTCACAAGTGGAGCAGGCGTGTATGAGATCCAGTTGATGGTGAACGGAACGAGCGAAACGTTGCGAGTAATCAAAGCAGAATAACTCCAAAACTGGCAAACAGCCATTAGATGAATCACAAAACCGAATATCCAAATTATGGGTATTCGGTTTTTTTATTTATCGGTATTAAATTTTAAAATCTTGATATAATAAATGGAACTGCCATAATCTAAATTCCTTTATAAATTATTAATTACAATAAATGTTTGTACTTTAGGTAAATGAATTTTAATATTATCTAATTTAATACTTATTGTTATGAAATTAATTTTTACTAACTTTTCAAGATTAACTTTTTTTTGTTTGCTGTTCAATATATTGTTTTCAATTAATGGATTGGCTCAAATTTCAACTACATACACGTTTTCTCAGTCAATTGGAGTTTTTACTCCAATTATAGGTGGTACTGTATTAGGAATTACAAATAATGATGATCAGGTTTTTACGGGCTCTTCTACACCTTCTATATCTGGGCCAGGTTTTCCAATAGGTTTTCCATTTACCTATAATGGAATTGTTTATAATAATTTTGGTGTAAATAGTAATGGATGGATTCGTTTAGATACAGGAAATATTAGCATACCAGATGCATTTTATAATCCACCTTTAGCATTAGCAAATAATTTTCAAGTAATATCTGCATTAGGAGTTGATTTGCATGGTAAATCAGGAATTGGAGAATTAAGTTATTTATTAGAAGGAATTTCTCCTAACCAAACCATAATAATTCAGTGGTTGAATTACGCTAACTTTGATGAAGCTTTAAATTTAAATGATACCATTAATTTTCAAATAAGATTAAATGAAGCATCTAATTCCATTGATTTTGTATACGGAAAAATAAATATTGTTGGGGCATCATATTTTGCACAAGTTGGTATAAATGGAGATAATCTTGGAGATTTTCTTGCACGGCAAACTTCAACAAACTATAGTTCAACCGCCACAGCTTCTTTTAATAGTTCGACTTGTTCTTTAACACCAACTATTTTTCCTGCTTCTGGATTGACGTTTTCTTATGCAGTATTAACTGGAGATATAGATCCGCCGGTAATTTTGAATGATACAATTTCGCCCTTAAGTAGTTGTCTTGCAGTTCCTCATAATGTAACAGCTGATATAACTGATGCTAGTGGTATTGCCTCTGCAAATATTGTATGGACTGTGGATGGAGTATCACAAACTTCCATTTTAATGACAAATGTAGGTTCGTTATATTCAGGAATTATACCTGCTTCAGGAAATGGTATTGTAAATTATAGTATAGTTGCTGTTGATGCTGGTGTAAATACTTTAACTGCAACAGAATTTGGAGTAACTTATGAAGACGAATATTTAAATTTATCTGCTGGAGCAGATCAATTAATTAATTCTGGAAGTGCAGTTACTTTGATGGCAAGATCGCCATTTTTGGAGCCGTTAAAAATTACAGAAGTTATTTTAAATGCTTTTGGAGTTGGTGCACAATCTTCATTTCCGTCTTACATAACCCAAGTTGATGATAATATTGAATTAACAAATTTAAGTTCAAATCCATTAGATATTTCTGGATATTCATTACATTATATTGGGAATTTAGCTTCAATTGCTGACTCTATTGTTTTTCCACTTGGTACTATTGTGCCCGCAGATAGTCTTGTTATTGTACAAATAGGTTTTGTTATTAATGATTCTGCCAATAGATATTTTAGTTTGCAATCAAATTTTACCCCGTTTTCTGGTGACCCGTTTGGAACATATTTAAAAGATCCTTTTGGAAATATTTTAGATGCCGTGGCTGTAAATGCATTTACTTTTCCCAACTTTTCAGGTGTTTCTTCTTCTGATTTTACTGGTTCAGGTGTAATAAGTCCATCAGGCTTTGCTGGTTCAGCTTTAGGTGGACTAGATCAAAATGATAATACAAATTGGCTTCAGGCTTCAGTTACAAACTCGACTTCGCTTGGTTTTAGAAATATTGGTCTTCCCTCATTTTCAGTCCCCACAGTGTCATGGTCTGGTGGAATTTTACCATCAACAGTTACTGGAACAGAAATCACTACTCCTGTTCATCCTACTCCTGGTATTTATAATTATGTAGCTTCCATTTCTGATGGATTATGTACGTTAACCGATACTGTTCTTGTCAATGTAATTGTTCCAACAATACCTGATGCGGAATTTTCTGTGAACAATATTGTTGGAACCTCAGGTGGTTTGAATACAGATTTTGCATTTACTGATTTATCTACTAACCTACCAACCTCTTGGGCTTGGTCTTTTATTCCAAATACTGTTACTTATATAAATGGAACGAGTGCAGGTTCTAAAAACCCAGTTGTGAATTTTAATGCTGCGGGTGTTTACACGGTTTCTTTACTTGCTGGAAATTCTGCTGGTTCTAACACGGAAACTAAAACTAATTTAATAACCGTGACTATATCTTTTTGTCCATCGGCAGCCAACAATTCAAATGATGATGATATTGGGAATGTAACTTTTGGTCAGTTAAGTAATGGAGTAGATACATTACCGGCATTAAATAATCCAACATCTGTAAATACATATTCAGATTTTAGTAATTTAACTCCGGTGGATTTTGCAGCAGGTGGTTCTTATCCATTTTCTGCAACACAGATAAATAGTAGTTTCTCCTTTTTTCAATGTAGAATTGGAGTTTTCATAGATTACAATCAAGATGGAGTGCTTGATTCTTCAGAATATGTTTTTACCAGCAATTTAACAACATCAACCAGTAGAGTTAGCTTTGGTGTAATTACTATTCCTGCAACAGCACTAGTTGGAAATACAAAAATGAGAGTTGTTCAAATAGAAAGTGGTTTTCCAAGTCCATGCGGAACTTATAGCTATGGAGAAACAGAAGACTATACTATTAATATAACTCCTCCACCAGCTAATGATGCAAGTGTATTTGCTATAGATACACCTAAATCTGGTTGTGTTTTATCAGCAGCTGAAATAGTTAGAGTTAGAGTAAGCAATGGAGGAACTAATATAATTACTAATCTGTCAGTCAGTTTTTCTGTAAATGGAGGAACTCCGGTTACAGAAATAATAGCAGGACCAATACCAGCTTTAACGACTATAACGTATAATTTCATAGCAACAGCAAATTTAAGTATTTTGGGTACATTTACGTTAGAAGCCTATACTTCTTTACTAGGCGATGCAACACCTTCTAATGATACTGCAAGAAAAACCGTTGTCAATAACCCATTAATTAATACATTTCCATACATTCAAGATTTTAGTGCAGCTAATTCATGGGTAAGTACACCAGTTATTAGTTCCGAAAATTGGTCTATACAACCAAGTGTTCCAATATTTCCTCCACTACTACCGGTATTTGGAACTGGGGTTGCCATTTTAGCTGATAATAATTTTAGTTCGCCATCTGCTCGTTACACCTACGCATGTGGTTTTGATTTCACAAACTTAAGTTTTCCAAGAGCAGAATTATTTGTTTTACAAGATGCAAATTCATCACCTAATTCTGACTCTATTGCAATAGATGTATCTACAGATAATGGATTAACTTATACTACTGCTGGTAGTATAGCTAGATATAATCCTTTGTTTTTAACACCTGGATGGGGAAAATTCGAGGTAAGTTTAGGAGCCTATAGCGGTCTGTCTAATGTTATAGTTGCCATTCGAGGAGTTGTTACTCCATTTAGTGAAGTTGCTGTGGATCAATTTAGAATTTTTCAACCTTTTCCTTTAGATCTTGGAGTTGTTTCCATTGATAGCATAGGTTTAGCTTGTGCGTTGTCAGCTTCAGAACCAGTTTATGTTACAATTAAAAATTTTGGATCTAACACCATTACTTCAAGTCAAGTAAGTTTTGTTGTTGATAACGGATTACCAATTACAGAAACTGCAACGATTAACTTAGCTCCCGATAGTTCTGTTTCTTATTTGTTTACAGCTTCGGCGAATTTAAGTGTTTTAGGTAATCATACTGTTCAAGCCTATACTTCATTAACAGGTGATTTTGATTTGGCTAATGATTCTAACCTAATTTCATTCACAAATAATCCATTAGTAAATACTTTCCCTTATATACAGGATTTTAGTACTGCTAATTCTTGGGTAAGTACGCCTGTCGTTGGTATACGAAATTGGACTATTGAGCCAAGCGTACCAACATTTCCTGCATTATTTCCAGTTTTTGGAACAGGGGTAGCAGTATTATCCGATAATAATTTTACTACTCCTTCTGCTCGTTATGCATATACATGCGGGTTTGATTTTACGAATTTAAGTTTCCCCAGAGTTGAATTATTTGTTTTACAAGATGCAAATTCATTTAATGATTCTATTGCTGTAGATGTATCAACAGATAACGGATTGACCTTTACTACTGTTGGCTCCATAGCCATTGAAAATCCATTATTTAATTCACCTGGTTGGGGAAAGTTTGAAGTAAGTTTAGGAGCTTATGGTGGGCAATCAAACGTAATAGTGGCCATACGTGGAGTTGTTAACTTTTTTAGCGTAGTAGCAGTAGATCGATTTAGAATTTACCAACCTGCTCCTATTGATGCAGGAGTAGCGAGTGTGGATAGTTTGGAAAGTGGTTGTGGATTGTCTGCAACTGCACCAGTTTACGTAAGCGTCAAAAACTTTGGTTCAAACATTGTTACCTCAATCCAAATTAATTTTCAAGTAGATGGAGGAACAATTGTTACCGAAACGGCAAACATCACCATTGATCCAGATAGTACAGTAAGTTATTTATTTACTGGAACTGCAAATTTATCAGCGCCGGGCATTCATGAAATTGTAGCATTTACTACATTAACAGGTGATGCGGATGCAGCTAATGATTCTGCTAGTGCGATAGCTGAAGCGTATCCTTCATCTGCAACTCCAACGGTAAATAATGCATCGGTATGTTCAGGTGCACCAGCGGTTTTAACTGCAAGCGGAACAGCCGTTACTTTCAATTGGTATGATGCATTATCAGGAGGTAATTTATTATTTACTGGTCCGGTATATTCAGTTTCGCCAACCACTCCAACAAATTATTATGTAGAAGGTACAAGTGCGGTAGCTATTAACGTTGGAGCAGTGGACAATACAATTGGAACTGGAAGTCCGTATTCTTTTTTTACAGAAGGATTAGTATTCGATGTATTGTCTCCAATAATTATTGATTCAGTTTCAGTTTATCCAAATTCAACAGGGTTAGTATTTGTTAATATATTCGATTTTTTTGGTAATTTAATCGGAACTAGTGACTCAACGGTTATTGGAATTTCTCAGGTAGGTCAAAAAGTTTCAATTGCAGTAGATATTGCTATTGCACCTGGAACTAATTATGAAATGAATGCGTTGGGTAGTACTGTTACGGATTTATATAGAAATAGCGGCGGAGCAGTATATCCATTTTCAGCTGCCCCATATTT
>ENA-OBIT01000168-OBIT01000168.1-metagenomes-genome-assembly--contig:-NODE-168-length-28149-cov-10.7118_pt1 | contig 28149 bp, 22 predicted proteins | sample MGYA00153386_OBIT01 | MGnify analysis MGYA00153386
ACTAACATTTTTTATTGAGTTATGCAAATTTTGGTGATTAGCCATAATTTCTTTCGTCTAACTCTGGAATTCCGACAATAAGCACCGATCGCCCTAAAACAAGATCGATCGCCCCTTAACAAAAAATGGTAGCATCTGCTACTAAATCCTATCAACTCAATCCAGCAATAATATTGACACTCATAGCGAGAATAGCGGTGTTAAAAAAGAACGACAGCACGCTGTGAAACAGGACGAGATACCTCGTGGAACGAGAAGTTATCTGCACGTCTGCAACTTGACAAGTCATGCCAATTCCAAAGGAGAAATATAAAAAATCTTTGTAGTCAGGTTCCTCGTCGCCGGGAAAATCCAAACCCCCCGCCTGCAAGTAACTGCCGTACTGCTGGCTGCGATTTTGGTAGTAGCCTCGGGCATAGTGCATCGTGAAGATAGTGTGCACCTGCATCCAAGATCCAACTATTGTTAGGACAGAAAGCCCCAAGTGCAGAAATAGCAAATTCGGCGACAGGCCTTTGGTATCGCGCAGCAGGAAGAAGATGGCTAAAAAGCTAGCAAAAGCCGCTCCCACGATCGAGCTTAAGATTGTCAAGCGGCCAGCATCCAACTGCTGAGCGTGGTGGCGCATCATTTCGGGAGTGCCTTGTAGCATCAGCATCCAAGTCAAAATCAGGAAATTGACCGCGCCCGCGTTCCAAATACACAGCGTCCGAGTCAGGGGGAGATAGTCACGCGGCAGAAAAACAGCAACTGCCATAGCAAACAGAACAGACACAAACAGCCGATGCCGGACGCTCCAGAGCCAGTGCATTTTAGATTGGGAAACATTTTTCACAGCGATCTTGTGTAAGTTAGGCGCAGTAAGGGTTAAAAAATCTCAACTACTGCCATGTTGGCAAGAAATTCGCAAAAATTAGGTATGGATTGCTAACACGCAGCACAGGCAGGATTTTTCATGCCTTTCGATAGATCGATCGACCTCAACCTTCTAGGTACAGTGAGACAAACATAAATTACGGTTTGACATTATGGCATCCTCCCAACCCCTCAAAGGCATTGAATTGATCGACTGCGCCAAAGCCAACGCCCAACAAGGAATCGCCACAGCCGCAGAGCTTTGCGGCTACGGAGGCGACCTCAACACCTTCGAGCGGGAACTGAAACAGGCTTGCCAAAACATCGGCGTCGAAGTCAAGGAATTGAACGACTTGATTACGGATCAGCAGATGATGCAACAAGGAATGGGCATTGAAATTGCTCCAGATACTCCCTCAGAACTCTAGGCTAAATCTCCACCAACAGTTTTAGCTCGCTCGATCGCCCCGAGAGCAGTATTTTTAGTCTGCTAGCTGAGGCAGGCTAGAATATTTTGCATGGAAGCTTCCGACTTTGGGCAGGAAGGAGTCGCGTTTCCTCCCGCGCACAGGGTGCTTTCTCGAGGGTGCACAGATTGTTAGGAGGACGACTGTCGTGTCAGATCAGCAAGACCGAATTATGCGTTTGTTTATAGAGGAGGCTAAGGAGCACCTCGATACTCTAGAAAATGGTTTAGTGGATTTGAAGTCCACGATGAAAGACCCCGAAAGCCTCCAAGAAATGTTCCGAGCCGCCCATTCCGTGAAAGGTGGGGCGGCTATGCTCAGCTTGGATAGTATCAGAACAACCGCTCACCGCTTGGAAGATTGTTTTAAGGTGCTTAAGGACGGGCCAGTTAAGCAGGTTGACCAAAAGGTAGAATCCCTATTTTTAAAGGGGGTTGATACGCTTAAGGACTTGCTGGCGCGATTGGAGGGGCCTTTCGGCTTGAGGAATGAAGAGGGAGAAAAACTTGTACAGCAGGTGATGCCAGTTTTTGCTCAACTGGAAACTCACCTGAAAAACTTGGCGTCGGGCAAAGTTTTGGCGGTTGCGGCTGCTGGATCTCGTGCGCCCGTAGCGGCTCAAACAGCGCCCGTGGCGTCGGCGAGTTTTGCTGTTCAAGTGATGGTTCTACTTAAAGAGATGTTGCAGGTGTTCAAGCAGAAAGAATCCGCTGCTAGTCGCCAGGAGTTGACGGCTGTGTGCGTTCGCCTTTATAAGTTGGGAGGTAAAATTGAGACTTGGCAAAATTTAGTTAAAACTGCTAGAGGGGCGATCGTTAATCCCAAAAACTCTTATAAAGTTTTAGCTCCGCTGATTATCAAAGAACTCAAGGATGCTGGGGATTTGGTGCAAGGCGGGAAAGTCCAGACGATCGCTCCGAGTAAAAATTTGCTACTTTTGGCAGCAAGCCCAAAAGCAGCAGCAGCGCCAGCGGCAGCGCCAGCGGCAGCGCCAGCAGCAACAGTGTTGAAGCAAGTAGCACTTCCTGCCGAACCAAAGGCGGTAGTAAAGCTTTTGCTCAAAACCTTCAACAAAAAGCAACTCTCGGAAATCGCCAAGTTACTGGTTCACGCTATTAAATCTTCTTCCTAGGACTTGTTGCAGTAGAAGATAAATTGATACTCCCCAGCCCGATCGGGACGGGGATTCTTGATTAATCGGGTTCTGTATTTTCAGACGATCGCTATCAAATCGCCCCTATACGCTTAAAACTATTACCAGTAACTTTTTATATTGCAATTGCGCTTACTTTTATTTTTTCAATGCTTTAGAAGTATCAAAATGCTGCTATTGATACGCTCCTGATCCTGCCATTATCTGTCCTTTCAATGTTCAGCATCTAAGCCTAATATTTCGGTTGCCGGGATTGCTCGCGATCTCAGATGTTTCAATAGCTAATTGATTGTTCTTATATCAATTCCGGTTGCACCGTAATTAATATTACCCAAAATGAGGAGACTCAAGATGCCGTGTCCCTAGGGTGATTAATGTAGGGAGACGGCATCTTGAGTCTCCTCGCTTGTCATTCCGATGAAGAGTGGATTTGATATTACTTGCTGCACTTGTTTTACCATAGGCATCGCCACGCGCTCGCGAAAGTTGGCGGTGGCGATCGCTACCGACTTATCCTCATACCTGAATTCAGGGGCTGGTGTCTCGTTCTGAGGTCACAGCAATATTTTTGAGGCGGAAAATTTTCTGGTGTACGCTGTCAGCCTGAGCTCGGCAGCAACCTGAAAAAATTCAATTTTTTGAGAGTTTTGCCCTCTACCTTCTACTGTTCGGCAACCCTGGGTTAGAATTAGTAGATGTAGGATCTGGCGTGCAACGTTGTACCAGAATTAAAAATCGAGCAGGCTTTAGAAGGCGGTAGCTGTGAAACCAATTCGTTCATTAGAAGATGCTTTAAACCGCTGTCAGGCGATGGGAATGCGCTTGAGCCGCCAGCGTCGATTTATTCTAGAACTTCTGTGGGAGGCGAAAGAACACCTCTCGGCTCGCGAAATTTACGATCGCCTGAACCGACAAGCGGATTCGATCGGGCATACTTCGGTTTATCAAAATCTCGAAGCTTTGTCGAGAGAAGGGATTATTGAGTGTCTGGATCGATCGGAGGGACGCTTGTACGGAAATGTCAGCGACTCTCATTCTCACGTCAATTGTCTGGATACGGCTCAAATTCTGGACGTTCATGTGGAACTGCCGATCGAGTTGATCGAACAAATTCAACAGCAAACTGGTGTCAGAATTGTAGACTACCGGATAGATTTCTACGGCTATAAATCGCCATAGTCCGCCACAGAAGCATCGAGCGCCACCGATACGCTAAAGGCTTTGTAACCAATTTAGCCGCCGCTGTACTAAGCAAGACTGATGTTTTTGTTAGGGTAATCAGTGGTATAAAATGATTTAAGTATTTAGCTGCGGTCGATCGGGCTTTTGGCGATCGCGTACGGAAATTCGGGATAGTAGAGAAGACTGAAACTCGATCAAAAGTTGGGCGATCAATAAAATTGACCCCAAAAAATCATATCAATTCCGGTTGCACCGGAATAATAGAGAGGACACGGCAGTGCCGTGTCCCTACCGCGATTAATTGTAGGGACGCGGCACTGCCGTGTCCTAATTTCGGCTAATAATTCCGATGCAACCGGAACTATATCAAATTTAAAATCCCAAATCGACTGGTGGGGGCTTTATGATGTTTTTTTTGCTAAATTGCCCCGCAAGCTGTAAATAATTGTTCGATAACTGGTATGATCTACCTGCTCCCGGAGCCGAAAATGCAAAGGAAGCAACCAGTGGGGCTGGACACGAACCTCACTATAAAACGCCGTAAAGGGAAAAATTGCCAGTACCTTGAAGGAAGTTCTCGATCTCCTTAACAAGAGTCAGAAGCCGACATCACAATCTATGATTTGATGTGGGAGTGTCAGGCAGGGAAAGCGCATTACAGGACAGGCTGAAGTAATGGCGAGACGACAATCTGAACAATTCCACATACCACCGCAATACAACCCATCCCCGAAACCGACGGCACAGTTGAGTGCAGAGGTAGCAGGCGATGCGAGTTCCTCGGTAATGGCGTCGCCGACTGAGGGCAAAAGAACTTTTTGGCAGTGGCAGCTAATCTGGCTGAGTCTCCTGGTGGGATTTGGAGTAACCGGTGTTGCTGCATTTCTGTGGTTGCTGACGATGCCACCGCCGCCGAATTGCCAGCAACTTTCACCGCTGGCGGCAGACGGAGAACGACTTTACTGCGCTCAACAAGCAGCTAAGTCCGGCAAGTTAGAACAGCTAGAATCGGCAGTGGCAATGGTGCAGGCTTGGCCGAAAGAACACCCGTTATATTCCCAGGGTCAACAGTTGATAGGGGACTGGTCGAAAGCGATTCTGGGATTTGCCCGCGCAAAAATTGAGCTGGGGGATTTGAAGGGCGCTCTGGAAATTGTGGCGAAAATTCCGAAAACCAGTCCGTCTTACCCAGAGGTGCAGGACGCTGTTACTGCTTGGGAAAAAAATTGGCAGGAAGGTCAAAAACTCTACGATACAGCGCTAGCAGCTTTGAAAAGTGAGGATTTAAGGAAGGCATGGGATTACGCTCAAGCTCTATTTAAGCTGGAAAATGTTTTCTGGAGTCAGAAGCGCTACAACGAACTGATCCAGCAGATTTCTTTGGAGAGAAACGGCTGGCAGCGCTTGGAAGAGGCTAGAGAGTTGGCGAAGGACGGAACTCCGCAAAAGTTCGCTGAGGCGATCGTCCTGGCTCGCAAAATAGACTCGCAGCTTTTTGCCCGCGCTAAAGCTGAGAAAGAAATTGAGGGCTGGAGCCGGATTTTGCTGGCAATGGCGACTAAGCGGTTGGGGGCGAAAGACCTCCCAGGGGCGATCGAGGCTGCTTCTGTGGTGCCACAGGATTCGCTACTGTTTGCAGAAGCTCAAGATTTGATGCAGTTGGGTAGAGCTCAGGCGGTGATGTGGAACCAGTCGATCTCAACACCTCTGGCGCAACACATTTTTACTTTGCTCGAAGGGCGGGGGGCTGCTAGCCAAATTGCTCCGGGCCGCCCTCTGTACAAGCAGGCTCAAATTCAAATTGAAAATTTGCAGGTGCAGTTTCAAGATTTGCTGCGTTTGCAAGTGGCGAGTACGATCGCCAGTTTCGGTCAGGTGGGGGCGTTTGGGATCGCGATCGAGCAAGCGCAAACCATCGGCCCCAAGCAGCCGCGGCGCGTCCATGCTCAAACTTTGGTGGCTACTTGGCGTCGGGAAATTCAGCGGATCGAAGACCAATCTTTTCTCAACTTGGCGAAGCAGTTGGCAGAAGCGGGAACGGTTGAAGGAATTAAGGGTGGTATCGGCCAGGTACTTCTGATCTCTCAAAATCGTCCCCGCAGGGTAGAGGCGCAAACTCTCTTAGCTCAGTGGACGAAACGCATCGAAGTTATTCAAGATCAACCTTTTTTGGATGAATCTATCGCCCTAGCTAAGCAAGGAAAACTTAGCGCCGCGATTGAGAAAGCTTCGGAAATTAAGAGCGGTAGGACTCTGTACGCCAAAGCTCAGGATAATGTCTATCAGTGGGTGAGCGAGCTGCAAGTTGCTCGCGATCGACCGATTCTGGATCGAGCTGCTGAATTGGCCTCTCAGGGTAGTCTAGGATCGGCGATCGATATGGCTTCGCAAATCGGTTCCGGTAGGGCGCTGCATTCAGAGGCGGCAGGTGCGATCGGGCGTTGGAGTGCTGAACTGAGAGCTAACACTGCACCGCCGCCAGTTGAACCGGCTCGGGAATCCGCCCCAGCCCGGGTTCGGGAGTCCGCCCTAGCTCCGGCTCGGGAGGACTACGCGCCGGCTCCGCGACAGGAACAGTACGCACCTCCTGCTGAGCAGGCTCCGGCTCCCGAGCCTTACAATCCGCCCGCCAGACAAGAGGCTCCGGCTCCAGCTCCCGAGCCTTACTATCCGCCTGCGAGAGAGCCGGAACGTTACTCTGCGCCCGCGAGAGAGCCGGAACCTTATTATCCGCCAGCCAGGGAGCCGGCGCCTTACTATCCGCCCGCCAGACAAGAGGCTCCGGCTCCGGCTCCAGCTCCGGCTCCGGCTCCGCCCTCGATTCCTCAACCGGCTGGGCCTCCTGATGTTAATTTGATTCCCGAGTAATTGGGTTTTTGCACGATCGACCTCTCAAATCTCAAACTTAAAATCGAGTGAGTAATTTCCAACTGCTGTCGATCGATCGCGACCCCATTTTCCGGCTGGGGCTGCGAGTCGCGATCGAGCAGTATCCAGACTTGGAGGTTGTCGCAGAGGTTTCGACCACAATCGAGGCTTTGCGGTTTCTAAAATCTCGCTCGATCGACCCTGAAAGAGCCAAGAAGCCCGTAGATTTGGTAATTTTGGCTGTTGAGATGGGAAATGTGCGATCGACTCAAATAGAGGCGCTGGCCGTTTGTCGCCAACTCAAGAGTTTTTACCCCAACCTGTCACTGTTGCTGCTAGGCTGGCCGCTGACACCGGATCTGTTGGCGCAGATACAGGCTGCGGGCGCGAATGGCTATTGTCCTAAAGGTAGAGATATTTCCCTGACAATAGAAGCTATTCGCGCGGTGGCATCGGGCGGTAATTATTGGCCGACAGATGTAGCAGCCAACTCCGAAATAGAACTAAATGTAGCGGTGGTTCCAATAGTAGAAAACTCCGCAGCAAGTGCAGAGGAAAATGCTGATCGTTCAATAGTCGATCGACCAATACACCAAAAAATACTAGATTATTTTTGTCTGTCTGGAATCCGGGAAATAGATGCAGCTTTGGCGGTTGTCAAAGCTGATTTGCAACAAGTAACAGCAGCAGATCCGACAGATTTACCCTCTATCTTAGATGGAGTTGTACTCAGCGGACGCTATCGAGAATTGCTTGCTGCTCGCTGGATTGTCAGTCGGTTATCGTTTGAAGGCAGAAGGCAGAAGGCAGAAGGCTCTTCGACTTTGTTATCCCTAAGCGAAGTCGAAGGGCTAAGGATAAAAAGAGGGAAGAAGGAAAAGGGAAGAGAGGAGAGAGTATTAAATCTTTCTGAATTAGCCGTAGCGAATTCCCGAGTTTCGGGTGAATATGAGGCGGTTGCAACTGATTGGCAAAAGAGCTTGTTTGAATCGGTGACAGCTAAATTGCAGTTTGAGATAGTAAATTTGACTGGCGTGCCTTTGGAAATCGATATTTTGCGATCGACCAAAAAGTGCGAATTAATTAATTCCATCCTGCGGAAGTTACAGGATTTGCTAGAGGAATTGCGCTTGGGGCAAGTGCAGCCAACTCAATTGTCGGAAAAAATGCCTGCTATTTTGCGGGATTTGTGGGAAGCGACAATCATAGATTTTTTTGGCAGATACTATACGGTGCAAACCGAAAAATCTCCGATTTTTGACAATAGTCAACAAACCTTAAAATTGAGGGAAAGTCAAGAGCAAATTTCCGTGGCAGGAAACAGGTTAGAAGTTGTACCAATGCTGCTGGCAGATGAAACAGCAGTTGCAGCACAAATCCTTGACAAAATCCCGATGCTAGCTGAATTTTTTGCACATTTACTATTTGAAATTCCGCTAATAGTTGACAATATTTCTTGTGTGGCTGGCAGCCCGCAAGCGATGCAGCGAGCTGAAGCCTTGTTAGAAAATTTAGCAATTCAAGTCGCTAGCGGAGTAGTGCAGCCTCTATTAAATAACTTTGCTTATGTTGAGGAAATAAAGCAAACTTTTTACGATGGCAAGTTGATTTCTACCCGAGAAATTGAGCAGTTTCGGAATAACTTGTCCTGGAAATATCACTGGAATAGCTATTTTGTGGAACCGAAAGCGATTTTTGAAAGCAGGTTTTGGCTTTATATTTTTGGCGAGAGCGGAATTCGGAGAATTGCTATTTATGCTCCAAGAAATCGGGAGCTAGCACAGCTTTCGGGGTGGCAGTTGGCCTTGACTTTGTTGCTGGAAGCCCGGGATGCGATCGCACCTAGGATTCGCGCGGTTATTTCGCTGTTGGGTGTTGCTGTTGTTTACGTTTTGACGCAGGTAATCGGGCGGGGAATTGGTTTAATCGGGCGGGGAATTATCCAAGGGATTGGTAATTCTTTGCAGGATAGCAAGTTTGGGAAAAATGGGTAATTGGGAATGGGTAATTGCGAATCGGGCAATTGGGAATTGGGAATTGGGCATTGGTATAGCAGTCGCCAAGACGATTAGGATATTGATAATTGCTTCTACCCTTAATAGTTAAGAATTATACTCTTGACTCCTGACTCCTGACTCCTGAATTCGGCTATATTATAGATAGTAACTTACTGCTAAAGGGTTGACTTTTTATGAGTATTATGATAGCGATAAATGCCGATCGCATAAACAGCTTAGATTTATCTCCGGTGCGGACTGTAATTGAAGAGTGGCTGGCATCAGGGGCGATCGCCCAAAACGAACAGCAGCTACAATTTGAAATAGAGTATCCGCGCGAAGAGTCTGATCCGCGAGAAATTTCTGAACTCCCAGAAGTACGCCTGTGGTTTATTCGCTTGGATTCCTGTTATCCTTGGCTGCCTTTTTTACTGGATTGGAAAGTGGGGGAATTGACACGCTATGCGGCGATGTTGGTGCCGCACCAATTCCACCGCACCCAAGGAATCCAGTACAATCCTGAAGCTTTGGAAATGTTCTTAATGAGCAAAATATTCGTGTTGACTGATTGGTTGAATCAGCAGAAAATTCCTAGTAAATCGAAGTTGATGGCGATGTCGCAGATGTTTGGTTACGATTTGGATGATGCTTTTTTTGATGTGATCGTGCCACACACAGCAATAGGCGATCGCACATCTAATCAACCTAGTCCTAATTAAGTAGATGACTCTATACCTTAAGAATTACGTACAAAGGTAAAAACTGGATTTATTGTCTTGTGGGGGTAGCTTTCGGGGCTACCTCACAAGCTATAAACTTCATACAGAAAAGCTTAATTAATTTTAATAGCAACCGGAACCACGCTTTAATACAATGTTTGAGCCAACGCGCTCAGCAATACTGTTGCTTCACTTCATACTTTTCTCAGAATTTAGAGTTAGTTTAGACGGATAACGATCGCCCGATTCACCCGATCGAGGAAATATACAATGAAAACAGATTACCTCATCGTCGGCAGTGGTTTATCAGCACTGGTTTTCGGGGCCTTGATGGCAAACTCCGGCAAAACCGTACACATCCTCGAAGCTCACGAACACCCCGGAGGCTTTGGTCATACCTTTACGATGGCCAAAAAATACACGTTCAATGCGCAATTTCACTACGTTTGGGACTGCGGCGAAGGACATACAGTTAATCGAGTTCTCAAAAAACTCGGTCTCGATCGAGAAGTCACCTTTGAGCGGTACGATCCGAATGGCTACGACCACATGAGAATGCCTGGGTACGCCCTAGATATTCCCTCAGAACCAGCAGAATTGATCCGCAGATTGTCGGCGCTATTTCCAGAAGCAAGCGACAACATTCGCAAATTCGTCAACGAAGTCGAGCAAACCGGCGCGGGACTCAGAAAACTCGCTCCTCCCGTCAAACCCATTGAATTGCTCAAAAATTTCAGTGACGTATTCTGCGCTATCCAAAACCTCAATAGCACGCTTCAGGATGTTTTCGATAAATTCCAACTACCCCAAGCCGCCCAAACCCTATTAGCCCTGCAATGGCCGGACTTTTTGCTACCTCCAAATCAGCTTTCTTTCTATGCTTGGATTGCCTTATTTAGAGGCTATCAAGAAGGTGCATTTTATCCAACTCAGCACTTTGAAGATGTCATCAATTCCTTAGTTACAGTCATTGAATCTAATGGGGGGAAAGTTCTACTAAATCATGAAGCTACGAATTTCAGAGTCACAGATAGAACTGTTACCGGAGTTGAAGCGATGGATTTGACTACTCATCAAACCCATGAATTCACGGGCGATACGGTGATTTGTAACCTTGACCCAAAAAGAGCTGCAAAAATGATTGGGGAGGAATTGTTCTCTAAAAAAGTGCGGCGAAAACTTAACTATGAGTATTCTGCATCTAATTATATGGTGTACTGCGTTGTCAAAGATATCGATCTCCGAGACTATGGATTTGGCAAGTGGAATACGTTTCATTCGGAACACCTGGATCTGAATGAATCTTTTGCTCAAATGTATGACAAAAATGATTTCTCTAGTCCGAGTTTTGCGATTACAACACCGACTTTACTGACGGAAGCGCGGGGGGATTGTCCAGAAGATTGTCAAATTGTGGAATTTTTGACTGTTGCTAATTACGGCTATTTTAAGCAACTTTGGGAGAGTGACCGAAAAGCTTATCGTCAGAAGAAACAAGAAATTTTGGATTCAATTTTAGACGTGGTTGAAAAACACTATGTTCCGAATTTCCGCAAACACATGGTGTTTCATATTACGGGAAGTCCCACAACTAACGAGCGCTTCTGTTGGTGTCCGAACGGCAATTCCTACGGTTCTATTCTAACGCCGCGCAACATGGGAGTCGATCGATTAAATCACGAAACTTCTCTCAACAATTTCTATTTTTGCAATGCCTCATCGGGCTACCCAGGATTTGCGCCGACATTTTGGACAGGGGCACTTTTGTATCAGCGTTTATCAGGTGATGCGATTTTAGGTTGAGGCTGATTTCTTGTTCCTTGGCTCTGACAAGGAATGAATTTCTGGCGTTGCTGATTTGGAGTATGATTTGCCTCCGAAATTTAGAGTAGGGGCAATTCATGAATTGCCCCTACTCTAAATTTCAGGAATTGCCTAAGCGAGTGAATCATACCTAAATTCAGCAACACCGAATTTCACTCTTGCTCTGCCTCCTCTTTAAAAAACGAGGCAGAGCCTCTAGTAATACGTTCCTAAGTAGAACCTGGGAACGAGAAAATATTCCTCTTCCATTCATCCGTTACAAAATCCGTTGCCGAACTTCTTTCTATCAATGTAGGAGAGAACCATGAGAATTGCAATTATTGGGGGCGGAGCTAGTGGAATAGCGACAGCCTACTGGCTAGACAAACAAAAGCATCATGTTACAGTGTTTGAAAAACAGCCAATTTTAGGCGGACATATTCGGACACTAAATAAAAACGTTGTGCCCAATCAATCAGAGTGCAATGAGATATTAGAAAATGGGGTGCTAGAATTTCCGACTGTGTTTTATAATTTCGTCACTCTCATGGAAGAACTAGGAGTTGAATTAGAGCCTGTGGATATTGGTTCTGCCCTGTTTTTCAAAGACAACCGCCACTTTTTATCCGCAGTCGCAATTCAGAAAAACTTCACCGGAATTCAACGCCTGATCGAATATTTGCGACTCGATGCTCTCTATGCTCGTTCGGCTGCATTTATGATAAAAATGCGATTTTCTCAAACCCATGATTTCTACGATCAGCCACTGTCTGAGCTTTTGAGAAGCTCGTGTGTACGTAATACTTGGCTCAAGTTGCTGACGATGTATAGCTACTCGATACCTTTTGAAATAATCGATAGTTGTCCGGCAGAATTGGCAATTCCGATGCTGCGGCGATATGCCTCAGTTAACTGGGTAAGGATTAAAGGCGGCGTGTATTCTTATATTGAAAAGATTTTACAGCACTTTCGGGGTGAAGTTTTGACAAATGTGGAGATTGAGAGTATTTTTAGAGGTGCTAATGCTGTAAAAATTGTGCTGTCTGATGGGGAGATTCTGGAGTTTGATAAGGTTGTGTTTGCTGCACCTCCCGATCGAGTAATGGAGCTGTTGTCCGATCCGACTGATGCGGAAACTAAGCGATTTTCAGCCTGGAAACCCAATTATGCCACGACTGTGCTGCATTCGGATACATCGATGTACGATCGCTATGGCATCCGCAAGTTATCAGAATTTGATTTCTTCGAGACAGACAAGGGATGGGGCTATAATGCGAGCCTGAATCAGCTTTGTGGCATCTCATCAGCGCGGGAATACAGTTTAGCTTTTCACCTGGATGAATTGATTGCCAAAGAGCAGATTATTCACATTCAGAAACATCACACGCCGTTATATACAGTTGAGTCTTTTCGATATCGAGATGAAATTATCGAGACTAATGGGGAAAACAACACTTATCATGCGGGAGCTTATTTGGGCGATGGTTTGCACGAAGGAGCGATTACATCTGCTTTGCGAGTCGCTAAATTAATTGGGTGATACCGATTGACGGTTGATAGTTGACTGCGATCGGTACTTATTGGTCATTTAAGGGATTTATGGATCTGCCTAACGATAGATGCTATGTGTTCTAAACCTAGTTCACTATCTACTACAGATTATAGGAAAGTAGTAGCGAGTACGATCGTGTTTTGTGGAACGACACTACCAATGGTTTGCAATGAGGAATGCCAGTTCTCATATAAATCTGAGGAATACCAGTCCTCAGTACAAACAGATATTTCACTCTATGCTAGAATTAAGTGAAAATTCAGGAGTTATTATGTCAAAAGAAAGAAAAAGTAACAAAGAAGTGAAAAAGCCAAAAAAACAGCCTGATGGTGTTGCTAAGCCGAAGGATGACAACAAAAATTATGGTGGCACAGACGGCCGTAAGTAGATAGTGAAAGCCTTAAGAAATTACGTTGGTTTCAATCCTTAATCAGGATTTAGCTTAACTGTTGCTTAAAGCAGTTCGCCATGATGATTGTATAATTACCGTTCGCGACAAATTAGGATTTTTGGGCAAAAATAGCAATTGCGTTCCAGCCTAAAAATTTAGCCCCTAGATGTTTACATCTCAAGTTCTGGACGCATAACCGCTATATGTAAGGTGCGAAGTTCGCACCTTACATATAAGTAGCGCGTCAGACTATTTTTCAAGTATTCACCCTCTCTCCTTCCCTCTGATATATCGGTCAAGGCTGAATAGAAATTATTAAACAAATAATTACCGCTCCTATTTAGCAACTTGTGGCTCAACAACTTTTTCGATTTTCCATAAAAAGCTGCCTGATGACTCAATAGCAACTTTTGTCTGGTAATTTGGCTGATTTTTTATTGTATTTAACAAGGAATCAGAAGGACGGGGAAATAAAAATATATCGCTAAAACCTGCTGATTCCTTGGATATATTAGGCTGAAAATCTCGATTGGTATTCAAACTGCAACTAAAACAATATGGTTTGATTAGCATTTTAGTTTTTGGAGCGAGTAAATGACTGCTAAAAAGTAAGCCCCATGAATCGCAATCGCTAATCAAAAGAGGATTTTTAGACTGGTTGATGAGTTTAGCTGCTGATAGATTGTATTCTAAATATTCTGGGCCTCCCTTATTCCACCAAATTTGAGACTGAGAACTAACTATACAGCTCAGAATCCCCCCAGAAATTATTACGGCAAAAACAGTTTTCCACAGTCTTTGTTGCCAAATATTCCCCGAATCATTGTTAGCAAGTTTCTGACCTAAAAGGTGACTAACAGCAAGTTGAAAACCCAAATAGCATGGAATAATATATCGGGGAATGTTTGAGGACTGGCCATCTTGCCCTTTTAAAATTAAATCTTGCAGAACTAAGCTTATACCTGTGCCTCCAATTAAAGTAAAAACAAACAGCCAAGAACGCCTTTGAGTTGTTTTGTAAAGAAAGTAAAGAGAGTATCCTACTAAAATTAAGCACGCTAGAGTAAAAAAGGATTGGGTGAGCCGAGCCACAAACCAATCTTGTTTGGAAATGTTCAAGTCAAAAAACGGGCGTCCTGGCTGACGAGTCCAGCCTCTAAATAAATTCCATAACTCATTGACCTTAGAGACTTGCTTAGTTTTATCCCAATTAGTTGTGTGTTGAACTCTCGACCAATTGCTAATAACGATAAAAACCCAGGGGGAAAAGGCGATCGCGCCAAACAATGAAGCTATTAAGTAAGATATCAAATTTTTGCTGAATTTGAATTTTTCAATTGCTAGTGTATAAAATCCATGTCCGGCAGCGACTAAGAGAGAAAGTAAAAAAGTATAAAAACTTGCTGTTAAGCTAAGTGCATACAGACCCCAACTAAGTTTAGTCTTGAGCCGCATTGCTCGCAATAGAGATGCGCTTGAAAAGAGAGTTATTACTGTCCACAAACTGTACTGCCTAGCTTCTTGTGCGTAGACCATGTGAAATGGCGAAACAGCTACAAGTACAACTGCTAACCATGCTGTTAGTTGTAATTCAAATAGCTCTAAGCACAGCCAATAAATACAAGGAAATGCTAGGAGGCTGATGATGGCTGGCAAACTTCTTGTCACTGCTACAGAGTTGCCCAGCCACCCGGCCCAAACTCTAGCCGTCAGGTAATACAGAGGTGGATGCTGAGGTTCTTCGGTTGACAATCCTTTAATAGTACCCAGAAAATTTCTTTCAGTATTAACCTGCTGATACTTGGTGATGGAGTCGATACCGATTATGCGGGTATTTGAGAAATCTTCTACAAGTTCTGCTTCGGTGTAGCCTGAAATTCGGAGTGAGGTATAAGATTCATCAAGCCCGTAAATTTTTTTGTCGAGATTAACGAATCGAAAAAATATTCCCAAAGCTAGCAAGACAATAATTAAGAATCGCAACCCGGTAATACGCATATTTCTAAAACCTCTTTTGATATAACTAATTGATCAGAGCGATATCTCTGTCACCGCAATATTACCACCAAAACAGACATCAACATCACTTCCCAAAGCCCGATCGCGCTTACCGTATTCTCCCACATAATGAAAGTATTCTCCCTCGTGCCGATATACCACGGGCAAAGGCTGAGTGGAAGGGCGACAAAACACAATTTCCGGTTCCGCACTTCCTGGTGCTAAATGTGGCAAATTCACATTCCAAAAACAGCCAGATTTTTGTTCGCGATTCAGCAAATCCGCCAATACTCGCGATGTCCAACGAGTCGCGATTTCCCAATCTATTTCCCAAGGCTGTTTAATCCAGTGGGAAATTGCTACGCCCGGAATCCCGTGCATCGCTGCTTCCCGCACTGCCGCCACCGTACCAGAAATGTACACATCAACCCCCAAATTGCCGCCCGCATTAATCCCGGAAAGTACGAAATCTGGTGTTGGACAAATGTGATTGAGAGCGATGCGTACACAGTCTGCGGGTGTTCCTCCTACAGCATATTCGATGGACGATCGCCGATCGAGATGAATCGGACTGTGAGCCGTCACCTGATGCCCACAGCCGGACAATTGCCCTTGAGGAGCCACCATAATAGTCTTGCCGCTTACCGCCTGCAAAAGCGCCTGAATGCCCGGAGCGTCTATGCCGTCGTCGTTAGTTAAAATAATTGTCATGTGAAATTAGCGGAAGTTTGGTAACTGACATCTTGCACTATTGTTATGGTGTGGGTAAAGGACTTTAGCCCTTATTACAAACCTTAACCAACTTGTGGTAAAGTTTTGTGTCGATCGCCCAGAGCGACGAAATATCAACACAAGTCCAGTTAAACGCGCTTACAGTAATGTTTCTGCCAATTTTTCCCCTCGCTCAAATAATCGCCGCACCTCCCGTCCGACAGCAACTGATCATCCAGCCAGAAGTCCCTGTACCCGAAAACGAACTGGATTTGCCGCCACAGCCCAGCATCAGCCCGTTGAAAACGGTGATGAGGCCCCAGCAAGTCCGCCTTTTGCCGGGACAACTCGACAACATTCCAGTTTTCAACAGCAATAGCCCCGAAGTCGTGCAAACCGAAGGCATTTTGCTCTCGACATTTCCGCAGGAATCAAAGCAAGTACCTTCGGCTCACTTAAACTTTCCCTTCAAAGGCAGATTTGATATTTTTGCTCACCACATTGCAAAGGCCGCAAATCGTTCACAAACTCGCACTTTATTTCAAGGCATAATTGTCTACAATCCTAACTCGGAACCTGTCACTTTAAAAATATTACAAGGAGCGAGTTACTTAACTCGACCCGATGCTTTGTTTGTCGATTTGCCCTCCTATTTAGAAAATAGATTCGGGACTGTATTTGCGGGGCCTGGCAGTCGCCTGACGAGCGATGTGTTGCGGGGGCACAGACAAGGCATTTTGCCGGCTGCGATCGAAATACCGGGCAATCAGAGCCGAATGCTGATGAATTTGCCGATACCTGTGGGGAATGTCACGCCTTCTTCTAACGGTCGATCGACCTTGATGCGAATGTCGAGCAGCAACTCGGTTTATATCGCTAGTTTAGCGATGTTTGCTCCCAAAACTAAGGAAGGAGTCGAACAATATCCGACTTTGGAACAGTGGGAAAATATTTTAAATACCAAAGGTTTAGCAGGGCCGAGAGATTTAACACCAAGTGCGATCGGCTCAAATCCTGAACAAAAAATTTACGGGCGTGTCGCGGGAGTGGCTGAAGGTTCCCAATGGGAAGCTAAAATTACTGACAGTTCAAGAACCGATTATTTAACTATTCCGAAACGTGGTGAAGAATTTTCCTATGCCTTGAGCACTACTGATACTGGTACTTTTGGAACAGGTCAAATTCAAAGTGCTAAAATGTTAGCTCGCTATCCCGATACTGCTTATTTTGCTCACGGTAATTACGGGATTCAATACAGTTTGAGTTTTCCGCTTTACAATAAATCGCGAGATTCCCAATCTGTGAGTATTAAGATGCAAACACCGATTAAGGCAAATAAAGAATCGGGGGGATTGATGTTTTACGATCCTCCCGAAAATCGGATATTTTTCCGAGGTACGGTGCGGGTAATGTTTAATGATGATGGGGGGAAGACTTTGACGCGCTATATCCACATTGTGCAGCGTCGGGGACAGCAAGGGGAACCTTTGGTGAATGTGAATCTGAAAGCGGGGGAAAGACGTTTGGTTCAAGTGGATTTCTTGTATCCGCCGGATGCGACGCCGCCGCAAGTTTTGACTGTACGATCGAGTAATTAGTTGACGGTTGACGGTTGGCTAAATTTTAGTTAGGGTTACAGTGTCATTATCCGATCGCGGTGGAATCTCAACAGCAGTTAAAGTCACGATTTTACCGTCACGCCAGATACTAATTGATTGTCCTAGTCTGCGGTGTTTTTCAATCGCTTCTGCAATTGCTGCTTTGACACCTGCGTCAATGCGATCGGATAATTTGACAAGTTTTTGTTCAGTCATTTTATTTCTAACCTATGCTCAATTCTCTTCAAAAAAAGCTTCTAAATCCCGATCGCTTCAGATGAGATGATATATTGGCTCATCAGCAATTACACCGATCGAGCTTGGTGAAATTTGGCTCGGATTTGAGCGATCGCCGTTTCACCATCCACTCCTTCACCGCGATCGAGTTGTGCGGCGGCGATGTCGATTTTGGCGCAAACTTCTTCTACCCAGCGATTGTATCGATCGCGTTTTTCCAGCAGCCGTAGCGCGTCAGCAATGATTTCGGTAACGTTGGTATAGCGCCCGCTGGCGAGTTGGGCGAGTATCAGTTGTTCTTGTTCGGAGGTGAGGGTGATGCTCATCGGTAAAGATCGGCTGGCTATTGTTTTATTGCAGTTCGGGGGGATTGCACATTTGTCTCTATTCTATTCTAATCTATGACTGATGCGTTACGTTGCACTAGCAATACCTACTACTATCTATCGATCGCGATCGCCCTTATTTGAGAAATGCAGAGTGCGATCGCCCTTCCTGATTTTAGTCGCTTCACCCTACCAATCAGTTGAATTGCAGCAAAACTTTAGTTATCCCAAATCCAAGACACGGCAGGACGACACGGCACTGCCATCTCCTAATTTTGGCTAATAATTCCAATGCTACCGGAATTGATATTAGTCCGCGCAGGCGGACTTCGTTTGACAAGACGCGGTTTCAACCGCAGAATAATACCAAATGATCCCGAATAATGCCGAATCTCACACCAATCACCAACTACCGATTCCCTCCAAATAACTCAACCCAACGACGAAGTAATTCCACAGCAATACAATAGCAACCACTAATTTCTCGCACCACATCATGCCGTTCTAGAGTTTTCAGCGCTGCCACTAAACTTGTCTCATTCATCCCTGTTGCTTGACTCAAACTATCAAGATTCATGCCTTCTAAATGAGGTGCTAATACTCTTAAAATCTGCTGTTGTCCCGATGCACCTTCCGCTGCTTGACCCCAAACTCCTGTAAAATAGTAGCGAGCTTTGTTGAATAAATCTGGGTCATCAATGACAGTTGCCACATCTTCTAGGGTAAAGATTGGATCGCGGGGGCGTCCCATTTCAAATACTTGGTCGTTGTAGAGGCGGACTAACAGGAATCCTACCAATTGCGTGAGGTAGGGTTGGCCATGAGTTAGTTCATAAATGCGATCGAGTGCTTCTGGTTTATAGTCTAGGATAAACTCATCATCGGGATTGGCTAAAACTTGGCGAGTAGCACCTAGACTCAGGAAACCGACTTTGATGGGGGGGATAATGCTAGCAAAAAAAGGATGGAAATAATCTGAGGTCATTTCATCTAATGTGTGCAATCCGGCAAAAGCTAAGGCTACTTTAGAACTCATTTGCAGTATTCCTCGCAAAAAGCCGATAAAGTCTCGATTGATTTTCCCAGCTTTTATCAATTCTTCAATTTTTTCAAACTCGTCTAAAGCAACGATCAATCCACCGTCTATATTTGCTACTACTTGTTCGATGTAGCGTCCAAAAGTGAGATAGGGTAAATCGAGTAAATCGCGATCGGCTGGAGGTGCAATCTCGACTGTTTTGGCAATGGCATCGGTGATGAATATTAGTAGTTCGCCGACTCCCTGAGAGCAATCTCCTACCAGTAGCAAATTGACATAAGCCACCTGTACCTTTGCTCCTAGGCAATTGGTAGCATTCAACAAAATCGAAGTTTTTCCCATGCGCCGATGACCGTAGAGAGCCACAGATTGCAGGTTATTTCCCTGTACCCACAACTCCTCTAGCTGTCTGATGATGTCTTCGCGGCCGACAAACAGATTACCTTGGACTGGATCGCCAATTACATAGGGAATACTCACAGGTTGAGTAATCGAAATATCTCCGATTTTACCTGTCAATGGTAGTAATATATCTATCCATTGTATGACAGTTTTAATAATTAAAATTCGTTCGGCTTGTGGTATAATATCTGCATTCTTGAGGGTAGTTGCAAGCTGACCTAATGCTCGGTTGAGGGCAAGGGAACGGGCAGAACGAGATACGCTATTCTGGACGACTTGAACATCGGCAATTACCCGCCGTAGAGAAGCAATTGCTTGCCAAGTAGTCTCGCGTAGCAGAGGTAGATTTGGGCAAGGTGGCAGTTTTAGGGAAGCAATTTCGGCTAGTTCTGCTGTTTGGTGAAAATCTGTGAGAATCTGCGCTAAGGTGAACATCTCGTCTCCATAAAGCAGATCTCGCACTACAGCGAAAGCTTCTGTGGCTTTTTCTGGTTTTTGCTCGTGGAGATACCAGAAACCAGCAGCAGAGGCACGGGCAGGAGTATCTAAACGAATTTCTGTTTGAAAAAGAGCTCTAATTTGTTCTTCTTGCCAACGTGTGATGGTAAAAAAACCTGCTACTGCTTCTGACTTCATTACTTCACTGAGAGAAGCTGAGGCAAAACGCACTAACTCGTAATCATAAGGATCTTCTGATAATTGAGCGACACGATCGATAAGTTGTTCTTTTGGCGTCTCTGCTAGCACGCTATTTACAGCTTTAACAACAGGGATAAACTGAAGCGTAAATCGTAGTAATTGGTTAATGTTGTGCAATCCTATTTCCCAATCCCGCCTCAGCCAATTAGCTATTTGAGAAGACAGGTAGGGAAGGGGAAGTGGGGTAATGTGAGGAAATTGTCTATTTTGCTGTTGACGTTGGATTAGGGTAAACGGTACAGCGAAAAGCCAATTTTCAGGACGTGCGATCGCCACGCCGAACGCCACGCCGAACGCCACGCCGAACGCCACGCCGAACGCCACGCCCCACGCCTCGCCCCACGCCACGCGCGACGCCACGCCCCACGCCACGCCCCACGCCACTCCCCACGCCACGCCCCACGCCACACGGGACCAATGGATAGAAATGCCTATTTCCTCGAAAAATCTACTCAAGCCTACGGGGATAACAATGATTAACATCAAGGCTTGTAAAATTAACTGACGCTGGACTGAATTGTGACGTAACCACTCCCACTTTTCTCGCCAGGTTTTGGCATCTTCTAAATTAGATTCACCCCCAAAGGTAGACTCATACCACCGCAAAGCTTGAGGAAAGAAAAACACCCAATATAACAATCGCAGGTAATCTAAAGGATTCCACAAAGAAAGAGGACGTTTCAGTTTTGGTGCTAAATCTAAGCGAGGAATAGGGGGATGGTTTTGATTCATAAATAGGTTGGTATGAATTAATTTAAATATTGGTCATATAATCATTGTAAAGATTACTCGGCGGTTGAAACCGCGTCTACACAAACGAAGTCCGCCTTCGCGGACTAAGAGATTGACGGAGTATTTAAGCCGGAGTTAGAATCGTTAATATAACGATCGTAAGTTTGATAGCACAACGTCATCAATTTCTGAGGATAGCCGCCACTTTCAGCAATTAACCACGCAATTTCTGCCTCAGTAAAATTCACGGGTTGGGTAACAGGTGTTAACCAGTCAGCCTGGAGGCGACTAATAATAAATTTGCGGCTAATTTGATCGTCCCATTGCTTGAGAGTTTCCTCATGTCCTTTGAAAGGAGATGTCATATTCTTTCCAGGAAATAGGATATCGAGAGAGGTTTCGGCTGCGACGACTAGACGCAAAGGTGGATTAAATCCCTCAGTCAAACCCCGCAATAGGCTGCGTGTTGGATTAGTAAATCCATCCCATTTCATATTTTCGACTTCATCTAAAAGCAACAGCAATGGGTTCGACTCTAAAGCCCGTGACAGATCAGAACCCTTCGCTTTTTCGATACCAGCTTTGTGACATAAAGTACGGTAAAAGTCATTTTCATTGCAAATAATCTGCAAATCGAGGTAAATGGGTTTCCGCTGATAACGGAGTTGACTTGGTGCTTCTCGGTAAATGGCGTGTAGCAGAGAACTTTTGCCGATCGCCCTTTCGCCTATAATTGCTACGCTACTACCAGCATTCAGTGTCTCGAAAACTTGCCGTATTTCTCGTCCTCTGCCAAAGAAAAATCGCGGATCATCTATCTTGCCATGTTGGGGAATAAAGGGATTGTTGTGATCGGAATTATCCACTCCCATCGAAGAAACCGGGTTTTTTATCGAATCTGTGGACTGTAACAAAGTATTTTCGTGAAAAAACCCGGTTTTTGGGCCCTCATCCTTAGTTGTATTGGATTCTTGAATTTCTTGCCAATTTAATTCTAAAGCCTTGCAAATTGCCACAAAATACTGGGGCTTGACATTCTTTAGGTTGAAAAATTTCTGAACAGTTTGAATATCAATACCTTCCGGCTTTTCGCCTTCCACCACAACGTAATTGGCTAAGTCTTTGCGACTCCAGCTTTTACCTATGAGAGCTATTTTTGCTTTTTCAATTCCGGCCTGGGATGCTGTGAGCGTTGGTTGTGGCATACCTAAATTACAAACCTTTTAAGTATTATAGCGGGCGATCGCCAACCAAACGCATCTTAAACGCATATCAAACTCATAGTATTTGAAACCCATACACAGCTTGTCTTTCAAGGTTTCGCCCTTTATGCTTAAAACATCACCAATCAAAAGGTAGCAATTATGAAAGCTCAACCAAATATGACACCTGCTAAATCCAAGTCTACTAAAATGACTCGCACTCCCTCTCGTTTCGAGAAAGTCGTTTTCACCACTGTTACCTCTCTTACCTTACTTTCTGGAGGGGTATCTTTATCGCTTAGTATGCAAGATTACATATCTCCTGAGCAAGCTAGCATTATTAAGACTGGCAATGATACTTATAAAATAGGTGTGCTTGCAATTTGTGGACTTTTAGGCGGTAAGGTAGTTCTAGATCGTAAGAATAATCAGTAATCTCTGATGGTTTATTTGCAAAAGTGCGATCGCCCTTCACGTCCAAAAGTGCGTTAGCGAAGCCCTCGAAGAGGATCGCCCCTATTGTAACAATACAAAAAAACTACTAGCTCAAATCGATTCTCTAGCTGTATCGGTATTGTATGATGTTAAATGTTGTAGGGGCGGGTTCACTAACAATAATTGCCAATAATCGACAATCTCATAAACCCGCCCCCGCCGATCGCTAAAGTGTCAAAGACTGAGGATTTGTCTCAATCAACTTCGCTAAATCTTGCAAGAAAGACGCAGCATCAGCACCGTAAATCACTCGGTGATCGCAGGTAATATTCACCTGCATTTGCCGCTTCACTCCCATCAAGCCCTCTTCATTGGCTACTACTTGCGGCCGCGAAGCACCGATCGCCAAAATCGATCCTTGATTTGGCGGTAAGATAGCATCAAACTTATCTACTCCAAACATTCCCAAATTGGAAAGAGTAAAAGTACCCGTGCTATACTCATCAGGTTTCAACTGTTTGGCGCGAGCGCGATCGACTAAATCCTTCCAAGTGCGAGACAGGGAATAGATATCCAGGCGATCGGCATTTTGCAACACCGGCGTAATCAAACCGCCACCTTCCATCGCCACAGCCACAGCCACATTAATATCAGCCCGATATTGAATAGCTGACTCCACATAACAAGCATTCAACAGAGGATGTTTTTGTAAAGTTACTGCTACAGCCTTCGCCAGCAGAGCAGTCATCGTGACACCTTTCGGCTTAATTTGTTTGTAGAGTTTGTCCAGATTGTCGGTAGTAATTGTGTAACCGACGCGGAAACATGGCACGCTCAAACTTACCGCCATGTTACGCACAACGGCATTTTGCAACGCATTCATTGGCACTGTTTGGCCCGTCATCGCCATTGCTGGAAGGGGCTGTGCCGGTGCCGGTTTAGCTGCTACGGGTGCGGGTGCGGGTGCTGCTTGTGGGGGAGCTGCGGGGACTGTTACCAGTTGCTGAACTGGAGCGGGCTTCGCTTTACCCGCTGCGGCTTCCACATCCTCTGCGACAATTCTGCCGTGGGGGCCCGAGCCTTTGATAGTATTCAAATCTACCTTAAGTTCTTTTGCCAACTTGCGAGCGCGGGGAGAAACGACGCTACGACCGTTTTGGCGGCTGACGTTTTGCTGCAAACCCCCTGATGCTGTGGCTGCGCTGACAGGAGCGGGGCTGGGAGCGGGGGCGGCGGTGGCGGCTGGGGCGGCAGATCCTTGTTTTTGAGCCTCGGCGATTTCGGCTTCAGTTTCTGCTACCAGGGCGATCGCAGCTCCCACCGGCGCAACTTCTCCCGCAGGTACGATAATGATTGCTAAATAGCCTTCGTAGAAAGACTCGACATCCATGTCGGCTTTGTCGGATTCAACTACTACTACGGTTTCGCCTTTTTCTACTTTGTCCCCAGCGGATTTTACCCAGGAAACAATTTTGCCCTCTGTCATGGTAGAACTCAGAGCTGGCATGAAAACTTCACGAATCATCTTTAAAAAGTCCTTTTGAGTTGGTAATTGGCGATCGGTATTTGGCGATCGGTATTTTGGCGATCGGCAATCGGCAATAATTATTATTATGCCAGTCTCTAGTCCGAAGATGTGTGACTATTGACTCAAAATTACCAATTACCAATTAGCAATTACCAATTAGCAATCACCAATTACCAATTTTCACTTTCTAAATATCACCTCGAATTTCTTCGACTATGCCGTCGCGGAGCAGAACTTCTACTTGCATTTTTTGAATCAAGTTTTCTCCTACACATACAGTGAAAGTACCGTCAATTTGACCTTGACTCACTTCTTGTTCGAGGTCTAGTACCTGCACTTGTTGGAGCTGTTGCAGACTTTGATTTTTTTGTTCTAGCAATTTACTTTTCTCTTGATTCACCTGCCCTTGAATATTGTCTATTTGCTGCATTACTTGTGGGCCTGGTGGTTGCAGATTTTGCTTTTGGATTTCTGCAATCATGCGCTTCCCTTGCATTTCTAGCTCTTGTAGCTGAGAATCTGTTTGATTGATTTGGGCTTGGAGTTGCTGTTGAGCTTCTTCTTTCCAGCGAGGAGTAACGACGACTTTAACGTTAATCGATCGCTTCAATTCTAATTGTGATTGCATAAACTTGTTAGTTGTTAGTTGTTAGTTGTTACTTGGGAGTTGGGAATTGGGAGTTGGATGCGACTAACTGCTAGTTGCTAATTATTGAAAAGCTATTGGCCGTCAGCCTATCCCATTTTTCAATCCCCTGTCGCTTGTCCCGATTCCGGATGCCCTGAGAATATCTTCAAAACATCCCGTCAATCATATCGCGGTAATGTTCCGTCACAACCGGGCGCTTAATTTTCAGGGTTTGAGTCAGCATTCCATTTTCCATCGAAAATGGTTCCAAAATCAACCGAAATGAGCCAATCCGATCGTCTGCACGGTATCCGGGGCGATTTTGCACCTCTCGATTCAATTCTTTGCGAAATAAATCTTGAATTGTCTTGCTATTCCAGTCAATTTCGTGTATTGGCGGATTCTGAGTTTCTGCCCACTTCTGGACGGCTTCTGCATTGGGTACAATTAACGCGCCCACAGATTTCTGGTCTTGACCTACTAGCATAATTTGGTCGATGTAGAGGCTGCGGACGCAGGCGTCTTCGATCGGCTGAGGTTCGATATTTTCGCCGTTAGTCAGGACGATCGTATCTTTTGCCCGCCCGGTTAAGATTAAATCGTTGCCGGGTGTCAGCCAGCCTAAGTCGCCGGTATCAAACCAGCCTTCGGGGTCGATCGCCTTTGCAGTCGCTTCAGGATTAAGATAATAACCTGCCATGATTTGCGGCCCGCGCGCCAAGACTAAGCCACGTTGACCGATCGACAGTTGTTGTCTACTATCAGGATCTACTATTTTAACTTCCGTGTGGGCGATCGGCTGACCCGCCGAACCCTTGAGATTGTGCCAAGCGCGACGCACCGTTAACACCGGCGAAGTTTCGGTCAAACCGTATCCGACTAACAAACCGATATTCGCTATTTCAAAGAAATTGTCCAAGTGCGCGGCCAAAGAACCACCGCCACTAATTGCCCATTTGAAACGTCCTCCCGTAGCTTCCCGAACTTTTTGGTAAACCAGTTTTTCCGCGACGGCGTGAATGGGTGACAACAAAATACTTTTGATGCGGGCGATCAGTTTTTCGGACGATGAAGCAGGTTTTAAACTAAGAGTCAATCCTTGGAAAATGCGTCGGGCTTCTATGTATTGCTGGCTGGTAGATAGCAAGAAGTTAACCAATTTTTGTTTGTTAGCTGGCTGCTCCCGGAATTGCTTTTGTACTGCCTCGTAAATCGATTCCCAGATGCGCGGAACGCTCACCATGTACTGGGGTTTGTAAGTCTTAAAATCTTGTTTGAAATAGCGAATACTGGTGTAAATCTGCGTGCATCCTTGGGAAAGCATGAAGTATTCGACAGTGCGTTCGTAGGCGTGCCAACTGGGGAGAATACTGAGAACACCTTCGCCGGCTTCTGGCTGAAGAATTGTCCCGAAAGTGGTGATTTGATGTAACAGGTTGCTGTGGGTGAGCATCACACCTTTGGGTTTGCCGGTAGTGCCGCTGGTGTAGAGAAGGGTGGCGAGGCCTTGAGGCTTGTGATTGCTGGGTTTGAGGGCGCGGTTTGCCCCTGTGGCGATGACTTGGGAAAATTTGACCGTATTGAGGGTTTGGCTGGCTTCAGGCTCTTCATCGGAGAGGACGACGACGAGTTGGACGGGCAAATCGGCGAGACGGTGTTGGAGTTTTTTGAGTAATGCCAGGTTTTCGACAACCAAAGCGGTGCAGCCACTGTCTTTGATGATGTACAGGAGTTCTTCGGGGTCAGCGGTGGCACCTCGCACGGCGTTGGCGGCCCCAGCCATCATAATTCCTTGGTCAGCTATCAGCCAGCGGGGGCTGTTGTCTGCGAAGAGGGCGACGCGGGGAGGGATTGCTTCTGCGGGATTTGGTTCGATACCGAGGGCTTGGAGGCCTGCTGCGAACCGTTGGATTTGTTGGTAAAGGTCGGTGTACGTCAGCTTGATTTCGGGCTGGGTGTGGGGATCGTGGAGGGCGACGGTTTGACCGAATTTTTGTTGGACGATCGCCCAAATTTCTGGTACTGATTGGATGGAAGTGTAATCGATCAGGCGGCTGAGGTTAGCGCGATCGCGATCGGTCATTTGAGATGATGTATGAGATGCTGAGCCGTTCATAGGGTATTTTCGGGGGTTTTGGGAGATAAAGTTATTGGGTACAAGTTTAATATCAGAGTTATTTTAGAGCTTTGTGGCAGTGTCGTGACAGTTTGTAAACCTGCCGTTGTTTATTTGGAAAATTAGGGATATCAGATCGTGAGATTTATAGTTGGACGGAAACAGATTAATTTATCAAGGTTGATGGTATTTGTTTTGAGTGCGATCGCGTTATCTGGAAGTGCACTGTCTGTGAATGGTGCAGAAGTGCGATCGGCAAACAAAACATTTGCTGATTGGTGTCGCCAAAAAGCCGATTTGAGTCCTGACACTAAACATACTGTTGATGTGCTGTTGAAGATAGCGGGGACTACTGAGTGCGATGCGGCTAATCGGAAACTTTCGAGTCTCACAGAACTCAACCTCAACTTCAATCAAATTATCGACATCAAACCGCTGCAATCTTTGACTAAACTGACTCGGCTCTACCTCGACTACAATCAAATCAGGGACATCAAACCGCTAGCATCCTTGACTAACCTGAAGAAGCTCACTCTCAGCAACAATCAAATTAGTGACATCAAACCGCTAGCATCCTTGACTAACCTGAAGAAGCTCACTCTCATCAACAATCAAATCAGCGACATCAAACTGCTAGCATCCTTGACTAACCTGACTTCGCTCACTCTCAGCAGCAATCAAATCAGCGACATCAAACCGTTAGCATCCTTGACTAACCTGACTCAGCTTATCCTCGAAGGAAATCAGATCGGCGACATCAAACCGCTAGCATCCTTGACTAAACTGACTTCGCTCGTCCTCAGCAGCAATCAAATCAGCGACATCAAACCGCTAGCATCCTTGACTAACCTGACTTTGCTCGGACTCGAAAGAAATCAAATCAGTGACATCAAACTGCTAGCATCCTTGACTGAACTGATTTGGCTCCACCTCAGTAACAATCGAATCAGTGACATCAAACCGCTAGGATCCTTGACTAAGCTGACTTGGCTCTGGCTCGACAACAATCAAATCAGCGACATCAAACCGCTAGCATCCTTGACTAACCTGATTCAGCTCAAACTCGACAACAATCAAATCGAGGACATCAAACCACTAGCATCTTTGACTAACCTCGAAAAGCTCTACCTCAGCGGAAACTCTATCGCCCCCAAAAGTTGCCCTCTCAAACCAGAGTCTATCTGTCAGTGGGAACCAGAACCTAAACCATAAAACTTTACAGCTTAGAAAATTAGCCGATCGAGCGCGATCGCCAATTCTATCTTTACATCGGCTTCAGTCAGGGGGAGATTGTGGGGAAGGTCGATCGTAATTTGCATGATTTAAGGTAGTTTCAGGTTTTTATTGGCTTTTAAGTGCGATCGTTTAACTTGGCAATTCCCGTTTAATTTTATTACAAAAATCGATAAACTGTCGAAAAGTAGTCAATTGTTCCGGCTGAACTTCAATCCTTGCCAATAACTGTTCCAAATAAAATGGTTTGAGTACATCTCCAGGTCGTTTTTTAGAAT
>ENA-OBIT01000169-OBIT01000169.1-metagenomes-genome-assembly--contig:-NODE-169-length-28027-cov-4.69133_pt1 | contig 28027 bp, 29 predicted proteins | sample MGYA00153386_OBIT01 | MGnify analysis MGYA00153386
CTCAGGTCCGGGCCAGGAGGCCGGACCGTCGGAGACTCACGCCGGCGCGCGCGCAATGTCGCGCGGGCAGGCCTCGGTCATGGCCTTCGGCACCAAGCGCTCCGCTTCCATGCGGACCAGCGCTCGCAGGCGGGCTTCGCCATGGCAGGCCGGAATCGATTCGATGGCGCCAGCCACCAGCCGGTCGAAATGCTGGATCGCACCTTCCAGACCCAACTCGCGGGCGGCGCTGGGGCGGCACAGCGCCACGTCTTGGCCGGTCGGCTTGCCGGTGACGAGCGGATCGCCGGTCACGTCGCGGATGTCGTCGGCAACCTGGTAAGCCTCGCCCAGCCAGTCGCCCAGCCCGCGCCAGGCCTGCGGGTCGGCGCCCGCCGCGATGGCGCCGGCAGCGGTGGCGGCGGCGAACAGCGCGCCGGTCTTGGCACGCTGGTAGTCGGCCAGCGAGACGCGCGGCTCGCATTCCCAGGCCTGCCCGGCCACGATACCGAACGGCATGCCGACGCCGCGCGAGATGGTGCGCAGCAGCGGCGCCAGCCGCAGTGGATGTTGCGTCGCGGCCACCGCCAGCCACTCGAACGCCAGCACGATCAGCGCGTCACCGGCCAGCACCGCCAGGCTTTCGCCATAAGCAAAATGCACCGACGCGCGGCCGCGCCGGGTGGGCGCATCGTCGAAACACGGCAGATCGTCATGCACCAGTGACGCGCAGTGCAGCAATTCGACCGAAGTCGCGGCGGCTTCTGAGAGCTCAGGGTCGTCGTCGCCACAAGCCTGCGCCACCGCCAGGCACAGTTGCGGACGGATGCGCGCTCCGCCCGGAAACACCGCATGCCGAATCGCACCCGCCAGTTTGGGCGGGCAACCCTGCTGTTCGCCCGATGCCACAGCAGCCGCCAGTGATTGCTCGATGCGTGTGATGGGTTTCATGCAGACGGCTCCGGAATTTCTGCAGCCCCCGGACACCGAATGTGTGGGGTTGGCCTGTCAGTCTATAGTGTCAATTAATGTAGACACTTGACCGCCGTGCGTCAACCATTCAGCGCCCTCAAGTTAGAACACCGGCACGCACCGGCACGCACCGTGCATTACCGGCCTGCGCCCCTCGGTGCTGCCAGCGCACGGCTGACTGTCGCTGTCGCGCCCGCGCCTGCAGACTCCCGACGGCTCGATCGCGTCAGGCCAGCGGCTGGATCTGCAGCCTGCCGGCCGAGCGCTCCAAGGTCTGAGCCAGCAACCGGGCGGCAGCGTAGATAGCGCTGATCGTCGGCGTCGCCGTGCCGGTGATTCGGCCCAGCTCGATCACACCGCCCACCAGCGCCTCGAGTTCCAGGGCGCGGCCGTGCTCGACGTCTTGCAGCATCGAGGTCTTGTGCGCGCCGACCGCCTCGGCACCGGCGATGCGTTGCTCGAGCGTGATCTTGAATTTCACGCCGAGGCTTTCGGCCACGCTTTGCGCTTCGCGCATCATGTTGGTCGCCAGTTCGCGTGCGACGGGGAATTGGCAGATGTCTACGAGCGTCGCGTGGGTCAGCGCACTGATCGGGTTGAAGCTCAGGTTGCCCCACAGCTTGATCCAGATTTCAGCGCGTATGTCCTTGGCGACCGGCGACTTGAAGCCGGCGCGCATCATCGCGATCGACAGCGCTTCGACGCGTGCGCTGCGGCTGCCGTCGGGCTCGCCCAGGGTGAAGCGGTTGCCCTCGATGACGCGCACCACACCCGGCTCCAGCAGCTCGGCCGCGGGGTAGACGACGCTGCCGATGATGCGCTCGGGCTCGATGCTCGCGGCGATCAGGCCGTCCGGGTCGACACTGGCCACGGCGCGCCCCTCGAAAGGCCCCGCCAACTTGTGGAAATACCACCACGGCACGCCGTTGATCATCGTGACGACCACCGTGTCGGGCCTGAACAGCGTGCGCAACTGCGGCAGCACGTCGCGCAGTTGGTGCGCCTTCAGCGTCAGCAACACCACGTCCTGCGGACCGGCGTCTGCCATGTCCTGCACCGCGCGCACCGCGCGCGCATCTTGCTGCGAGCCGTCTTCCAGGATCAGCCGGAAGCCGTGGGCGTTGATCGCGGCCAGATTGCGGTTGCGCGCGATGAATGTGACATCTTCGCCGGCCAACGACAAACGCGCGCCCAAGTAACCGCCGATCGCACCGGCTCCCACAACGGCAATTTTCATAAAGTGCCTCCTCGCGCTGCGCGCGACCTCATGACATGCGGGGCCGCGCTCCGCGGCTGCCAACCGCCTTCCGGCGGGACGCGCCGGGCGGACCCGACGGCGCGCAACCGGATCAACCCAACCCGAGCTTTTGGGCCAGACCGATGCGTTGCAGCTTGCCGGTCGCGCCTTTTGGAATCTCGTCCATGAACAGGATCTTCTTCGGCACCTTGTAGTCGGCCGCGCGCAGCGCCACGAAGTCCTGGATCTCGCGTTCGGTGGCCACGGCGCCATCTTTGAGCACCACCACCGCGGCAACTTCCTCGCCCAGCTTGGGGTGCGGCATGCCGAAGCACACGGTCTGCGCCACGGCCGGGTGGTCCATCAGGATCTCGTCGACCTCGCGCGGGCTGACTTTTTCGCCGCCGCGGTTGATGATCTCCTTCAGTCGTCCGGTGATGCTGACGTAGCCGTCGGCATCCTTCACGCCCTGATCGCCGGTGCGAAACCAGCCATTCAGGAAGCCTTCTTCGTTGGCCGTCGGGTTGTTCTCGTAGCCGGCGGTCACGTTGGGGCCGCGGATCACGATCTCGCCCACCTCGTCGGCACCGAGCAAGCTGCCGTCGGCGCCCATGATGGCCACTTCGGGCCCGGCCGCCAGGCCCACCGTGCCGGGCTTGCGCAAGCGCGGCGGCAGCGGGTTAGAGGCCATCTGGTGGGTCGCTTCGGTCATGCCGTAGGCCTCGATGAGCGGGGCGCCAAAAACCTGCTCCATCTCGCGGATCACCTGCGGCGGCATCGACGACGACGAGGAGCGCAGAAAACGCAGCGGATGACGCCGGATCACCTCGAGATTGCCCTTGGCGCGGCTGGCGATGGTCTGGTGCATCGTCGGCACGGCGGTGTACCAGGTCGGTCGTGCCTCGTCCATCCACACGAAGAATTTCAACGCATTGAAACCTGGCGTGCAAAACACCTGCGAACCCGCCGACAGCGGCGCCAGCACGCCAGCGATCAGGCCGTGGATGTGAAAGAGCGGCATGATGTTCAGTCCGATGTCGGCTGGGGTGAACTGCAGCGTGGCGCTGATGTTCGACGCCGACGCGCACAGGTTGCCGACCGACAGCGGCACGATCTTGGGCCGTGACGTGGTGCCCGAGGTGTGCAGCACCATGCCGATGTCGCCCGGTTGCGACCAGCCGCCATGGTCGCAACCGACGGCTGAGCCGGCATCGCGGGCCGCCAGCCGAAAACTACCGGCGGGGGCACCGCTGTCGAGGATCAGGTCGAGCACGCGCACACCGAGTTTTTGTGCCACCGCGATGGCGGGCGAACTGCTGGCCTGCTCGACGATCAGCACCCTGGCGTTCAGATCGGACAGGTAGAACTCGAACTCGTCGGCCCGGTAGGCCGGGTTGAGCGGCGCGCTGGCGGTGCCCGCCGCGCAAGCCATGTAGCAAACCGCCATCTCGGGCCCGTTGGCCAGCACGATGGCGACCCGGTCGTTGCGGCCCACGCCCAGCGCGTTCAAGCTGGCCAGCGTGGCATCGACCTGCGCACGCAGCGCCTGGTAGGGCAGGCCAGACCGACCGGGCGCCGAAATCGCGATGGCGTGATTTGCGCCGGCGCCGAGCAGAATTTGAAAAGTCTTCGACATGGACAGGCAACTCATGGATTGCGCGGAAGGGCGATGATCCAGCCGAGCGGCTTAAACATCTGAGAATTCCTGATTTTAGGCAAGGCAGACGGCAGCCGAAAGCTCGCTCACTCGAACTTTCGCGCGCCAGGTTTTTGCGTCTGGAGCGCATGACGGAGGATCCTCGCGGCACGAAGCGACGCGCGGTGGTTGTCTGCCAGGTGCGCGCCGTGTTTCATTGCGACTGAAGCCTCTGCGGCCGTTCGACGCTCGCGGTTCGCGACCTTGCGGCGCGGCCGGAGAAGCGCCGCTGCGAGCGGCGCAGTCGGTCTATCGGGCCGCTTTAAACTGACGGCTTGACCGCTCACTGCCAGCCATCGCTTCCATGCGCCTGACCCGATCGACTGCCGTTGCGCCTTGCCCATGACCGGCGGCCTGGAGCTGCGCGATCTCGCCTGCGTGCGCGGCCGCCGCAGCCTGTTCAAGGGCCTCAACCAAACCGTGCCGGCGGGGCAGTTGCTGCGGCTGCACGGGGCCAACGGCGCCGGCAAGACCAGCCTGCTGCGCATCGTCTGCGGACTGCTGTCGCCGGCGCAGGGCGCGGTGTGGTGGCACGGGCAGCCGGCGCTCGGGCTGCGCGAGGAATTCGGTCGCCAGCTGGTCTATCTGGGGCACGCCGCAGCGCTGAAGGACGAGTTGAGCGCGGTCGAAAACCTGATGGTGTCGTGCCTTCTCGCCGGCACGTCCGTCAGCACTGCCGAAGCCACTTCGGCGCTCGCAGCGGCGGGCCTGCGCGGTCGCGAACGCGCGCCGGCGCGCATCCTGTCGCAAGGCCAGCGCAAGCGCGTCGCGCTGGCTCGGCTGGCGCTGAGCCCGCAGGCGCCGCTGTGGGTGCTCGACGAGCCGTTCAATGCGCTCGACAGCGGTGCCACGGCGTGGCTGGTGGGGCTGATTGGCGCCCATGTGGCGCAGGGTGGCATCGTGCTGCTGTCGAGCCACCAGGACGTCACGATCGGGGCGCACGTCGCTCAGCAGGAGCTGGCCCTGTGACGCCGCTGCCGGCGGCGCGCGGGCGTCTGGCGGGGTGCGCGCACGGCCCTCGCCTCGCACCCGCCGCAGGCGGTCTGTCGGCGGTGGGGAGTCGGCCATGACACCGGCACGCGCGCTCGACGGCCTGCGCGGCCTGTTCATGCGCGACCTGCGCATCGCGCTGCGGCGGCGCTCCGACACGACGGCTGCCCTCGTCTTCTTTGTCATCGTGGTCAGCCTGTTCCCACTCGGCGTCGGCCCCGAGCCAGCGCTGTTGCGCAGCATGGCGCCCGGCGTGGTGTGGGTGGCGGCGTTGCTGGCGTCGATGCTGTCGCTGTCGCGCCTGTACGCCGACGACCACCAGGACGGCACGCTCGAGCAACTGCTGCTGGCGGCCACGCCGCTGCCGCTGCTGGTGCTGTCGAAGGTCGCCGCGCACTGGCTGGTGTCGGGGCTGCTGCTGGCGCTGCTGTCGCCGTTGCTGGCGTTGCAGTTCGACCTGTCCGCACGTGCGGCCGGCGTGCTGGCGCTGTCGCTGCTGCTCGGCACGCCGCTGTTGAGCCTGATCGGCGCGATCGGTGCGGCGTTGACCGTCGGCGTGCGCGGCGCCGGTGTGCTGCTGTCGCTGCTGGTGCTGCCGCTGTACATCCCGGTGCTGATCTTCGGCGCCGGCGCGGTCGACGCCAGCAACGCCGGGCTGAGCGTGGGCGGGCACTTCTCGCTGCTCGGCGCCATGCTGGTGGCGGCTCTCTTCCTGGCGCCGCTGGCCAGCGCAGTGGCCTTGCGCATCTCGGTGGAATAAGGGAGCGGCACAATCGTGAGCAGTAAACACCGGGGCCCACTCGCGTCCTGCTTCCCCCCGACCGCCGTCCAATGAATTGGTTCAAGTACGCCGCACCGCAGCGTTTCTATCCGCTGGCGGGACGCATGATCCCGTGGTGCAGCGCGGCCGCGCTGCTGCTGGCCGGTGCCGGGTTGCTGCTGGGCCTGGGTTTGGCGCCGACCGACATGCAACAGGGCGATGTTTACCGCATCATCTATATCCACGTGCCGGCCGCCTGGATGTCGATGGTCGTCTACGTGGCGATGGCATTCTGGGCCGGCATCGGTCTGGTGTTCAACGCCCGGCTGGCGTCGATGCTGGCCAGCGCGCTGGCCCCCACCGGAGCCTGGATGACTTTCCTCGCGCTGTGGACTGGCGCGCTGTGGGGCAAGCCGACCTGGGGCGCGTGGTGGGTTTGGGACGCGCGGCTGACGTCCGAGCTGATCCTGCTGTTTCTCTACATCGGCTTCATGAGCCTGCACGCCGCCATCGAGGACGAACGCCGCGCCGACCGCGCCGCGGCATTGCTGGCGCTGGTCGGTGTGGTCAACGTGCCGATCATTTATTTTTCCGTCAAGTGGTGGAACACGCTGCACCAGGGCGCGTCGGTCAGTCTGACCGCGGCGCCGACCATCGCCACGCCCATGCTGCTGGGCATGCTGCTGATGTCGCTGGCTTTTTGGGCTTACTGCATCGCGGTGGCGTTGGCCCGCACCCGCACCCTGATCCTCGAGCGCGAACGCCATGCGTCGTGGGCGCGGCTGGCACTGGGAGCTGCATGAACTTTGTCTGGCAAAGCTGGTCCGAGTTTGCGAACATGGGCGGATACGGACTCTACGTGTGGGGCTCGTTCGGTGTCACCGGTCTGGTGATGGCATGGGAAGTGGCGGCCCTCGCGCTGCGGCGTCGCGCGTTGGCGCGCGACATCGACGACCCAGCGGCGGAAGGCTCTGCCATTGAAAGCTAGTACATGAAGGCAAGTACATGAAGGCTGGAACATGAAAGCTGGAACATGAAAGCTAGAAACAAACGCGGCTTGGCGATCGTGCTCGGGCTCAGTGCGTTGGGCGTCGCGGTAGCGCTCGTGCTCAACGCGTTCAACAGCAACCTGGTGTTTTTCTTCAGTCCGACCCAGGTGGCCGCGCACGAGGCGCCGCGCGAGCGCAATTTCCGCATCGGCGGGTTGGTCGAGCAGGGCAGCATCCGGCGCGACACGCAAAGCCTGACGGTCAACTTCGTCGTCACCGACCTGGCCAAGACGATCCCGGTGACCTACACCGGCTTGTTGCCCGACCTGTTTCGCGAAGGCAAGGGTGTGGTGGCCCAGGGCAAGCTCGGCGTCGACGGCGTGTTCCGTGCCGAGCAGGTGCTGGCCAAGCACGACGAGAACTACATGCCGCCCGAGGCCGCCGAAGCACTGGAAAAAGCGCGCCATGGGCAACTGCCGGCGGGCGGCACTGTCTCCACGTCGATGCCAGGAGCCCAACCATGATTCCCGAGATCGGTCACTTCGCGCTGATCCTGGCGCTGGCGATGGCGATCGCGCAGAGCGTGCTGCCACTGATCGGCGCACACACCGGCAATGCGGCCTGGATGGCGCTAGCGCGGCCTTCGGCGCGCGGCCAGTTCGTCTTCTTGGCGATCTCCTACGCTTGCCTCACCAGCGTGTTCATCAACAACGACTTCTCGGTGCTGCTGGCCGCGCAGCATTCCAACTCGACCCTGCCGCTGATGTATCGCATCACCGCCGTGTGGGGCAACCACGAAGGCTCGATCCTGTTGTGGTCGCTGATCTTGGGCGGCTGGACACTCGCCGTGGCCACCTTCTCCAAGACGCTGGACGACCGCACCGTGGCCCGCGTGCTCGGCGTGATCGGCCTGATCAGCGTCGGCTTCATGCTGTTCACGCTGCTGACCTCGAACCCGTTCGAACGGCTGTTGCCGGGCGCGGCCGACGGCCGCGACCTGAACCCGCTGCTGCAGGACCCGGGCATGGTGATTCACCCGCCGATGCTCTACATGGGCTACGTCGGGTTCGTGGTGGCGTTCGCGTTCGCCATCTCGGCGCTGCTGGCCGGCCGGCTCGACACCGCCTGGGCACGCTGGTCGCGCCCCTGGACGACGGTCGCGTGGTGCTTTCTCACCGCCGGCATCGCGCTCGGCAGCTTCTGGGCCTACTACGAGCTCGGATGGGGCGGCTGGTGGTTCTGGGATCCGGTCGAAAACGCCTCGTTCATGCCGTGGCTGGTGGGCACCGCGCTGATGCATTCGCTGGCCGTCACCGAAAAGCGCGGCAGTTTCAAGATGTGGACCGCGCTGCTGGCGATCCTCACGTTCTCACTGTCGCTGCTGGGTACTTTCATCGTGCGCTCGGGCGTGCTGAGCTCGGTACACGCGTTCGCCACCGACCCGGCGCGCGGCCTGTTCATCCTCGGCTTCCTGGCGATCGTGATCGGCGGTTCGCTGCTGCTGTTCGCGCTGCGCGCACCGAAGGTCGGGCTGGGCGGCAGCTTCGAGATCGTGTCGCGCGAATCGATGCTGCTGGCCAACAATGTGCTGCTGGTGGTGGCTGCAGCGGCCGTGCTGCTGGGCACGCTGTACCCGCTGGTGATCGACGCGCTGGGCATGGGCAAGCTGTCGGTCGGCCCGCCTTATTTCAACGCCGTGTTCGTGCCGCTGATGGCGCCTGCGCTGTTCCTGATGGGCATCGGGCCGATGACGAAGTGGCGACAGGCTGGCGTCATCGAACTTGCGCGCAAGCTGCGCTGGGCCTTTGCCGTCAGCGCGCTGAGCGCCGTGGTGGCGCCATTCGTGTTGGGACACTGGTCGCCGATGATCGGCTTCGGGTTGCTGCTGGCAGTCTGGATCGCCAGCACCGCCGTGCTCAACCTGGTGACGCGGGTGCGCGAGCACCCGGCCGGTTGGACCAGCGCGCTGGCCAAACAGTCGGTCAGCTACTACGGCATGCTGCTGGCGCACCTGGGGGTGTCAGTGTTCGTCGTCGGCGCCACGGTGGTCAGCGCGTTCCAAAGCGAAAGCGACGTGCGCATGGAACCCGGTCAGACCGCGCAGTCGGGTGGCTACAGCTTCCGCCTGGAGGCGATCAATCCGGTCAACGGTCCCAACTACGTCGCCTCGCAGGCGGTGCTGAGCGTGACCAAGGACGGCCGCCCGGTCGCCATATTGCGGCCCGAGCGGCGCCTGTACACCGTCACCGGGACGGCGATGACGGAGGTGGCGATCGACCGCGGCTTGACGCGCGACCTCTACGTCGCGCTCGGCGAGCCGGTCGGCACCACCGCGTGGAGCGTGCGCGTGCACCACAAGCCGTTCGTCAACTGGGTCTGGCTCGGCTGCCTGATGATGGCGATGGGTGGTGCGTTGGCGGTGCTCGACCGCCGCTACCGCCCGGTGCAGCGCACGGCCCCTGCGGCCGCCGCGCCGGAGCCGACCGCTGCCGGTGCCGCCATTCCGGCCGGTCGAACCGCCCCCGTGTTGGCCCGTGAAGGCGGATGAAGCGCTACCTGCTGCCGCTGGCGGTGTTCGCGGTGCTGGTCGGCTTCCTCGCGGTTGGCCTGAACCTCAATCCTCGTGAAGTGCCATCGCCGCTGATCGGCAAGCCGGCGCCTTCGTTCAACCTGCCGCGGCTGGACGCGCCCGAGCAGAGCATGTCGGTACACGAGCTGCGCGGCCAGGTCTGGGTGCTCAACGTCTGGGCCTCGTGGTGCGCGCCGTGCCGCCAGGAACACCCGCTGATCGCCGAACTGGCGCGCAGCGGCGTGCCGGTCTACGGCCTGAACTACAAAGACAAGGTGCTCGACGCGCGCAGCTGGCTGGCCAAGCTGGGCGACCCTTACACCGCCACGCTGACCGATGCCGAAGGCTTGGTCGGCATCGACTACGGCGTCTACGGCGTGCCCGAGACCTTTGTGATCGACCGGGCCGGCGTGATCCGCATGAAGCACATCGGCCCCGTCACGCCCGAGGCGCTGCGCGACAAGCTGCTGCCGCTGTTGGCCGAACTGAGGAAATCGGGTGCTTGAACCGCTCCGGACCGATGTCGATGCCCGCAGCCGGTGCACAGGCTGGAAGGCCCCGCTGGCGATCGCAGCGCTTGTCTTGGCAGCGACGCTCGCGTTCGTCGTGACCGGCGTTGCGGCACAACCGGCCGCAGCCGGCGTGAAAGCGCAGTCCGACGCGACGCCGACCGACGCGCAGCCGATGGTGGCTGACCCGGCGCTCGAACTGCGCGTGATGAAAGTCGCCGAGGAACTGCGCTGCCTGGTCTGCCAGAACGAGACCATCGCGGCCTCGCACGCCGACCTGGCGGTCGACCTTCGCAAGCAGATCCGCCTGAAGCTTGGCGAGGGCCAGTCGGAGCGTCAGATTCTGGACTTCATGGTCGAACGCTACGGCGAGTTCGTGTTGTACCGCCCACGCCTGCAAGCCACCACCTGGTTGCTGTGGGGCGGGCCCTTTTTGCTGTTGGCGGTGGCGGCCGCCACGCTGCTGATGCACATCCGGCGGCGCCGTCAGGGCCTGGCCGTGGCCGACCTGAGCCCGGCCGATGCCGTTCGCGCCCGCGCGCTGCTCGAATCCGAATCGCCCTCCCCATGATCACGTTTGCCTTGGCGGCCGCAGGCCTGTTGCTGCTGGCCCTGGGACTGCTGTTGCCTGCCCTGCTGGGCCGTGGCAGCAGCGCCGCGCCGCTGCGCTCTGCGACTGCCCGCCAGAGCAACCTGGAGATCCTGCGTGGCCAGCTCGCGCAGCTCGATGCCGAGCTGGCGGCCGGCAGCCTGAACGCGGAGCAGCACGTGCGCGCGCGGGCCGAAATCGAGCGCCGTGCGCTCGACGAGGAAAGTGCCGAGCAGGCGACGCCGGTGGCGGGTCCGGCACGCAAGACCGCGTTCGGATTGGCGTTGTCGGTGCCCGTCTTTGCGCTGGTTGCCTACGCGCTGGTCGGCAATTTGCAGGGGCTCGATCCGAAGGCCACCGCGGTGCGCGTCGAGCCCGGCGGCGAGGTCACACTGGCCCAGGTCGAGGAGCTGGTGGACACGCTCGCCAAGCGGCTCGAAAGCCCGGGGTCCGCACAGGCGGGCGATGTGCAGGGCTGGACGATGCTGGCCCGCTCGTACGGCGCGCTGCAGCGCTTTCCCGAGGCGAGCCGCGCCTATGCGCGCGCGATCGCACTGGCGCCGCAAGACGCGCAACTGCTGGCCGACCGGGCCGACGCGCTGGCGATGATGCAGGGGCGCAAACTGGCCGGCGAGCCGCAGCAACTGGTCGAAAAGGCCCTGCAGATCGACCCGAACAACCTGAAAGCACTGGCGATGGCCGGCAGCGGGGCGTTCGAAAGCCGGGACTACGGCGCCGCGCTGAACTTCTGGGGCCGTGCGCGACAACTGGCGGGCAACGACAGCGATTTTGCCCAGGGGCTCGACAGCAGCATCGCCGAAGCGCGCCTCGCGCAGAGCGGCACCGTCGCCTCCAACAGCGCGGCCGGCAATCAAGGCGTGGTGGCCAGCGCGCCGTCGTCCACGTCCACGTCCACGGCCACCGCCGGCATCAGCAATGCGCGCATCGCCGGCCGCGTGAGTCTGGCGCCGGCGCTGGCGGCCCAGGTGGCGCCTGGCGACACGGTGTTCATCTATGCGCGCGCCACCGAAGGGCCGCGCATGCCGCTGGCGATCCTGCGCAAAAGCGCTGCCGACCTGCCGATCACATTCACGCTCGATGACAGCCTGGCAATGTCGCCGCAGATGAGCTTGTCGAAGTACCCGCGCGTGGTGCTCGGCGCGCGCGTTTCGCGCTCCGGCAATGCGATGTCGCAAGCGGGCGACTTGCAGGGCCAGCTGTCCGACGTGGCTACCGGCAGCAGCGGCCTTGAGCTGGTGATCGACAGCGTGCAGCCCTGACGCGCCGGACGTTGGACCAGGCAGTCAGGCGGCGGGCGGCAAGCCGACCGTCCGCGCGGCCTCGACGATGTGCGCGGCCAGCAGGGCCGGTTGCTCTTCGTGTGCCAAGTGGCCAAGCCCGGGCAGCGTGACCAGGCGCGACGCGGGCAACAACCGGTGCACGTGGCGCGACTGCGACGCCGGCACCGCGCGGTCGTTCGCGCCGACCAGCAGGGTCAACGGCACCGTCAGTCGCGGCAGGTCGCGCTCGAGCGGCCTCAGATCCCAGTTGGCCATCATCGCCAGCGCGCCAGCCGCGTGGCCGGGGTTGCGCAGCAGGCGCGCATACAGGGCGGCGCCCTCGGCGTCGAGCCGCGAACCGGTGCCTTCGATCAGCCGCTGCACAGCCGCCGGGCTGGCAGCGCGGCTGGCGAACATCTCGGGCACGAACGGCAGCGCCGCCATCAGTTTCGCGGCCGACGGGAACAGCAGCCCGGGCAGGCCGCCGAGCGGCAGGAAGGCCCCGTTCAGGCTGACCAGGCCGCGCGGCGCCATCGCGCCATCGAGGCACATGCGGGCCGCGATGGCGGCACCGGCCGAGTGGCCGACCACCAGCTCCGGCCCGGCCTGGGCCTGTGGTCCGAGCGCGGCCGCGAGCAGCTGTTGCAGCGCGCGCGCCATGCCCGGCAGCGACATCTGCGCGGCTGACGCGGCACTGGTGTAGCCGTGCCCCGGCAGGTCGACCGCCAGCGTGTTGAAGTGCAGCGCCAGCAGCGGCATCAGACCGCGCCACGAATGGCTGGCCGCGCCGGTGCCGTGAATCAGCAGCAGCAGCGGCGCGTTCGTGGGGCCGGCCTGCTGTACCAGCCAGCGCAGACCGGAGGCCTGCACGAAGCGGCTGGCGTCGCGCTGCGGCCAGCCTTGGCCGTCGCGCTCCCAGTCGAGGCGCGTGGTCACCCGACCACCCTCCGCGCAGAGTGTTTCGGGATTCGCGCTTGGCGGCGGCCCGGCGCGCACATTGGGAAACCTTCGTGCTGCGCACTCCGGCATTCGCCCTTGGGACGGCCCGGCACGCTCATGACGTCAACGGGTGGCGGCGGAAGCCGCCGCAGCGCTGGCCGCACGCACCGCCTGCGACACCGCGGCGGCGCCAGCGTGCGGCAGCGGCAGATAGACCGCACCCATCTGCAGCGCCAGCTGCCGGCCGGACGGGTGCGCTTGCGGCGAGGTGTCGATCAGCAGCGCCGTGATGCCCGCCAGGCGCAACTGGCGCGCCGCCGCCAGCGCGTCGTCGCCGGCTTTCTGGCGGCCCGGCGAACCGTCGCGCGCAATGTTGCCGCGGCCGTCGGTCAGCAGCACCACCACCGCGGTGTCACCGCGGCGCTGGATCGCATCGGCCAACGCCGAAGCCGCGTCGATGCCGGCCGCCAGCGGCGTGCCACCGCCACCCGGCAGGCCGGCCAGGCTGCGCTTGGCACGCACCAATGAGCGCGTGGGCGGCAGCAGCAGTTCGGCACCGCTGCCGCGAAAGGCCAGCACTGCCACCCGGTCGCGCCGCACGTAACACTCGGCCAGCAGCATTTCCACCGCGCCCTTCGCCTCGGCCAACCGGTTCAGTGCCGACGAACCCGAGGCGTCGACCACGAACACCGTGGTGGTCTCGCCGTGCTGCCGGTAGCGCGTGACATGGAAGTCCTCGCGGCGCACCTGGATGCGCTGCGGGTCGGGCCTTTCGTGCATTTCGCGCCCGGCTTCAAGCCCGGCCTCGAGTTGGCGCAGCCGCTGCCAGGGAGCGGCCGCGCGCAGTGTCTCGATGACGTTGAGCCGCGCCCCGGCGCGCGGTTCGCCGCGGCGCACGCCGCTGGGCCGGCCGCGCCTCTGGCTCTGCCGCACTTGGCCCGAGCGCCCGGCCGAGGCGCCGCGCGTTTTCAGCTGCTGGCCGATCTTGAGCGCCGCCAGCAGGCCGCGCGGGATCGCGGCCTGCGCCGCCTGCAGGATCAGGTCGTCGAGCGCGGCCGGGTCGAGTGGCGGCGGATCGGCGTCGGCGTCAGCGTCGTCGCGGTCGTCGCCGCGGTCAAGCGCGCTGTCGGCCTGCTGTTCGGGCGGGGGCGTGGCAGACGACGGTGGCGGCTCGTCCGGCGCCGAAGCCGGGTCGGACTCGGTCTGCGGCGCTTCATCGGGCGCGGGCTCGGCCACCGGCAACTGCGTGGCACGAGGCGCCAGCACCAGCCGCGCCGCGATCGAGGCATCGCGCTCGTCGACTTCGGTGCGACCATCCAGCGCCGCCGCGGCGCAGGCCGCGCGCAGCGCCAGCAGCGGCGCGCGCACCGAATCGACGCCGAGTGCCAGCGCCGTGGCGCACAGCGCCTGCAGCAGTTCGTCGCCGCAGCGCACTTGCGGCAGCAGCGCGCGTGCCGCCTGCACATCACCGGGCCGTGCGCCGGGCCACTCATCGGGCGACCGATCGGGCTGCGCGTCGAACGAGTGATGGGACATTTCCGGTCGCTGGCGCATCAGCGCCGGGTCGAGCTCGATCCGGAACGCCAGCCGCTCGCGCAGCGCGCCGGGCAGCTGTTCGTCGTCGGCAAGGCCTTCGTCGAGCGCCACCAGCCCGAGCCGGGCGCTGGGCCGCTGCGTCAGGCCGTCGCGTTCCATGGCGACCTGTTGCGTGTCGAGCACGGCCGCCAGCCGGGCCGCCGTGCCGGCAGTCAGGCGTTCGGCCATCGCCAGCAGCAGCACGCCGCCGTCGCACTGCGCCAGCAAGCCCTGTTGCGCGACCGGCCGGCCGGCACGCAGCGTGGCGGCCAGGTCGAGCCCGCCAAGCAGGCGCGCGTCGGCAATGTGCAGCGGCACGCGCTGCAGCGGCACGCCGGTCGGCAGCAGCGCGCGCAGCAGCGCCAGCCAGCGGTCGCGCAGCGGACCGGCCGCCGCGCGCAGCACCACGCCGCTGCAGCCGACCGGGTCGACGGCGAACAGCAGCGCCACTTGCACGGCATCGGTCCAGGGGTCGGCCACGTGGTCGGTCGGGTCGGGCCTTGGCGCACCCACCGCAGCGCTGCCGTTCGGATCCGGGCCCGGTGCACGATCCGCGTCCTCGCCGGCCCGCGCTTGCGCCAAAGGGGCGGCCCGGATCCTGTCTTTCGGCGGCAGCAACGCCTTCATCGCCGAGTGCGTCTGCCGCGCCGCAGAACGACCCGTCGCGTGAAGCCGCAGAGCGACCGCCAAGCGTGCCGGCTCACAGCGCTCAGGCCGCGAACAGCTCGGCCACGGCGCGGTCGACGCGCACCGTCGAACCGGCGTCGTCGAGCGGATTGCGGCGCAGCCGGTGGCGCAGCGCCGGCGGTGCCACACGCTTGATGTGCGCATCACCGACCGCGGCATCGCCCTGCAACGCGGCCAGCGCGCGGGCGGCGCGCACCAGCGTCAGCTCGCCGCGCAGACCGTCGGTGCCCAGGCTCATGCACAGCTGCGCGGCGCGTTCGAGCGCGGCGTCGGGCACCTGCACCTTGCCCAGGTGGGCCCGGCCGGCGACGATGTGGCGGCGCACCTTGGCATCTTCCTTCGCCCAGCGCTCGGTGAAGGCTTCGCGGTCGCGCTCGAAATCGTCGCGCCGGCGCACCACCTGCACGCGCGAGGCCAGGTCGGTCGGCGTCTTGACTTCGACCGACAGGCCGAAGCGGTCGAGCAACTGCGGCCGCAGCTCGCCCTCCTCCGGGTTGCCGCTGCCGACCAGCACGAAGCGCGCCGGGTGCCGCACGCTCAGGCCCTCGCGCTCCACCACGTTCTCGCCCGAGGCGGCCACGTCGATCAACAGGTCGACCAAATGATCTTCGAGCAGGTTGACCTCGTCGATGTACAGGAAGCCGCGGTTGGCGCGCGCCAGCAGGCCGGGCTCGAACGCCTTCACACCCTGCGCCAGCGCGCGCTCCAGGTCGAGCGCACCGACGACCCGGTCTTCGGTCGCGCCCAGCGGCAGATCGACCACCGGCACCGGCACCAGGTGACTCTTCAAAGCGGCCTGGCCCGGTGACTTGGCGCGCCGCGTCCGGCAGTCCTCGCACTGACCGCTGACCGCCTGCGGTTCACAGCCATAACGGCAACCCACCACGGCGCGCATCTTCGGCAGCAGCGCCGCCAGCGCACGCACCGCGGTCGACTTGCCGGTGCCGCGGTCGCCGAACACCAGCACCCCTCCGATGCTCGGATCGACGGCCGCGATCAGTATCGCCAGCTTCATCTCGTCCTGGCCGACGATGGCGGAAAAAGGGAAAGTGGCAGACATGGTCAGAGCACTTCGCGCAAAGCGGTCGAGACTAGCAGAAGGCTCAACGCGTGCAGCGGGATGCAAAACTTTGCACTGCAGCAATGGCCGGCCTCGCATGCGCTGGGCAACACGTTTGCCGAACTGCACGGCTGGCTTGGCGACGCGATCCTGTGGCTGGCCGGGCTGCATGCGACCGCGGCCAGCTACCACCACAAGATCCTGCGCGACGGCGTTCTGGCATCGATGCTGCCGCTGCGCGCCGCCGCGCGATCAGTCCCGCGATAACGCGCAGGCTCGGTCAATCCCGCCCGAGCTTCCGCCGCACGCGCCGCAGCCCCATAAAAACCGCCACCGCGATCAGTGGAATGGCCACGCCCACGGCGAGGTCAGGCTCGAAGTGCAGGCCGCCAGCCTTCAGGCCCTTCGCCACGTAAAACGCCAAGCCGGCCAGGTAATAGACGATGGCCGCCAGCGACAGACCTTCGACCGTCTGCTGCAGCCGCAACTGCTGCTTGGCGCGGCGGTCCATCGAGGTCAGCACGCTCTGGTTCTGGCGTTCGCGCGCGATGCTGACGCGAGTCGACAGCAGGGCGCTGGCCTGCGCCACCCGCTCGGACAGGTCGTGCAGCCGCTGCGACGTGGTGCTGCAGGTGGCGACCGCCGGCGTGAAGCGGCGCGCCATGAATTCCTGGATCGTCTGCACGCCGGGCAGGCGCGTCTCGCGCAACTCGCCGATGCGTGTCACCACCAGCTCGAAATAGGCGCGGCAGGCACCGAAGCGAAACTGACTGGCAGCCAGGGCTCGCTCGACTTCCGCTGCCAGCCGGGTCAGCTCGTGCAACAGCGCCTCGTCGTCGCCGCCCTCTTGCGCGATCGCGTCGGTCAGCGATGCGAGCGATTTCTCGATCGCGACGATGCGTGGGGACTGGCGCCGCGCGATCGGCAGAGCCAGCAGCGCCATGATGCGGTAAGCCTCGATCTCGAACAGCCGTTGCAACGTGCGGCCGGCCTGGCGCGGCGTCAGGCCCTGGTCGAGCACCACGAAACGCGAATAGCCGTCGTCGTGAATCTTGAAATCGGTGTAAACGCGGCCTGCACCGTCGCCGATCTCGGCGCCGACCACGATGTTGCCGTTGAAATAATCGTTGCTGAAGTCGGGGCCCCACAACGCCTCGTCGCCCGGCACCAGTTCGGCATGCGCGGCCACCACGGTGGCGCCCGGGATCGCCGACAGCCAGTCGGGCGGCAAAGCGCTGGCCGGCGGCGAATCGAACGGCGAGACGCTGCGCCCGGTGGCAAAAAGGGTGTAGCCCGAGAACTCGCCGTGGCGCTCCCATTTGACGCGCAGGTCGCCGACCTGGACCGCGTAATGCGTCGCGCCGGGCGGCGGCGGCGGCGCGCCGAACAGCTCGCAGAGCGCACCCAGGTGGGCGCGTTCGCGGTCGCGGTCGTCCGGGTCCATCAGCACCGCGACGTAGCTGGCGCGTGACGGCGTTTCCAGCAGTTCGGGAGGCCGCGCATGGGCTTCTTCGGCCAGCATGAAGCGCTCGGGATGGTTGGGGGGAAGCTGCATCCTGCGTGCCTTGGTCTGCGCCGCACCGTGCGACCGCCGCGCGAGTATGTCATCCGGCGCCCCGGGCGCAGCCGCCTAGACTCCTGTCCCACATGCACCACACCATCTTCGACACGCCACTGCTGAACACGCTGTTGCGGGCCGGCTCGCGCGCCTTTTTGTACTTGGCACGCTGGCGAGTCGAAGGCTGCCGGCACGCGGTACCGGCGAAATGCGTGCTGATCGCCGCACCGCACACCAGCAACTGGGACCTGCCCTACACGCTGATGGCGGCGTTCGCGCTCGGCATGAAACCTTACTGGATGGGCAAGGCGAGCCTGTTCAGGGCACCGTTCGGCGCGCCGATGCGCTGGCTCGGTGGCATCGCGGTGAATCGCGAGCAATCGAGCAACATGGTGGCGGCATCGGTCGCGGCGCTGGCGCAGGCGGTCGGCCCAGCACAATTGATCGTGGCGCCCGAGGGCACGCGCCGCGCAACGCGCCAATGGAAGACCGGCTTCTACTACATCGCGCTTGGCGCCGGCGTGCCGATCCAGTTGGCCTACATCAGCCACCGGCACAAGCGCGTCGGGCTCGGGCCGTTGTTGCAGCCGAGCGGCGACATGGCCCGCGACATGGTGATGATCAAGGCGTTCTACGCGCCGTTCCTGGGGCGCGACACGCCGCAGCCCGAGGCTGGCTGACGAGGTCATATTTGCCGCGCCGACCCGGCGCACGGCCCCTGCGACGGGTCAGTGCTTGTCGATCCGCGCGATCGCGAGCAGCCGCTCGACCTCGTCGCGGTGCAGCCGGCAATTCGAGGCATGCCAGCGCTGTATCAGCCACATCACACCGGCCACCACCAGCCCGAAGATCGTGATGGCACCAAACGCCGACAGGCCGAAGCGGGTCATGCCGGTGTAGAACGCGCCCAGGCCGAGGATGCAAGCCTGTTCGTTGAAGTTCTGCACCGCGATCGAGCGGCCGGCGCCCATCAGGTTGTGGCCGCGGTGCTGCAGCAGCGCGTTCATCGGCACCACCATGAAGCCGCCGATCGCGCCCAGCAGCACCAGGAAAGGGGCTGCCGCCCAGACGTTGGTGATGACGTTCAGCCCGAGGATCAGCAGGCCCATCAGGATGCCCAGCGGAATCACCGCCGTGGCCTTGTCGAGTCGCATGCGCTGCGACGCAACGATCGCACCGGCGGCCGTGCCGATGGCGACCACGCCGACCAGCGAAGAGGCCTGCGTCGTGCCGTAGCCCAGTGCCGCGGCCGCCCAGGCGAACACGATCACGCGCAGGTTGCCCGACACGCCCCAGAACAGGGTGGTCGTCGACAGCGAGATCTGGCCCAGCTTGTCGCCCCACAGGCGCGCGTTGCAGCTCGAGAAATCGCGCACCAGCACGACCACGCTGTGCGCCAGCGGCTGCAGCGGCGCCTCGGTGCGCGGAATGCGCAGGTTGAACAGCGCCGCAATGACGTACAGGAACACGATCAGCGAAATCGCGGCCTCGGGCGGCGTGTCGACTCCGGTGGTGATCAGCGGCATATCGAAGCCGAGCAGGTAGGTCGACACGACGCGCCCGACCAGCTGCCCGCCCAGCAGCACGCCCAGGATGATCGACAGGATCGTCAGGCCCTCGATCCAGCCGTTGGCCTTGACGAGCTGCGAGTTCGGCAGCAGCTCGGTCAGGATGCCGTATTTCGCTGGCGAGTAGGCGGCGGCGCCGAGGCCGACGATCGCGTAAGCCACCAGCGGGTGCGTGCCGAACAGCATCATCAGGCAGCCGACCACCTTGATCGCGTTCGACACGAACATCACCTTGCCCTTGGGCACGGCGTCGGCGAAGGCCCCCACCAGCGGCGCCAGGATCACGTAGAACAACGCGAACATCGGCGTCAGCGCCGGGATGTGCCAGGACGGCGCCCCGGAAGTCCTGAGCAGTTCGATGGCAGCCACCAGCAACGCGTTGTCTGCCAGCGAGCTGAAGAACTGCGCCGACATGATCGTGTAGAAGCCCTTCTTCATGCGCTCCGCGGCTCGACGGTCGGCTGGTACTGCTGTGGCTTCTGCTTGGTCATGACTCCCCTGCGGCGCCGTTTATAGCATGTGCCCCGCGCGGCCCGATCCCCGGCAAGGCAGGGTCGCAGGCACCTGCGGGACTGGCAAAATCGGATGGATGCCGCGCCCGATTCATGCCTTGATCCACACCGAAGCACTGGCGCTCAACCTGCGCCGGGCTCGCTCGGCCGCGCCCGAGTCGCGCGTCTGGGCCGTCGTCAAGGCGAATGCTTACGGGCACGGCATCGAGCGCGCCTACGCCGGATTGCACGGCAGCGACGGCTTTGCGCTGCTCGACCTCGACGAGGCCGAGCGCGTGCGGGCGCTCGGATGGCGCGGTCCGATCCTGCTGCTCGAAGGCTGCTTCGAGATGCGCGACCTCGAGCTGTGCTCGCGGCTCGGCCTGTGGCACACGGTGCACCACGAGGCGCAGATCGACATGCTCGCGGCCCACAAGACGCAGCAACCGCACCAGGTGTTCCTCAAGCTCAACAGCGGCATGAACCGGCTCGGCTTCAAGCCGGCCGCGTACCGTTCGGCCTGGCGGCGCCTGAGCGGCCTGACGCAGGTCGACAGCATCACGCTGATGACCCACTTCTCCGACGCCGACGGCGCGCGCGGCATCGGCGCGCAGACAGCGGTCTTCGAGGCCGCCACCGACGGCCTGGGCGGCGACCGTTCGCTGTGCAACAGCGCCGCGACCCTGCGCTTTGCCGCTGATCAGCCGCAGGTGCGCGGCGACTGGGTGCGGTCGGGCATCATGGTGTACGGCTCGGCACCCGACTTCCCGTCGAACGACATCGCCGGCTGGGGGCTGTCGCCGACGATGAGTCTGTGCACCCGGCTGATCGGCACGCAGGACCTGCAGCCCGGCGACACGGTGGGCTACGGCAGCACTTACACGGCCGACCGCGCGCTGCGCATCGGCATCGCCGCCTGCGGCTACGCCGACGGCTACCCGCGCTCGGCACCGACCGGCACGCCGGTGCTGGTGGACGGCGTGCGCACGCGGTTGGTCGGCCGGGTCTCGATGGACATGGTGACGCTCGACCTGTCGCCCGTGCCGCAGGCCGGCGTGGGCAGCGAAGTGACGTTGTGGGGACATGGGCCGCACGGCGCGCTGTTGCCGATCGACGAGGTGGCGCACGCCGCGGGCACGGTCGGCTATGAGCTGATGTGCGCGCTGGCGCGGCGCGTGCCGACCCGCGTGGTCGATTGAGCGGCGGCGCGGAGATGGACGGCCCACAGGTCGCCGAACAGGAAGTCGAATTCAGCGCGATCCGCGCGCAGGGCGCCGGCGGGCAGAACGTCAACAAGGTGTCGAGCGCGGTCCACCTGCGCTACGACATCCGGGCGTCGTCGCTGCCCGAGGACCTGAAGCTGCGTCTGCTGGCCCTGCGCGATCAGCGCATCACGACCGAGGGCGTGGTGGTCATCAAGGCGCAACGCACCCGCAGCCAGGACATGAACCGCGCCGACGCGCTGGCCCGCCTGCAAGCGCTGGTCGACAGCGTGGCCGCGCCGCCCGTGGTGCGGCGTCCGACCAAGCCGACCTTTGGTTCGAAGCAGCGCCGGCTGGAAGGCAAGAGCCAGCGCGCGCAGATCAAGGCCGGACGCGGCAAGGTCGGCGAATGAGCCAGCCTGCCGGGCGTCTGCCCGCGTTCGCGGCGAGCCGACCCGCGTGGCTGCTCCGACTTGCGACCCAACGGGCTGCGCAAACGTGCTGCTCGAAGGCGTTTTCGAAGGCGTTTCTCGAAGGCGCTTCCAGAGGGCACTTCCAGAAGGGTCTCGAGAAGCCGCCATCAAGCCCGCTTGAACGTCGCCAGCAGCACGCCTGCCAGCATGAACAAGCTGCCGAACACGCGGTTGAGCAACCGCAGGTGGCCGGGCGCCCTCAGATACTTCAGCAGGCGCGCTGCCAGCACGGTGTAGCCGGCCATCACCACCAGGTCGGTGAACACCAGCGTGGCAGCGATCGCCAGGTACTGCCCCAACAGCGGGCGCGCGGTGTCGAGGAACTGCGGCACCACCGCCAGCAGGAACACCGTGCCCTTGGGGTTGACGGCGTTGATCATCCAGCCACGCAGCATCAGGCTGCGCCGCGAGACGCGCGCATCGCCGCCGGCGGCCTCGGCCAGCATCGGCTCAGTCGGCGCGCGCCACTGCTTCAACCCGAGCCACACCAGGTAGGCCACGCCGCCCCACTTGACGGCGGCAAAGGCCAGGGTCGACGCCGCGATCAGCGCGCCCAGCCCGGCGCTGATGACGACGATCTGCGTCATGATGCCGGCCACCAGCCCGAAGCTGATGAAGTAGCCGCGCCGGAAGCCGTGGTTCAGACCGGCACTCATCGCGGCCACGGCGCCGGCACCCGGCGACAGGCTGATCGCCCACGCAGCGGCGAAAAAAGGTAACCAGAGGGCAAGTTCCACGGGACGCTCCAGGGAATTCGACGGGTCGCGGTTGTAGCACGCGGGCGGCGACCCGCAGGCGGCGTCGGATGCTGCCGGCACAATCCGGCATGGGCAAGGACAAGTCGATCTACACCTGCAGCGAATGCGGCGGCACCAGCGCCAAGTGGCTGGGCAAGTGCCCGAACTGCGAGGCCTGGAACACGCTGGTCGAGTCGGTTGCCGAAGGTGCTTCGAAGAACCGCTATCAAGCCCTGGCGCAGGCGCTGCCAGTGGTGACGCTGGCCGACATCGAGGCCACCGACGTCGATCGGCAACCGACCGGCATCGACGAACTTGACCGCGTGCTCGGCGGTGGCATCGTGGCCGGCGGGGTGGTGCTGATCGGCGGCGACCCGGGCATCGGCAAGAGCACGCTGCTGTTGCAGGCGCTCGACACGCTGTCGCGCCAGATGAAGGCGCTGTACGTGACTGGCGAGGAAAGCGGCGCGCAGGTGGCACTGCGCTCGCGCCGGCTCGGCCTGGGCGAGGGGCAACGCGGCTCGGAGGTGCGCGTCATGGCCGAGATCCAGCTCGAACGCATCCTTGCCGCGCTCGACAGCGAGCGGCCGGCGGTGTGCGTGGTCGATTCGATCCAGACCGTCTACAGCGATCAGCTCAGTTCTGCGCCCGGCTCGGTGGCGCAGGTGCGCGAGTGCGCGGCGCAACTGACGCGCGCCGCCAAGCGCAGCGGCACCACGATCATTCTGGTCGGCCACGTGACGAAGGACGGCGCACTGGCCGGCCCGCGCGTGCTGGAGCACATCGTCGACACGGTGCTCTATTTCGAGGGCGACACGCACAGCAGCTTCCGGCTGGTGCGCGCCATCAAGAACCGCTTCGGCGCGGTCAACGAAATCGGTGTCTTCGCAATGACGGAGAAGGGCCTGCGCGGCGTCGCCAACCCGAGCGCGATCTTCCTGTCGACGCACGGCGACCCGGTGCCCGGCAGCTGCGTGCTGGTGACGCTCGAGGGCACGCGGCCGCTGCTGGTGGAAATCCAGGCGCTGGTCGATTCGGGCGGGTCGAGCCCGCGCCGCCTGAGCGTCGGGCTCGACCGCGACCGGCTGGCGATGATGCTTGCGGTGCTGCACCGCCACGCCGGCATCGCCTGCGTCGACCAGGACGTGTTCGTCAACGCGGTCGGCGGCGTGCGCATCAGCGAGCCGGCGGCCGACCTGGCGGTGATGCTGGCGATCCAGGGCAGCCTGCGCGCACGCGCGTTGCCTCGCGGTTTCTTCGCGTTCGGCGAGGTCGGCCTGGCCGGCGAGGTGCGACCGGCGCCGCGCGGCCAGGAACGTTTGAAAGAGGCGGCCAAGCTCGGCTTCAGCGTCGCGCTGGTGCCCAAGGCGAACGCGCCGAAGCGGCCGATCGAAGGCCTGACGGTGCATCCGGTCGAGCGCATCGAGCAGGCGATCGAGATCGCGCGATCGCTGTGAGGTTTGGTCGCACAGCAGCGGCAGGCGAGGCCACGGCATCGCGACCCGGCTGCTCGCTTCAATGGCGACCTCGGCACCGCGCACGCATCACCGTCGTCGGCCCGACCGGCCACCGCGTCGAACGCCGATGAATCAGACCGTGGGCTGGGGCCTGGCCGTGCTGGCGGTCGCGGCCGGCTGGGTCGGCTACGGCTGGCCCGGGCTGGCGCTGGCCGTCACGGTGCTGGTGTTCTGGCTGCTGCTGCAGTTCAGCCGGGCGCTGCGCGTGATGCGCCGCGCCGGCCGGTCGCCGGTCGGCCGGGTGGAAAGCGCCGTGATGCTGCAAGCGCGCCTGCAGCCCGGCATGACGTTGCTGCAGGTGATGCCGCTGACCGGCAGCCTCGGCCGCAAGCTGGCCGACGAGCCGCCCACCTGGGCCTGGCGCGACGACGGCGGGTCGCAAGTGGTGTGCGTGTTCGACGGTTCGAAGCTGCAGCGATGGGAGCTGCTGCGCGAAGGCGACGGCGCGGGCCGCCAGACCTGAGGCCGCATGGCCAGGCCGTACAGCGCAGCGACATAAAATCAAACACCGCACACGACCCTGGAGCACGCAATGTCTATGTCCGACCGCGACGGCAAGATCTGGATGGACGGCACGCTGGTGGACTGGCGCGACGCCAAGATCCACGTGCTGTCGCACACCTTGCATTACGGCTGCGGCGCGTTCGAAGGCGTGCGGGCGTACAACACGGCCGCCGGCACCGCGATATTCCGCCTGCGCGAACACACCCAGCGGTTGTTCGACAGCGCCAAGATCCTGCGCATGAAGATCCCGTTTTCGATGGAGGAGGTGATGCAGGCGCAGCGCAGCGTGGTGCGCGAAAACAGGCTGGAGTCGTGCTACCTGCGCCCACTGGTCTGGATCGGCTCGGAAAAGCTCGGCGTCAGCCCGAAGGGCAACACGATCCACATGATGGTGGCCGCCTGGCCGTGGGGCGCCTACCTGGGCGAAGAAGGCATGAAGCGCGGCATCCGCGTCAAGATCTCGAGCTACACCCGGCACCACGTGAACATCACGATGACGCAGGCCAAGGCGGTGAGCAACTACACCAATTCGATATTGGCGAACATGGAAGCGACCGACGACGGCTACGACGAGGCGATGTTGCTCGACGCTTCGGGCTTCGTCAGCGAAGGCGCCGGCGAGAATCTTTTCATGGTCAAGAACGGCGTGGTGTACACGCCCGACATGTCGGCCGGCGCGCTGAACGGCATCACACGCAACACGGTGTTCTCGATCTGCGCCGACCTCGGGCTGAAGGTGATCGAAAAGCGCATCACGCGCGACGAGGTCTACATCTGCGACGAAGCCTTCTTCACCGGCACGGCGGCCGAAGTGACACCGATCCGCGAGCTCGACCGCATTGCGCTGGGCAACGGCTCGCGCGGGCCGATCACGGAAAAGATCCAGAGCGCGTTTTTCGACATCGTCGGCGGGCGCAACCCGAAGTACGCCGAGTGGCTGACCCCGGTCTGAGCTCCATCCGAGGCATCGACATGAATGACCCCAAGAAGGCCTCCGCCAGCGTGGAAGTCACGGCCCACGATCTGCAGGGCGCGGGCGCGGTGTTTTGCCCGAACCCGAAGATGACGTTGTGGTGCGGGCACCCCAGGGTGTACATCGACGTGGCCTCGACGGGGCGCGGCAAATGTCCTTATTGCGGCACCGAGTACCACCTCCGGGGCGGCGAGACGCTGCACGCGCATTGAGCCGCCCGGCGGCGCCGAGAATGGTCGCTTCGTACAGTAATTTTTAGCTCTTATCGCTTATGAATTTTTCTCGTCTCGTCAGCTCGATGACGCATCACGGTCGACCGTGCGTCACAAGCGTCGCGTGTTTCTGAGCGCCGAATGACGATGGCGCGCCTGAAGCCCCTCTCCGCACCTCCGGCGTCGGCCGATGAAGTTGAGCAGCAGTTCTACGACGCGCTGCAGCACGGCGACCTCGACAGACTGATGGCGGTGTGGGCCGACGATGAGGACATCGCCTGCGTGCACCCCGGCGGGCCGCGCGTCACCGGCAGCAGCGCGATACGGGCGAGCTTCGAAGCGATCTTTGCCAACGGCGTCATCGCGGCCCTACCGCAGCGCGTGCGCCGCCTGCTCAGCCATGGCTGCGCGGTGCACAACGTGCTTGAGCAGGTGCGCGTGATGACACAGGACGGCCCGAAAGCGGCTTGGGTGGTGGCCACCAACGTCTACGTGAACACCGCCGAGGGCTGGCGGCTGGTGACGCACCACGCCAGCCCCGGCACGCCGCACGAGTTGCAGGACATGCCCGAGGCGATGTCGGTGTTGCACTGAGGTCGGCCCGTGCAACATTACCGCGCGCCGCGCTGGCTGGTGGGCGGCCACGCGCAAACGATCTGGCCGGCGCTGTGGTCGCGCCGTTTCGGTGGGCCGACACCGGCCTGGCAGCGCGAACGCTGGGACACGCCGGACCATGACTTCATCGACGTCGACTGGCTGGCCGCGCCTGCGGTCGCACAGCCCAGGCCGTCCACCCAGCCGTTGTTGGTGCTGTTCCACGGCCTGGAGGGCTCGTCGACCAGCCACTACGCGCAGGCCTTCGCGCACGCGGCCGCACTGCGCGGCTGGCGCTGCGTGGTGCCGCACTTTCGCGGCTGCTCGGGCGAGTTGAACCGCGCGCCGCGTGCCTACCATTCGGGCGATTTCGAGGAGATCGGCTGGGTGCTGCAGCGCCTGCACGGGCGCCATGTCGGCCCCATGCTGGCGGTGGGCGTGTCGCTCGGCGGCAATGCCTTGCTGCGCTGGGCCGAAGAAGCGGGAGACAGCGCGGCAAACACGCTGCGCGCCGTGTGCGCGGTGTCGTCGCCGATCGACCTGGCCGCCGGCGGGCACGCCATCGGGCGCGGCTTCAACCGGCAGGTCTACACGCGCATGTTCCTGCGCACGATGAAGCCCAAGGCACTGGCCAAGCTGGCGCAGCATCCCGGCCTGTTCAGCCGCGAGCGGCTGGTCGCGGCGCGCGATCTGTACGAATTCGACAACGTGTTCACGGCGCCGCTGCACGGCTTCAAAGACACCGACGACTATTGGGCGCGCGGCTCGGCCCAGCCGCACCTGGCGAGCATCCGCATCCCGGCGCTGGTGCTGAATGCGCGCAACGACCCGTTCGTGCCGGCGTCGAGCCTGCCGCAGCCGCACCAGGTCGGTCGCCACGTGACGCTCTGGCAACCCTGGCACGGCGGCCACGTGGGCTTTCCCGGCGGCCGCTGGCCTGGCCACGTGCTGACCTTGCCCGAGCAGGTGCTGGGCTGGCTGCAACAGCAGCTTTGAAAGGCGCAGCGACACCATGGACGAGATCGTCAAGGCGGCGCTGCGCAAATGGCCGCAGGTGCCGCACTGCCACGGCTGGCTGGCGCTCGACGCGCGTGGCGATTGGTACATGCGCGACGAACAGACGCAGGCGGCCGGCCCGTTTCCGCGCATCAAGGGCAGCCGCATCCTGCACGACAAGCTGCGCGATTTCATCGGCAGGAACTATGCGCACGATGAGCACGGCGGCTGGTATTTTCAGAACGGCCCGCAACGCGTCTATGTCGAACTCGAGGCCGCGCCGTGGGTCTGGCGCCTCGGCCCCAACGAGGAGGTCGATCGCGTGACCAGCCACACCGGCGTGCCTGCCACGGTGGTGTCGAGCTGGGTTGACGAACTCGGCCGGTTGTTCCTGGCCGCCGATCTCGGCTTCGGGCTGGTCCACACACTGGACATGGAACTGGCGTCACGCCGCGTCGAAACCGGCGCCTGGCAACCGCGTGACAGCACGCTCGCCGCACTGATTGCGCACTTTCGGTTTCAGCTCAAACCGGCGCCGCCTGCCTGAAGGACTGGCGGCCTGTGCGCTCGAGGGCACGGCGACCTCATGCGCCGGGCGGACAACAAAACGACGGCACGCAGGCCGGCGCCGGACCACTCACACCCGCCTTACTTCACCGCATCGACCATGTAGACGACGACGGCCCTGATCTCGGCATCGCTCGCCGCCGACCCGCCCTTGGGCGGCATCGCGCCCTTGCCAGTGATGACGTGGGACGTCAGCACGTCGATGCCCTGCCCGACGCGCGGCGCCCAGGCGGCCTTGTCGCCGAACTTGGGCGCGCCTGCCACGCCGGCGACGTGGCAGGCCTGACAGGCCTGCGTGTAAAGCGCAGGCACGGCGCCCGCGCCGGCCACCGCCGTGGTGGCCGTTGCCATGGCGACCGTCGCCGCAGCTGCCGGTGGTGGCGGCGGTGCAGCAGATGGCGGTGTGGGCGCGACAGCCCCGACCACGGCAGAAGCGGCGTTGGCAGCAGCTGCAGAGGCGGGTTCAGCAGCCGATGCCGCGCCGGCGGGCGCCTTCGGCTCGTCGAATTTGGCCCCGCCCTGGTTCGCCATGTAGACCACGGCGCGCCCGATCTCGAAATCGCTGAGGGCCCCGCCGGACTGTGCCGACATCGCGTTCTTGCCCTTCAGCGCCGAGTTCCACAATGTTTCATAGCCCGTCGCGATGCGCGGTGCCCAGGCCGCGACGTCGCCAAGCTTCGGTGCACCGACCAAGCCGGCGGCATGGCAAGCCGAGCACTGCAACTGATAAGCCTGCTCGCCGGTTTTCAGCACGGTCACTTCCGAGGCATCGCGTACCACGACCCGCGCCAGCGGCTGAATCCG
>ENA-OBIT01000170-OBIT01000170.1-metagenomes-genome-assembly--contig:-NODE-170-length-27984-cov-4.42314_pt1 | contig 27984 bp, 17 predicted proteins | sample MGYA00153386_OBIT01 | MGnify analysis MGYA00153386
GCTGCGAGCGAGTGGTGGCGGTGGGTGCGGGATGGGGTGGAATAAGCGCCGGTCAAATGCCGCCTGCACCCGAACCGGTCGATTTGCTCGGCCAGGGTCGGCAGCGGCAGCACCGCGGCGCAGTGCTGCCGCTCGGCAACGCGCTGCGATGCTTCGTTTCAGTCGTTTCAGGTCGGTCTACACCGTGATCGCCATACCCCTGTAGATGCGCGAGCGGTAGCGCGAGTCCTCGGCATCGGGCAGCGGCGCGCCAGCCAGCAGCACGGCGCGGCCGAAGCGCCGCACTTCTTCCGAATGCTCGCCCTCGTTGCGCGGCTCTTCGCTGCGCGCTCGCCGGGTCAGGTTGATCTGGTTGACCGGCACGTCGTGCACCAGGCGTTCGTTTTCCACTGCCAGCGTGGCGGTGAAGGCGTGCAGCGTGGTCTTCACGAAGTTGGCCATCGCGAAGCCCGCGCCCGTCGGGTCGGCGCCGGCGGGCACGTCGGGCGACACCAGCACGAGCTGAGTGCCGTCGATCAGGCTGGCCTTGCGCGCCACGCGGAAGTGATGTGTCAGCTGGTCCTGCACCATTTGCCTGAACTCGCCAGCGTCCAGCGCGCTGCCGGCATCGCCGCCCAGCAACTTGGACGGCAGCGGCTCGAACGGCGTGCTGACGATGGTGGCCGGGTAGCCATGCTGACGCAGCGCGTCGTCGATGCCGGCTTCCATGTCCTGACCGACGGCAGCGGCCCGCACCAGGTCGGACGGCACGTCGCGCAGGGCAGCGCGCAAAGCAGCGACGCCGGCTTCGGTCCGGGTCAGCAGCACGACCCGGCCGACATGGCATTCGGACACCAGTTGGCGGGCCGCTTCGGCCAGATACTCGACCAGGTGCTCGCCGATCAGCCAGACGGTGCGGCCGCGCATCATCTCCAGCCGCTCGCGCTTGGCGCTGCCGAACAGTTCGCGCTCGGTGATCGAGCGCTCCAGGCTCAGGCCGCCGGACGGCATGAAGGTTTCGCCGCTGACGGCGCGGTCGGCCAGGAAATACACGGTGGCCAGCGCGACCTCGGTCTCGGTGGGCATCTTGCCCAGATGCAGCAACGACAGCACGCCGTTGCGCACCTTGGCCGCTTCGTCCTGGATGTTCTTGGGCGGCAGGTAGGGCTTGTCGTCGGGCGGCAGACGCTTGAGCCAGCTCGCGTCGATCTGGTTCTGCCATTCGGGCGCGTCCAGCAGGAAGCCACCCAGGCGCAGCCTCGCCAACAGCCGTCGCGCAATCGGTTCGTTGAGCAAGTAGCTGCCCCAGGTGCACGCGTCGCTGCGTTCCTTGTGGCAGGCCGTGGCCAGCACGCGCAGTTCTTGCGGCGCGTCGGAATCCATGGCCAGCGCGGCGACGTCGTTGGTGGCCAGCCGTTCCAGCAGCGCGTCCAGCCGCTGACCGCGACGTTGCGCCTTGATGACGGCGCTGTGTACCGAGTTCAAGCGCTTGTTTTCCAGAATCAACCGGCCGCGACGCTCGAACAGGCCCGGCCGTGCGCCCAGGCCCTTCAGCCGCTCGCCATCCACCGGTCCTGGTGCGATGGCGTTGATCTGAACCTCGGGCCCGAGAAAGCGCGCCAGGCTTTCCACCAGCGCTCGCTGCCCGGCCTTGCTGACCGCGTAGTCGCTGCGGTTGGGATAGGCGACGGCCAGGTACTTCTCACCGCCGAAAAAGCTCGACACGTTCAGGATGTAGCCGCTGCCCTGCGCCTTCATCAGCGGCAGCACCTCGTGCATCAGTGCGTAGTTGGAGACCAGGTTGGCGTCGAGCGTGGCGGTCCAGGCCTGCAGGCTCATGTCCACCGCCATTTCCTCGGCCCCCGAAACGCCGGCGTTGTTGATCAGGTAGTCGATGCGGCCGTAGGCGGCCAGCGTCGCCTTCACGGCCGGCGCCAGCGTCTCCAGTTGGCCGACGTCGACACCGGGCAGGATGCCCACGCGTCGTTCAGCGCCCGAATAGCCGATGTCTTCGAGCTCGCCGATGATGCGTGCCCGGATGATCTGCAGCTCGCTTTCGCGGCGCGCCGCCAGCATCACCTTGGCGCCACCCAAAGCGAGCAGCCGCGCCACCGCGCCACCGATGCCGGCCGAGCCGCCGGTGATGAGGGCCACCTTGCCGATGTGCAGGCCGGCCAGGTTTTCGGTGAAGCCGACCGTGGCGCGGCGCGCGCCGCTGGCTTCGACGATGCTGGTGGGCAGGTACAGATTGACCTGGCGGATGCGCTGCTCCTTGAACAGCAGCCGCGCGGCATGGCCGGCGGTGAAGGGCAGGCTCTCGGCCTCGGTGTTGTCGTAGCGGACGATCTGGTTGCCCCATTCGCGAAACGTGCGGCGGCCCAGCCGCACGTCGACCTCGCTCTCGTCGCGCCAGACGCGGATCAATTCTTCCATCGCCGAGCGCAGCAGGTTGGCCCACGCATTGGCACCGCCGTCGCTGCCGTTGCTGACGAAGACGAAGCGCGGCTCCTGGATCAGGTCGGTGCGGTCTTTCCAGTAGCGGCTGAGCTTGCGCGCCACTGCGATGGCGCCGCCCATCTCCTCGTCGACGAAAGCCTCCATGTCGTCGTCGCTGGCGCCGGCCAGACTGCCCGTGAAGCGGTCGGCAGCGTGTGCCGGCAGGATGATCGCGCCGGTGATCGGGCCGCCGTGGTCTTCGGCCAGCGCGGCGTCCATGGTGGCGGGGTCGATGCGGTCGAACACTCGCACGTCGATGCGCTGGTCAGTGCGAAAGCCGGCCAGCCGGTCGCGCGCCAGCGCGCAGTCGGATTCGCGCGCCAGGCCCAGGATCACGTGCGCACCGACTTCGGCCTGCAGGCGTGCGATGCCCACCGCGTCGTCCACCTGGTCGCCGGCAGACACGAGCACGGTCTGGCCGTGGGCGTCCACGGTGCGCATCGTGGGCCGGCTGACCCAGGTGCTGCGGCTTTCCTTGCGCACGCGCATGCCGTGCGTGACTTCGAAGTCGTGGCCGTTGAAGGCCGCCGATTCGTCGCTGCCCAGGAAGACGCAGGTGTGGGCCACGTCGCGCGGAATCGGAAAGTCCTTCTGCGGTGGCGCGTCGTCGAACGGGCGCTGCAACGTCATCAGGTCGAAGAACTCGGCCGCGGTGGCGCCTGAGTCGGCGCCCTTGAGCTGGTCCATCGTGGCGAAAACGCTGCGAATGCGCTCGCTGCGAATTGGCCCGGGGAACACGGTGTTGACGCGGATGCCGCGCGCGCCCAGTTCTTCGGACAGCTGGCGCGACAGCGCGTTCAGCGCCGCCTTCGGCACCACGTAGGCCGTGCGGCCGTAGTACTGCGTGCGCGAGAAGATGGTCGACACGTTGATGACCGAGGCGCCGGGTTGCAGCACCGGCGCCGCCGCGCGCAGCATGTTCCACGCCACCCCCAGGATGTTGCGCGTGGCCTGCGCCAGGGTCTCGGTGTCGGCGCTGCCGTCGGCGCGCAGCGCCTGCAGTTCTTCTTCGGTCAGCGGCACCTTTTCCAGCGGCTGCCGCGGCCCGGCCGAGCCGGCGTTGTTGACCAGGATGTCCAGCCGCCCATGGCGGGCGATGAGCTCGGCCATGCCCTGGCGCACACTGTCGGGGTCGGCGCCGTCCATGACCACGGCGTCGGCCTGCGAGGCCGGCACGCCGGTGTCGGTGAGCGCGGCGACCAGCGCGGCGTTCAGTCGCGCCAGCGTGCGGCCCGACAGCACCACCACCGCGCCCTGGCGCAGATAGTGGCGCACGATCTCGCCCCCCAGGTTGCCGGCGGCGCCGGTGATCAGCGCCACCTTGCCGGCCAGGCGGCCGGACGGTGCATCGTTGGCGATGGCGGCCGCGGCCGCCGCGTCGTTCTTGGTTTTGGGCATGTCGGATCTCCGGTGCTTGAATTCGGTGGGCGTGTGTGGGCTGGCGGTCGCTCAGGCGCGAACGCCTGCGGCCCAGGCTTCGAAGAGCGCGTCGCGGCTGCGCAGGCCGGGTGAGGGCAGCGCGTGGTTGACGACGTAGTTGGCGCCCTGGTGCTTGTTGTCCCACATGGCTTGGTGTGCCGCGGGCAACCCGTGCCAGGGCACGACGGTGGGCTCGGTCACTTCCAGCAGGCCGGCGGCGACCATGTCGTTCATGCGCGTCACTTCAAAGGCGTTGCACAGGTGCGTGCCCAGGATGGTCGCCGTGGGCATCAGGATGCGGCGCTGCCGCGTCCACACCTGCGGCGCGTAGAAGGCATAGCGGCGCCCCGCCATCTCTTCGCAATAGACGACGCGGCCGGTGTAGGGCTTGACCAGCGCGGTGCTGACGCCCAAGGCATCGTGGCCGGCACGTTCGATGATGAGATCGGGCGCGCCGCGCGGGTTGTCGGGGCTGCGCAGCAACGCGCCCACCGCCGCGCCGAAGGGCTTGAGCGTGCGGTCCTGAAAATCGCGCACGCCATGGCGGAAGGTCTCGATGTCGGCCTTGGCATCGGCCAGGCGCGGCATCGTCTTCGGCCAGTCGAAGTTCGCGCCCTGGCGGCGGCGGATGTCTTCCAGCGACACCACGCCGGCCACCGCGTCTTCGAAGCCGAGTGACTGCACGAACTCGCGCTGCGCGTCGGTGGCGGTGGCCACCACGGTGCGTGCGCCCACCGCGCGCACGGCCTCGATCATCTCCAGCCCGGTGCTGTCGAGCAGGGCCGTGCTGCCCGGCCCGTAGTACAGCAGCACGGCCTCGCCGGCACGCGCGCCGGCACGCTGCAGCATGGCCTCGGGAGACGCGGTGCCGGCTTTGCCGACGAAGGTGAGGTGGTAGCCCGACGAGGCACCGTAGAACGCCAGCGCGCCGCCGTCGGCGAGCATTTGAAAGCTGCGCGGAAAGGCGGTCTCCCCAGCGTGCGAGACGGCGTAGTCGGCCAGCCGGCCGCCGTTCTGGCGCCGGAACTCTTCAACCAGCGGCAGCCCCGCTACTTCCCAGCCGGCCGGGTCGTCTTCAGGCACCGGCGTGTAGAGCCCGGCAAAGCGCGCATCGGTGCGATCGAGCGCACCCACCGCGCCCAGCGTGCCGATGAAGGCGGCGCGCGCGGGGCTCGACACGCCGCCCGTGACGGCCAGACCGGCGCGCGTGGCGCTTTTCAGCGCTTCCATGCCGGTGCCCGTGGCCGCGCCCTCGACGAACATCGACTTGCCGGGCGCGATCTTCAGCGTGGTGAACAGCGCCCGCACGATGGTGCCCAGGTTCAGGATGTAGCTGCCCGCCTGCTCGAGCGTGAGGTCGCCGGTGCCGGGGATGGGATGCAGCTGCGGCGCCTGCGTGACGAGGAATTGCGCGTGGCTGCCGGTGCGCGTCTCATAGCCCTGGATCGAGAATCCGACGTACATCGGGTCGCGCGCTGCCAGCGGGCTGAGCAGCTCGGTCTGGCCCGAATACACCGCCACCAGGTCGCCCACCTTCAGCCGGCCCTCGCGCTTGACCTCGCTGCCGAGCGCGGCCACCAAAGCCACGCCACCCGAGCCCGTGACCTGCACGTCTTCCTCGTGGTTGTCGAATGGCGAAACCGGGATGCCGGTGAGCGCCCAGATGTCGTTGAAGTTGACTTCGGAGCTCAGCATGTAGACCAGCGCCTCGTTCGGCTCGGGCGGCGCCACCGGCACCACGAGCTCGACCTCGCTCTTGATCGGCGCACCGAAGCGCGGCTCGCCAGTGGCCGGGTCGCGCGGCACGCCGTAGGCAAACTGCCACGGCGGCACGGGCGTCACGCCGGGGTAGAAGGGTGCGCCGCGCGGCAGCAGTCCGCCCATCGCCACCTGCCTGTTCACCCAGTCGACATGGTCGGTCGCGATCTTCACCGCGCCGCGGCGGATCGGCAGCGCCGGGCTCTTCTTGTCCATGAATTGCCGGATGCCGGTCTTGCCGCCTTCCGGGTCGACCACGGCCTGCGCGAACAGCTCGGCCTCGACGGCCAGCCCGGCATCCAGCCCCTGCGCCCAGCCAGTGCGGATGGCCTGCAGCGCGCGGTCGCGCGCGCCGCCGCGGCCGGCCCATTCCAGCTGGCGCAGCGTGGCCTCGAGGTGCTCGTCGGCCAGCGCCACGTCCAGCGACAGTGATGAAGGCCGGTTCCAGTGCACCAGGCTGTCGTGCCGGTCTTGCCAGGCACGGCCGAGCGTGCTCTCGCCGCCATTCAACAGAAATTCGCGGATGCGGGCATGCGCCGCCGACAGCACGTCGGAAGAGGCGCCAGCCAGTTCGTCGACCACGCCGATCGCCAACGCCTCGGCGCCGCCGATGTTGCGGCCGCCCAGGATCAGGTCGAGCGCATCGCGCAGGCCGTCTTCGCCACGGCGGGTGGCCAACAGGCGCGGCAGCCGCTGCGTGCCGCCGTAGCCGGGCAGCAGGCGCAGGCGGATTTCGGGCTGGCCGAAGCGCGCGGTGGGCTCGGCAATGCGCCAGTGGCAGGCCAGCGCGAATTCCATGCCGCCGCCCAGGGCCACGCCCTGGATCGCGGCGATGCAGGGCTTGCCCATGCGTTCGATCTTGCGGAATGCCAGGTGCGCGTTGTTGGGCAGCGCACGCGCTTCGTCCAGGCTGTGGATGTCTTCCAGCAGCTGCCGGATGTCGGCGCCGGCCACGAAGCTGGCCGTGCCCTGGCCGGTAAAGACCACGGCCGCCACGTCGTCGCGGCGCGACAGGTGTTCCACCACCACCGTCAGCTCGTCGAGCGCGCGCTCGTTCAGCGCGTTCACCGGCGGGTTGGTCACCGTCACGGTGGCCACGCGCCGCGCGCCCTGGGGCGTCGCGACGGCGTTGTACTGCACCGTGAAGTAGCGGTAGCGCTCGAACATCTGCTGATCGTCGGCGAGCTGCTGCTTGCGCTTCCACTCGCCGATGACGCGCCTCAACTCGTCGATCGATTCCGGATTCTTCAGCGTCGAGGCGTCACCCACTTCGGTGTCTTCCACCAGCGCACGCACCATGCGGCGCATGTACTTGCCGCTGCGCGTCTCGGGGAACTGCGTCACCTCGATGAAGTCACTGGGCACGGCCACCGCGCCCTTTTCGCTGCGCACGAGTTCGGTGAGGCGGCGGCGGTCGTCCTGCGTCAGCTTGCGGCCGGCCGTGGGCTTGACGAAGGCCAGCGGCGTGAGGCCCTTCTCGCGGTGCGGCGCGCCGACCACGATGACGTTGCCCACCGGGCTGTCGGGGTCCAGCGCCTTGTGTCGGAGGATGGCGCCCTCGATTTCCTCGGTGCCCATGCGGTGGCCGCTGACGTTGATGACGTCGTCGCTGCGGCCGTGCAGGCTGAAGCTGCCGTCGGGGTAACTGACGGCGAAGTCGCCCTGGGTGTAGGCCCAGGTGCCGCGCCAGCGCTTCCAGTAGGTGCTGGCCCAGCGCTCGCCGTCGCCTTTCCAGGCCGGCTGCACGCGCACTTGCCCGTCCACGGTCTCGACGCTGAAGTTCGCCGCATCACCCCACACCGTGCGCGCCAGGTAAGGGTAGGGCGCGGCGATGACGATCTCGCCTTTCTCGTCCAGCGCCGCGCGGCGCCAGGCCACGCCGCCGGCGGCAACGTCGCGCTGCCACGGGGTGAAGGTGGTCTGCGTCACCTCGGCGTCTTCCACCCACACGTCGCCGGCAATCCACGGCAGCGGGTAGGTGTGGGCATCGGCATGCAGCGGGAAGTCGGCGTTGCCGTAGAAATGCGTCCAGACCATGCCGCCGTGCTCGGTGGCCCAGTAGCTGTTGATGTACTGCGGCGTCATCAGGTCCATGCCGAACTGCTGCACCGCCGGGCTGGTGGGCTCGGCGCAGAAGGTGGCCACGCGCAGGCTGCTGAGGTCGTACTGGCTGACGTCGCGCGCGTTCTGCGCGTCGGCCATGATGGTTTTCAGGAAGGTGACACCGGCCTTGAAGATGCGCACGCGGTAGCGCTCGATCATCGACGCGTAGCGCCCGGCATGCGGGAAGGTGGGCGCGCCTTCGCCCAGGATGCCGGTGCAGCGCGTGGTCATCGTGGCGCTGAGCATGTAGCTCTGGCCGGTGATCCAGCCGGGGTCGGCCACGACGTAAACCACATCGCCGGGCCGCGCGTCGAACGCCACCTTCATGGTGTGCGCCACGCCCGCGGTGTAGCCGCCGTGCACGTGCACCACGCCCTTGGGCTTGCCGGTGCTGCCGCTGGTGTAGATGAAGAACAGCGGGTAATCGGCGTCCAGCGCCACCGGCGGAATGGCAGCCCAGACAACGCGCACGAAATCAGCGGCGGGTAGCGCCAGCAGCGCGGCTTCGTCGGCCACGTTCAGGCCGGCGGCACGCGCAGCTTGCAGCAGCGTTGCCAAGGCGGCGTCGGTGAGGTCGTGGCTCCAGCGGTCGCGCTCGGTGCGCCACACCAGGTCGGCCTGCGCGGTATGGCGCACCACCACCACGGCGTCCACACGCGGCGGCGTGGCCACCAGTGCCTCGGCCACGGCCGTGCGCAGGCGCGAAGCCGCAGCCGCGTTCAGCCGGCCCTGGCGGCCCAGGTCGCGCAGCGCACGGCCGACGCCGCGCATCGCGTCGCTGCGCTGCACCGTCACTTCACCGGCCAGCGTGTCGTCCACCGTGGCCAGCAGCTGCTGCGTGTCGCTGTCGGCCAGCCCGAGCTCCGCGCCCAGCGAGGTCAGACGCTGCGCGATGGCGGCGCGCACCACGGCCACCGGCACGTAGTCGTCGAGCGCCGGGTCGGTGTAGGCGGTCTTGAAGGGCACGATCTGCGCGTTGCGGTAGCCGCCGTCGGCGGTGATGACGATGCGCGCGCCGGCATCGTGAATGCGGTCGGACAGCGTCTTGTCGGAGAAACCGCCGAACACCGGCGTGTAGACCACGCCCAGGCGTTTGGCGGCCTGTGTCCAGTAGAGCTGCGCGGGGATGTTGGGCAGATTCAAAGCGATGCGGTCGCCGGCCTTCACGCCCAGCGCCTGCAGCGCCAGCGCGCACTTGGCAGTTTCCAGCAACAGGCGCTTGCGCGATATCGCGTAGGCCTCCACCGGCGCGCCGCGGCCACCGTCCTGCGACATGTCCCAGCGGTCGCCCTCGAACAGGAATGCCGCTTCTTCACCAAAGCCCGCCAGCACATGGCGGTCGACCTCGTTGAAGCAGGCGTTGGTGCGGCCGCCCTCGAACCATTTCCAGTGCGGCGGGTCGTCGGCGTTGAAAGCGCGCTGCCAGGGCTCGAAGGCCTCGCCCAGGGCGGCCGTGCGCGCGGCGCCGGTGCCGGCGTCCCAGCCGGTCCACAGACCGCTCGCCTCGTCGAAGGTGAGCCAGGCACCGCTGCTGCCCTGCGAGGCGACGAACCAGTGGATCTGCCGCTTCGCGATGGCGCCGTGGAAGGCGCCGGGGTCGGCGATGGCGGCAGCGCGTTGCGCTTCCCAGTCGCGCCGGGTGCGCACCGGGTTGCTGTGGACTTGCGGCAATGGGGCCGGACGTGCGGAGGGGGTGGTCTGGGTCGTCATCGTCAGGGTCTCTTCAGCGGCGGGGCTTCAGCGCCTCCGCATCAGTTTCTGGACATCGGTTTGCTGTGCATCAGCGTCTAGACATCAGCGCCTGGGCATCAGCGCCGGGGCATCAACACGGTGTAGTCGAGGTCGAGCACCACGGCCGGCTCGGCCACTGTGGCGTCATGGCCTGGAAAGTCATGGCAGGGGCGGTCTTTCGTGGCCACGGTGCGCATGCGCAGCGCGCCGATGTCGCTGCGGCCGGGCAGCGCGTCCTTCGCGAGGATCTCCGACCAGGCGTAAATCGTGTCGCCCGCGAAGCTGGGCGCGCAGTGGCGGCCGCCGTGGATCGCGGCCACGTTCAGCGCATTCGCCAAGCCGTTGAACGACAACGCGCGCGCCAGGCTGATGACGTGTCCGCCGTAGACGATGCGCTTGCCGAAGCGGCCTTCGCGTTCGACATGCTGGTTGAAGTGCACCCTGGCGGTGTTTTGGTACAGGCGCGTGGCCAGCATGTGTTCGGCCTCCTCGATGGTCATGCCGTCGATGTGGTCGATGCATTCGCCCACCGTGTAGTCGTCCCACAGGAACTCGGCGCCGGCGCGCGCAGTGTCGAAGCCGCCCGGGGCCAGCGTGTAAGGGCAGTGCAAATCGGCGACCGGCACGGCGGCCGGCAAGTCGGGGATGACGGGCGCGGCGCTTTCCGGAGCAGCGCCATCGCCATCGCCATCACCACCGCCTCCGTCATTCCCGCGCCGGGTCAGCCCCCTTCGCACCATCACCCAGCGGCAGTAGTCCAGCACCGCCTGCCCGTGCTGGTTGACGCCGGTGGTGCGCACATAAACGACGCCGGTCTTGCCGTCCTTGTTCGGCTTGAGGCCGATGACGCGCGAGTCGCTGGTGAGCGTGTCGCCCGGGTACACCGGCACGCCGAACAAGCCGCCGGCATAGCCCAGGTTGGCGATGGCGTTGAGCGAGATGTCGGCCACCGTGCGGCCGAACACGAGGTGGAAGACGAGCATCGAATCCACCGGTGCGCGCGGCAAACCCAGGGCTTGCGCGCACGGGTCGGACGAATTGACGGCGAATCGCGAACCGAACAGCGCCGTGTACAGCGCCACCTCGCCAGTGGTCACCGTGCGCGCCGGCGCATGCACCAAGTGCTGGCCGACGCGGAAGTCTTCGAAGAAGTTGCCGACGTTGGTCTTGACGGCTGTCTTGACCGTCATGCCACGCCGCCGTCGAAGCCGTAGGCCTGCGCCAGCGCCGGATCCTTGCGTGCCACCAGGCGGGCCAGGTCGACCATCACCTTGGCCTGCTTCCAGGTGGCGTCGTCCTGCATCTTGCCGTCGATGGTGGCCACGCCGGTGCCGTCGGGCATGGCCTCCAGAATGCGCTTGGCGAACAGCACTTCCTTCACGTCGGGGCTGAAGACGCGGCGAGCGATGGCGATCTGGTTCGGCGCCAGCGACCAGGCTCCGGCGCAACCCATGATGAAAGCGTTGCGGAACTGCGCTTCGCAGCCGGCTTCGTCCTTCAGGTCGCCGAACGGGCCGTAGAAGGCGCGGATGCCGCTGGCCGCACAGGCGTCGACCATCCGCGCGAGCGTGTAATGCCACAGGTCTTGCTGGGCGAAGCTGCGCGCCTGCTGTCCTTCCACGGGGTCGGCCAGCACGCCATAAGAGGGGTGGCCGCCGCCCACACGCGTGGTCTTCATGCCGCGCGAAGCCGCCAGGTCGGCCGGCCCCAGGCTCAGGCCGTGCATGCGCGGGCTGGCGCGCACGATCTGCTCGACGTTCTTCACGCCCTCGGCGGTTTCCAGCAGCGCGTGGATCAGGATGGGCTTCTTGATGCCGTGGCGCGCTTCCAGCAGCGCCAGGTACTGGTCGACGAAGTGGATGTCCCACGGCCCTTCCACCTTCGGAATCATCACCGCGTCGAGCCGGTTGCCCACGCCGGCCACGATGTGCGCGAGGTCGTCCAGGATCCACGGGCTGTTCAGGCAGTTCACGCGCACCCACAGGGCGGTGTCGCCCAGGTCGCTGTTCTGCACGGCCGTGATGAAACCGGCGCGCGCCGCTTCCTTGGCGTCCAGCGGAATGGCGTCTTCGAGGTTGCCGCACAGCACGTCCACCTGCGCGGCGGTGTCGGACAGGCGGGCGCGGATCTTCTCGATGTGCGGCGGGAAGAAATGCACCACCCGCTCGGGCCGCACCGGCAGTTCGCGAAACGGCGTCGGGGCGCCGATGGCCAGCGGCTTGTAATGGTTGTTGGGCAGCTTCAAGGGGATCTCCGAAATGCGGATCAAGTGGTGGGGCCGGCCACGACGCCGGCGTCGTGCAACGCGCCCACTTCGGCGGCCGACAGGCCCAGCAGGTCTTGCAAGATCTCGTCGGTGTGCTGGCCGAGGAGCGGTGCGGGCGCCGCCGGCAAGCGCGCCACCTTGCTGAAGTCCAGCGGTGAGGCCGGTGCCAGGTACGGGCCGATGCCGGGCTGATCGAGCAGACTGAACATCGGGTGGGCGGTCGACAGGTCGGGGTCCTGCGCGAGCGCCTGGCTCACAGTGCGGTAGGGGCCCCACGTGACGCGGTGCGTGTCAAACACGGCGCTCACCTCGGCCAGTGTGCGCTCGGCGAACCAGGGCACGAACAACGCGGCCAGCGCCTCGCGGGCCCGGAAGCGGTTGCCCTCCTCGGCCAGGTCGATTCGCAACAGCCCGCCCAGCCGGCCCACGTCATCGCTCAGACCCGTGGCCTTGAGCAGACAACCCCACTGCATGTCGGTCAGGCCCACCACCATCGCGCGCTCGCCGTCGCGGGTGGCGAAGTCGCGGCCGAAGGCGCCGTAGAGGTTGTTGCCGTAGCGCGGCCGGTCGACGCCACCCACCTGCGCCTCGGCGATCATGCCCAGGTGGCCGAGCATGGCCAGGCCGACGTCCTTCAGCGCCAGCGTCACGAGCTGGCCCTCGCCGGTGCGGTCGCGGTGGCGCAGCGCGGCCAGCATCGCGGTGGCGATCATGTTGCCGGCAATCGCGTCCCAGGCCGGGAAGACATGGTTGACGGGTTCGGGGCTGGCCGAAGGCCCGGTCAGCCCGGGGAAGCCGAGTTGTGGGTTGACGGTGTAGTCGACCTCCGAGCCGCCGTCGCGCCGGCCCAGCAGGTTGACCATCACGAGATCGGCGCGCCGCGCGGCCAGCTTCTCGTAGGCCAGCCAGCCACGCGCCGGAAAGTTGGTGCTGAAGACGCCGGCATCGGCTCCGGGCGCGGTAATCAGCGCCGTCAAAAGCTCTTGCCCGCGCGGCTGGCGGATGTCCACGGCGATCGAGCGCTTGCCCTTGTTCATGCCGGCCCAGAACATCGAGTGCCCGTCGGCCGTGACCGGCCAGCGCGCGTGGTCAAGGCCGCCACCGATCGGGTCGAAGCGAATCACGTCGGCACCCAGTTGCGCCAGACTCATGCCGCCCAGCGGTGCGGCCACGAAGGCCGAGCCTTCGACGATGCGCAGGCCCCGCAAGATGCCGCCAGCGTGCGCGCTCATGCAGCCTCCGCCGCGCCGCCCCAAGGCGGCTGCTCGCCTGCCAGAGCGGAAGTAAACGACGTGAGCGTCGGGGCCGACATCAAATCGCCTTGCTGGCCCGAAGGTTCTCGATCTGTACGTCGTCGTAGCCCAGCACCTCGCGCAGGATCTCGTCGGTGTGTTCGCCGAGCTTCGGCCCCAAACTGCGAATGCTGCCCGGTGTCTCCGACAGGCGCGGCACCGGCGCCGGCACGATGATCTGCTCGCCAGTGTCGGGCGCGTCCATCGTCACCAGGTTGCGGCGGGCGTGGAACTGCCGGTCGCCGAAGATGTCGGCGATGTTGTTCAACGGGCCGGCCGGGGTGTCGGTGGCGTAGCAGCGCTGCAGCACTTCTTCGCGCGTCATCGAGCCGCACCAGTCGCGCACGATCTCGTTGACGTCGTGGCGGTCGGCCAGGCGTGTGGCCTGGTCGCCATACGATTCCGCCGACGCCAGTTCGGGCCGCCCCATGGCACGCGCCAGGCGCTCGAACAACAGGTCGGTGGCGCAGGAGATGGCGACCCACTTGCCGTCCTTGGTGGCGAAGTGGCCGTGCGGCACCGCGAAGTCGTTGTGCGACGAGCCGGCGCGCTCGCGCACCACGCCGAACATCGCGAAGGCCGGCGCCAATTCTTCGGTGCAGCGAAACACCGACTCGTAGAGGGCCGCATCGACGTACTGACCCACACCCGTACGCTCCTTATGGCGCAGCGCCATCAACACGCCCAGGCAGCCATAGAGGCCCGTCATGTAGTCGCCGAGCGTGGTCGAGCCCGGTGTCACCGGCGTGCCCTTGGGCATGCCGGCGAGGTAGGCGATGCCGCCCACGGCGTGTGCCACGCGTGCGAAGCCCGGCCGGTCCTTGTACGGCCCGGTCTGCCCGTAGCCGGTGACGCGCAGCATCACCAGGCCCGGGTTGATGGCCTTCAGCACTTCCCAGCCCAGGCCCCATTTCTCGAGCGTGCCGGTGCGGAAGTTCTCGCACAGCACATCGGTCTTGGCGATCATCTGCTTGAACACCTGCGCGCCGTCGGGCGTGCGCAGGTCGATCGTCATCGAGCGCTTGTTGCGCGCCTCGCTCAGCCAAGTGAGCGTGTCGCCGCGCTGGGACGGCGTGCCGAAGCGGCGCAGCGCGTCGCCGCCGTCGGGGTGTTCGAGCTTCAGCACGTCGGCACCGAATTCACCCAGCAGCGTGGCGCAGTAAGGCGCTGCGATGACCGTGGCGATGTCGATCACGCGCAGGCCGTGCAGGGCTGGCAGGGCGGCGGCGGCATCGGCATCGGCGCGGGCCTGGGAAGCGGCGTCAGCGGCAGCGGGTTTCATCGCGACTCCTTCAGACGACCCGCTGCCGACGCAGCCGACCGATCTCTTCGGCGTGCAGGCCGAGCAGCCCACCCAGCACGTCGGCATTGGCGTTGCCCAGCGCCGGGCCGAGGTGGTCGATGCGCCCGGGCGTGGCCGACAACCGCGGCACCACGCCGGGCACGATCACCTTGTCGAGGTCGCCAGCCGCCACCGCGGCCAGATTGCCACGCGCCAGGAAATGTTCGTCGGCAAAAATGTCGGCGATCGAATTCACCTTGCCGGCCGGCACTTCCTCGGCCAGGCACTTCTCCAGCACCTCGGTGCGGTCGTGCGCGGCCACCCAGGCGGTGACGATGCGGTTGACCTCGACGCGCGCCGCCAGGCGCTTGCGCTGGTCGCCGTACATCTCGGCCGATGCCAGCTCGGGCCGGCCCATGGCCACCGCGAGGCGCTCGAACATCTTGTCGGTGGTGCAGGCGATCGCGATCCATTTGCCGTTGCTGCTGCGGAAGTGACCGTGCGGGCAGGCCACAAAGCTGCCCGAGCCTTCGCGCTCGCGCACCGTGCCGTGCAGGCCGTAGGCGGCGGCGATTTCCTCGAGCACGCGGAACACCGCCTCGTAGATGCCGACGTCGATGACCTGGCCGCGCCCGGTGTGCTCGGCATGGCGCAGCGCGATCATCACGCCCACTGCGCCGAACAGGCTGGCGATGTAGTCGCCCAGCGGCACGGTGCCCGGCAGCACTGGCGTTTCGCCCGGATAGCCCGCCAAATAATTCAAGCCGCCGAAGGCCTGCGCGATGTGCGCGAAGCCCGAACGGCGGCGGTAGGGCCCCGTTTGGCCGTAGCCGGTCACGCGCAACATCACGAGCTTGGGATTCACCTCGTGCAGCACGTCCCACGTGAGTCCCCAGCTTTCCATCGTGCCGGGGCGGAAGTTCTCGACCAACACGTCGGATTTGGCCACCAGTTTCAGGAACAGCGCCACGCCGTCGGGCTGCAGCAGGTCGCAGGTGACCGATTTCTTGTTGCGGCTTTCGCTCAGCCACTTCAACGTGGCGTCGGGCTGCGCGGTGGCAGTGCCGAAGCGGCGCATCGGGTCGCCCCCGTCGGGGTGTTCGACCTTGATGACTTCAGCGCCGAATTCGCCCATCAGGGTGGCGGCAAACGGCCCGGCCAGGAAGTTGCCGACGTCGATGACGCGCACGCCTTGCAACGGGCGGGCGCCCATGGCAGTGCTGGCGTCGCCGCTGGGCGCGGCGGTGTCGGCTGGTGGTCGTGGAGTGGTCACGGGGTGGTCACGGGAGTCTCGGTGGCGCTGTCGGCCAGTCCGGATGGCGCTGGACTGACAGAAGAAGGAGGTTAGATTCACCGCCAGACCGGCGGCAGGGTGTAATCCCGGGCCAATCCACATACTTTTTGAAGCCAGCATCGGAATCGCTTATGGACCCCGACTTCTCGACCTGGATCGGTCGCACGGAACAGGTGGGCGATCCGATGTCCTGGGTGCAGGCGCAGGCGGCGCAAGCCATGCTTGACGAGCCGGACGCGCCCCTCGTGGACGGCGACGCGCTGCCGCTGCCGTGGCACTGGTTCCACTTTTTGCCGCGTGCGCCGCAAGCCGCGCTGGACACCGACGGCCACCCGCAGCGCGGCGGCTTCCTGCCGCCCATCCCCTACCCGCGGCGGATGTTCGCTGGTGCCCGCATGCAGGTGCACCGGCCGTTGCGTGTGGGCGTACCGGCGGTGCGCGAGGGCTGCATCCGCGACGTGGTGATGAAGTCGGGCAAGACCGGCGCGCTCGCCTTCGTCACGGTGGTTTATCGCTTCGTGCAAAACGGCGTGCTGTGTCTGGAGGAAGAACAAGACATCGTCTACCGCGAAGCCGGCTCCGCCGTGGCCGCGCCGGTGCCGGCGACGCAGCCGCAGCCGCAGCCGCTGCCGCCCGAGGGCTGCCGGTCGCGCACGCTGCAACCCGACACGCGGCTTTTGTTCCGTTTCTCGGCGCTGACCTTCAATGCCCACCGCATCCACTACGACCGCGCCTACGCCACCGATGTCGAAGGCTACCCGGGCCTGGTGGTGCATGGCCCGCTGACCGCCGTGCTGCTGCTGCAGCTGGTGCGGCAGTCGACCTCGCGGCGCGTCACGGCCTTCAGCTTTCGGGGGATGGCGCCGTTGTTCGACCTCGGCCCGATCCGCCTGCTGGCCACGCCCGGCGCCGACGGCTGGGCCTTGGAAGCGCAGGGCCCGGACGGCCGCGCTGCGCTGCTGGCCACGGCGACACTGGCTTAGCCCGGCCGGACCTTGAACCGACACCGTACCGTCGGGCAGTCAAGTCCCCGGGCACGGCTGCAAGGCACGGCGCCGAGGCTTGCAGGACCGCAGGCGCAGCGAAGGCGCGTCAGTGCGCCGCGTCGACGGACTGCCATGCGCCGCCCGGGCGGTAGCGCGACACCGCCGTGCCCGCCGGCTCGATGTGAAAAAGATGCAGCCATTCGTTGTCGATCAGCTGCCTGACGACGGCATGTTTGCCGATGACGAGGTCGATCTGCGGACGCGGCGCCTCGATGAACACCGACAGCCGCAACGGCGTGTGCACGAAGCGCTCGCCGTCGTGGATCGACTGCATCGGCAGGCCGATGCGCAGGTCACCGCCGTTGCCCTCGAACACGCCGACGTTGCCGCCCACCACGTTGTGCAGCACCTTGTCGCCGCTGCCGTACAGCTTGTTGTCCACCGTCGAGGCGTAGTACTGCATGTTGATCCAGTTCGTCACCACCATCGGTGCGGTCATGATCAGCTCGAGCACCTTGAAGCCGGGGTCGCGCTCCCACCGATAGTCGTGCAGGAAGCTGCGGCCGCCAAGGTTCATGTGCAGGCTGCGACTGCGCGGCGCGACGATGAAGGCCGCGCAGCCGGCCAGACCCCACTCCGGCCGGACCTGCGCCCAGTCGCTGGTGCGCGCCTCGATCGACTCCTGCAGCGCAGCGGGCGATGCGGCCTGGCTTGCCAGACCCAGCAACGCAGCGCGTTCGGCGCGCGTGCGCTTGCCGGTCTCGGCCAGCCAGCCGCGCAGCACTTCGAGATCATTCGCATGGCTGGCGGGCAGTAGATCAATGTCGTAGAGCAGCATTTCGTCGGTGGTGGTGTTGTGAAGGCCGCCGACGAAAACCGTGTTTTCGGGCAGGTGCAGCCCGCGCTGCTGCAAACCCTGGCGCACGGCCGGGTCGTTCAGCAACGCGGCCAGCGCACGCGCATTCACCTCGCCGGTCTGGCCGCCGCAGGCACCGCAGTCCAGGCCCGCGGCGTGCGGGTTGTTGGCGCTGCTGCTGCCGTGCCCCGCGAGCAGGATCACGCGCGCATGACCGGTGGACAGACCCATCGCGCCGAGCGCGGTGGCCGCCATGTCGACGCGCGCGGCCAGGTCCGGCCCGCCGCTGGAGGGCAGGCGCGGGCGCAGCGTCCGGCGCTCGACGGCCGGCAATCCTGTCAGTTCGACGGCGGCCCGATGGCGTTCACCACCGAGGCGGTTCTTGATCAGCTTGCCGGCATAGAGCAGCCCGCAGGTTTCGACGAAAGAGAACGTCGAACCGGCACCGGCGCGAAATGTCTGCCACTGCTGTCGCATCAGCAGGTCTTGCTTGCGGCGCTTGGCCAGTGCGGTGGCGAGATGGGGCGCGTCGCATTCGTCGGTGACGCACAGCGCCGGCGCCAGCAAGCCGGGCAGCTGCGGCCGCACCATGTCGCTGCCCAGCGGCCGGTACTCGATGAACAGTGCGAAGAAGCCGGCGAAGCCCAGGGTCTGGACCTGGTCGGAGCTGCTCGCCTCGAGCGCGCGGCGGTAGATCTCGGAGCGCACGTCGATGCAGAACACCGCCTGCACCGCCGGTGTCGCCTCGACGGCAGCAAGCGACGGCGCCCCCGTCATCAATGCCCTCGTTACCGGCGCCTGATAGGCGCGCTCGAGCGCCACCTGCCACAGCCAGTCGCGGCCCTGCGCGGCCTGCGCGCGGGCGACCGCGCCGTCGGCTTGGCGCCAGGCGGACGCCAACCCCGCGGCCACCCCGGCCTCGGGATGGCCTTCGTGGAGCAGCCATTCCCAGGCCAGGCGAATGGCCAGCATGTGCACGATGTGGTCGTCGTCGCGCCCGGCCAGCCGCGCCTGCCAGCGCTGGTAGGCGCACCAGGACGACCAGCCGTTGATGCTCATCAGCAGCGCGCTGAAGTACGCCTCGCGCCCCTCTTGCGGGATCAGCAGCACCGGCATGGCCGCCTCGATCAGCGCGATCGGGTCGGAGGGCAGCGCGCGCAGCCGCTGGCTGAAGCCGTGGAAGCCCATCAACATCGACGGGCCGAAGTCGTGCTCGGATTGCCGCCGCCAGCTCGCATACAAGCCGCCGCTGTGGTCCGGTCCCCAGGCGGCCTGGCCTTGGTCGAAGTACGCGGCCGTGCTTTGGCTCACGTGGTGCGTGACGTAGTCGCGCCAGGCCATGTGGTGGCGGGTGTCGCGGCGGGCGTCCACCAGGTCCGTCGCCAGCGGCAGGCGCCCTGGAATGTCCGCGGTCGCGTTCAGGCCCGCGACCAGCTCGTCGGCCGTGCAACGTGCTCCGCTCGCTTCGATGGCCGCGTCGAGATCTGCCTGGGTGATGCGGCCCGCCTGCCAGTGTTCGCGGTACCAGCTTCTGGGCATCAGCATCGGGCTGCCGGCCTGCGCAGCGAGGTGGGCGGCGGCGCTGGCGATCGGTCGCTCGAGGTGGCCCCAGTACGGGTTGACCGCGATGAATTGGTCGAGCGGCCAGGTCGGGGCGATGCGGCCGCAGGCGGCATCGATCACGGGTCTGAGGGCGGTGTGGGTCGCCCGGGTCGAAACTTCGGTCACGGTGTACATCACAGGGCTCCAGGCGTTTGGGCTTCGGGGCCGATCGGTTGGGCTGCGGCGGGCCTGGACGGCAGCCGAGCGGGCCACACGCGGAAGGTCAGGCGGGTGAAAATTTCATCCAGGTACAGGCCGGCGTACAGCCACGGGTAGAGCCTGCGTGACAGTGCGCCTTGCGGCCGGGCGCGCACCGCACCCTGCACCACGAACAGCACCACGAAGCAGCCGATCACCCAGGCCACCAGGCCCATGGGCGCGGCGCTGGCCGAGCCCAGCCACTGCTTGAACAGCAGGTGCAGGCCGAAGTACACCAGCGCCACGGCGAACGATCCCGCCAGCCCGGCCAGCATCCACGCGCCGCCGGCATGCAGCAGCGGCCCGGCGAGCAGTGGCACCAGCGCCAGCGCGAGGATTGCGCTCATTGCCCACAGCGCAGGCGCTTCGGCCGGCTGGATGCCCCAGGCCAGCGCCGCCGCGGCGACGATACCGATGCCGACGATGGCGCTGATGAACCAGGCCAAGCCGCTCAGCGTCGGCAACGGCGGGGTCATCTGCTGCAGCCGGTGCTGCTCGACGGCCGTGCCGGCGGTCAGGAACGCGTGTGCCTTGTACAGCGAGTGAGCGACGATGTGCAGCAGCGCCAGATCGTAGAGACCCAGGCCGCACTGCATCAACATGAAGCCCATTTGCGCGCAGGTGGACCAGGCCAAAGCCACCTTGATGCTGATGCGCGTCATCATGGTCGATGCCGCGACGACGGCCGTGATGCCACCCACCACGACCAGCAGCGTCTGCGCGGCCGGCACATCGGCGACCAGCGTGCCCAGCCGGATCATCACGAAGCCGCCGAGGTTGACGATGCCGGCATGCAGCAACGCCGAAACCGGCGTGGGTGCCTCCATCACCTGAATCAACCAGCCGTGCACCGGCAGTTGTGCACACTTGAGCAGCGCGGCGATCACGAACAGCACCGCGGCCAGCTGCAGACCGCCCGACAGCTCGGGGAGTGCCCGCGCGGCGGCGACCGCCGTGTCGATTTCGAACGTGCCGAGCTGCGATCCGACGAGCGCGATGGCGCCCAGCATGCACACGTCGGCCAGCCGGCTGGCGAGGAATTTCTTGTGTGCCGCGATGAGCGCCTGCGGCCGCTGCTCGAAGAATGTCAGCAGGGCGTGCAGCGCCAGGCTGGTGCCGATCCAGGCCAGCACCAGCAGCAGCAGGTTGTTGGTCAGCACCAGCACGGTCACCGCGGCCAGGGTCAGCATCAGGCTGCGGATGTAGCGCGGCTGGCCGCGCTGGCCGCCCAGATACGTCTGCGAGTAGCCAACGATGACCCAGCCGATGAAACACACCAGCACCAGCATGACGTCGGCCAGTGCATCGCTGCGCAGGCTGAAGTGGACGCCAGCGTCGGCACCGGCAAGCGCCGGGCCACGCCAGATTCCGGGGCCGCCGAAAATCAACCAGGCCAGCGAGGCCAGCGAGGCAGCCAGCGCCAGGCCCGCGCCGAGGCGTGCCCAGCGCCAGCCGGAATCCAGCGAGCCGGCCATGGACGAAGGCACGGCGGCGAGTGCGTACACCAGCGGCACGGCGAACAGCAGCGCGGCACGCAGCGCCGGCAAATCGGCAATCAAAGTGGACATCGTGGATCTTCTCGGGAATGCAGTGGGCGCAACTGTGGCCGCAAGCAGCGCACCTGTGAAATACATTGATCTGCACGATACGATCACTTTAAGTAAACATTCACCCGATGCGGACGGCCCGTGGTTACCATCGACCGGAGGTCAGCACCGCCACCCCGCACGACAGCACGGCCACCCCACGCCATGAACATCACGCTTCGACAGTTGCGCATCTTCGAAGCCGTGGCGCGCTGTGGGTCGATCTCGCGAGCCGCCACCGAACTGCACGTCACCCAACCGGCCGTGTCGATGCAGGTCAAGCAGCTGGGCGAGCAGATCGGGCTGCCCCTGCTCGAGCAGGTGGGCAAGCGGATGTTCCTCACCGAGGCTGGAGAAGAGTTGCGCAGGCACGCCCTCGCCATGGCCGCCCACGTCGTCGACATGAATGCGGCGATGGACCAGTTCCGCGGCCTGGAACGGGGTCGCCTGCGGCTGGCCGTGGTGTCCACCGCCAACTACTTCCTGCCCGGCCTGATTGCCGCCTTCAGCCGGCAGCACCCCGGTGTGCGCGTGAGCCTGCAGGTTGCGAACCGGGAGTCGGTCTTGTCGGCGCTGGCCGACAACAGCACCGACCTGGCAATCACCGGCCAGCCCCCGCAAAGCCTGGACGTGCTGGCCCAGCGCTTCATGGACAACCCGCTGGTGGTGATCGCTGCGCCCGACCACCCGCTGGCAGCGTTGACGGCCGTGCCGCTGCAGCGGCTGGTCGACGAGACGCTGGTGTTGCGCGAATCGGGCTCGGGCACGCGGGCTGCGATGGAGCGCCATTTCGAATCTCAGGGTGTGGCTTACCGGTCGGGGTTCGAGTTCGGCACCAACGAGGCTTTGAAGCAGGCGGTGCGCGCCGGGTTGGGCTTGGGTGTCGTGTCGTTGCAGACCATCGAACTCGAGTTGCAGGCCGGTTGCCTGGTCGTGCTGCCGGTGGAAGGCTTTCCCATCGTGCGGCAGTGGTACGTGCTGCACCGGACGCACAAGCGGCTGTCGGCCGCGGCGAGCACGTTCCGCGAGCTGCTGCTCGGGCTCGACCCGTTGGGCTCGGCTGCCGTTACGGCGACGGGCGGTCAGTCACTGGCGACAGCCGCGGCGCGAGGCAAGGCGTGAGGCAAAAGGCGTGAGGCAAGAGACGTGAGGCCCGGAGCACGGCAGGCTGTGGGTTGCCCCCATGTCGCGACTGAACTTTCACCACCTGCACTACTTCTGGGCCGTCGCCAAGGACGGCAACCTGACGCGTGCCGCCGAGAAGCTGCATGTTTCCCAGTCGGCCTTGTCCAAGCAGATCAAGCTGCTGGAAGACCAGCTCGGGCAGCCGCTGTTCGCACGCGTGGGCCGCTCGCTGCAGCTGACCGAGGCCGGCCAACTGGCGCTGGGCTATGCCGACGCCATCTTCGCTTCGGGCAGCGAGTTGGTGGCGCTGTTGCGCGAGGGCCGGCGCGAAGAGCGGCAGGTGCTGCGCATCGGCGCCGTCGCGACGCTGTCGCGCAACTTCCAGGAGAACTTCATCCGGCCACTGCTGGAACGCGACGATGTCGAACTGGTGCTGCAGTCCGGCAACCTCGTCGACCTGCTGGCGCGGCTGCGGGTGCACACGCTGGACGTGATCCTGTCGAATCAGCGCGTGCACGCCAGTGCCGACGACCCGTGGCGCTGCAGGCGCATCGCGCGCCAGCCGGTCAGCCTGGTGGGCAAGCCACGGCCGCGGCGCAAGGCTTTCCGCTTTCCCGAGGAACTGGCCGAGGTGCCGCTGCTGCTGCCCAGCCGAGACAACGACATCCGTGCCGCCTTCGACCTGCTGTGCGAACAATATGGCGTGCGCTACCGGCTGCGCGCCGAAGCAGACGACATGGCCCTGTTGCGCCTGCTGGCGCGCGACTCCGACAGCGTGGCCCTGGTGCCGACCGTGGTGGTGCAAGACGAGTTGCGCAGCGGCCAACTGGTCGAGTACGCGGTGGTGCCGGGTCTGTACGAAACCTTCTTCGCGATCTCGCTGCAACGGCGCTTCGAGCCGCCTTTGTTGAAGAGTCTGCTCGGGCAGTCCGAGGAGGCATTCCTCGCGCCGCAGGTCACGAGCGACCTGGGCAGGGAATGATCGCAGGCCGGCGAGTTCTTCATATCCAGGCCGAGAAGTCCGCGAACGCGATTGCACGAGCAGCGTTGCGCTTCCGACATGGCATGGCCTTCGACCGCGTTCCGAGCCGCATTTTTCCGGTGGCCGGCGCCGGGGCAAGCAGCGGCGCGGCGCTGGAAGGTTGCCTGCGCTACGTGCCGCAATAGGTCTGGTAGGCGGCCGTGACCTGCGCGGGCGCGGCTTGCGCCAGTTGCGCGAATTGCGGGTTTTCGTCGAATGGCCGCTTCAAGGCAGACAGCAGTAGCTGCAGGCCGCTCAGGTCGCCATGTTCCGACGCAGCGGCCAGCGCTTCCTCGACGCGGTGATTGCGCGCAATGATCCACGGGCTGACCTGCCGCATTCGCGTCGCGCGCGCGCTGCCCGCGCTGCCATCGCCGCCGTCTTCCTGGGCGCAACGCTCCTGCCAGCGCGCGAGCCACGGGTTGACGGCCGCCGGCTCGGCGTACAACGCGCGCAGCGGGTTGGCGTCTCCGGCGGCGGCGTCCGCCAGACGTCGCCACCCCAGCGTGTGGTCGATGCCGTGCCGCTGCAACAGCGCGAGCCAGTCCTGCACCAGCGCGGCGTCTGCGCCCGGTTCGGCGTCCTGCTGCAGTCCGAGCTTGGCGCGCTGGCCCTGCCACAACGCTTCGGCGTAGCAGGCCGGGAACGCGTCGATGACGCTCGTCACGTCGGCCAAGGCCTGCTGCATGGCAGCTTCGTCGTCGGTGTCGGCCATCAATGGCAGCAGCGCTTCGGCCAGGCGGGCGAGGTTCCAGCGTGCGATCGCCGGCTGGTTGCCATAGGCGTAGCGCCCGTTGCGGTCGATGCTGCTGTAGACCGTGGCCGGGTCATGCCCCTCCATGAAGGCGCAGGGGCCGTAGTCGATGGTCTCGCCGGAGATCGTCATGTTGTCGGTGTTCATGACGCCGTGGATGAAGCCCACGTTCATCCATTGCCCGATCAGGCGGGCCTGTCGTTCGGCCACGGCGCGCAACAGCGCCAGATGGCGGCCCGGCGTGCCCGCCAACGCCGGATCGTGGCGCGCAATGGCGTAGTCGGCCAGACGCTGCAGTTTGTCGATCTCGCCGCGGGCGGCGAAATACTGGAAGGTGCCGACGCGCAGGTGGCTGGCTGCCACACGCGTCAACACCGCGCCCGGCAAGGCCGTGTCGCGGTAGACCTGCTCGCCGGTGGCGACCACGGCCAGCGCCCGCGTGCTGGGGATTCCCAGGCCGTGCATGGCTTCGCCGATCAGCACCTCGCGCAGCATCGGACCAACGGCCGCCCTGCCGTCGCCGCCGCGAGAAAACGGCGTGCGTCCGGAGCCTTTGAGGGCGATGTCGCGCCGCTGCCCGTGGCGGTCGATCAGCTCGCCCAGCAACAGCGCGCGGCCGTCTCCCAACTGCGGCGAGAAGCCACCGAACTGGTGTCCGGCATAGGCCTGTGCGATCGGCTCGGCGCCCTGCGGCAGCACATTGCCGGCCAGCCAGGCGGCGCCCTCGGGACCCTGCAGCGCATCCGCCGGCAGGCCCAGTTCATCGGCCAGCGCCGGGTTCAGGAACAGCACCTTCGGGGCGGGCGCCGCGGCAGGCTTGCAGGCCACATACAGGCCCGTCAATACGCGCGCATAGGTGTTGTCGAAGGCGAAGTGCGACATGTTCGAGGTGTGGCTTCGTTGGTGTGGTCCGCCGACTCCGGGCGACGGTGTCCGACGGTCGGCGGGGCAATGCAGCCTACCTGACAGATGCTAAGTGCCCGCGCGGTCACTGACCTTGACAAGGGCAATGCCAGACGACGTCACGGCTCGTGAGCTCGTGAGAGGGCCGGCAATGGGCGCTGCAAGCTCGCGTCTGTCGCAGGCCATTTTCAGTGCCGGCATCGTTCGCAAGCCTGCAGTTCATCACCGACGGGGCGTGTCGTCGCAGTAAGGCAGCAGTGCCTTGGCGGCTTCGATGCGCAGACCGAGTTCTGCGGTGACGTCGTTCATCACGTCGAGCAAGAACTCCTTGGGCGCCTGCCTTGCGCCGCTCGGCATGGCGCGCGTGCTCGGCGGCATCACGCTCGTTTCAGGTCTGCCTGCGGGCTGGGCAGGCCTGCCTGCGGGTGACGGGCCAGCGTCGGGCTGCAGCCATGCCACCTCGGGCCTGAGCCGATCCAGCGCCCGTTCGAAGTCGGTGACCGGCATGCTGCGCAGGCCCGCGAGCAGATCGGCCTGACCGTCGAGATTCGGTGCAATGTCGAGCCACGGTTCTGCGGCGAACACGGGTGCGAGGTCTGCCGCGACGAAGGCGGACCACAGCCCGCTGTCGGGCTGCGCAGCGGGCACACGGGCGGCATGCAGCAGCGCTGTCGGTGACGACGAATCGAGCCGCGGCAGCATGGCGATGCGAGCCGGCGGGATGTCGGCCAGGAAGCGCGCGCGCAGCGCATCGAGAAACGCGATGGCCTGTGCGGCCGGCACGGGCTCGGCCAGGGAGAACCAGAGTTGATAGGCGTCCTTTCCCGAAACCGCGATGGCGGGGGCGGGCAGTTCCAGCCCGACTTGCACGCCGTGCCAAACTTTCGAAAGCGCCAGCCAGTCTGCGGGTCGCGCCACCTCGATGACCATCGCGCGCACGCGGGCCTGCGCATCGACCAGGACGGGGCTGCTGTTCGCGCCCCCGCCTGCAGCGGCCTGCGGCGCGTACAGGCGTTGCAGCTGTGCCTGCAGCCGTTTCATGTTTGCAGCCCATGGCTCGCGGCGGGCATGCGCTGTGTCTTTTCCGTCAAGGCGGCCCGCAGAAGTTTGCCGAACACCGCGGCTCTTCCTTCAAACAGCTTTGCCGCGCGGTCGGCGCCGGCCAGGCGCGCGCGCAGGTCCGCGCGCTGTGGGTGACCGTCTGCCAGCCGCACGGCCGCGGCGACATAGCCGTCCACGGTCGATGCGACCAGCCAAGCCGGGAACGAGAGGCGCTCGAACAGCGCCTGGTCGATGTGTTCGTGCACCTCCGGGCCGGTCTTGCAGACGCCCACCAGGCCTGCCGTCACGGCGTCGATGATTCCATTCGTGTTGCCGAACGGAAACGGATCGATGAACATGTCCGAGCGGGCCATCACCGCCATGTACGCGGGATAGGGCTGGTGCGCATGCACGGTGGCCAGGTCGCCGAGGACATCCCGGACCACGCGCTGCACCTGCGGGCTGATCAAGCCCTGTGCCTGACCGATCAGGAATTCGAAGTGCACCGGCGTGACGGCGGTGTGCGCGATGCGGGCGCAAGCGGCCAGGAAGGCCGGGTTGAGTTTCATCGTGGTGGCGGCAACCGCGATGCGGACCATGCCGTCCCCTTGGCGAACGGCCGCGGACTGCGCGCTTTGGGCGTCGATGTGAAGGGGCCGATACGGCATGCCGTCGGCCGGCAGCAGCAGCAACTGCTCGCTGAAGCAGGCTGGGTCACCGACGAAGTCTTCCTCGACAACCACGAGATCGATCTCGCCCGCATGGGCCGTGGCGGGATGTCCGAGCCCCATGACTTGCAGCGGAGCGAAACGCAGGTTGGCCAGCCACATCGTCAGCGGGAACATGCCGACGCTGGGCATGTAGAGCACCTGGGCGCCCGTGTGCTGGGCGATTTGGCCGATCTGGCGCAACTGCTCGAGGGGATTCGACTCGGCGCGGAGCTCGATGAAGCGTTCGAACACGCTGCGGCCGGCGTCGTCCACACAGTGACCAACGCCAACGCCCACCACCTCGAATTGCTCTCTCGCCGCTTCCATCGTGCGGGAGTGGGTGCGATAAATGGAATGCCCAGCGGTGAACCATTCGACCACCACGAGCATCGTCGGCCGGCCGGGGCGCACGACCGCTGGTGCCGGTGCCGGTGCCGCTGCCGGTACCAACGCCAGCCGCGGCCCATCGCGCTGCAAGAAGCGCTGGATCAGCCCGTTGATCGACCGTTTCACATCGTGCTTGTCGGCCCGATCGGCGTAGCTGCAATGCATGTAGACGTCGTGCATCACGCCGATCGGCAACTGCTCGAGGCTGTCGATCTCGGGAAGCCTGCGGGCGAGCCAGGGCAGGATGTGCTCGCGCTTCTGGTGCGCGGCCGGACTGCCCGCAAAGCGCGCCGACACCAGCGCCATGCACAGACCGGCCGCCAGCGTCTTGTCGTGCTGCCACAGGATGTCCAGGCTGAGCGGCACCTCCGATTCCGGCGAATAGAGCACCGCGACCTTGAGCAGGTCGTGCGGTGCGAACTTCAGCGTCGCCAAGTCTGCGTCGCCGTTCAGGCTGATGGCGCGAATCACGTGGTCGGCGTGGCGGAACGGCGTGGCACCGAAGATGCTGGCGAACCAGCGGTGCCAGGTCAAAAGCTGCCCGAACCCTCGCGGCGAGAAATGGAAATCCCGATCGCCGAACAAGCACGAAATCGCCGAGGCGATGCGCACCCACACCTGGCTGTCGGCGTCCAAGGCCGACAAGCTGCGGTCGGGTCTGGCGCTGAATGTGTGGCCCGTCCGTCCGTAGTTGGCGTCGAGGTCTTGCAGCAGCGCCATCAGCGCCTGCGCCGATGCCTCGTGCTGGCGCCCGTGCACGAGGCATTCAAATCTCTCGAGTGAAAAACCCTGCATTCGAATCCCCGCGGCCTCACTTCGTCGCTTTCGGAGCCACCGATGTGTATGCCATCGTACAGACGACGGTGCCGCCGTGGCTGAACCTACGGGCACCTGAAGAGTGCAGCTGCCGCCGGCGCCAGTCCTCGGGAAAGGAGCCTCGCATGCTTTACACCGTCGCTGTCGTGTTGCTGGTCTTGTGGGTGCTGGGCCTCGTCACGTCGTACACCCTGGGTGGTTTCATCCATGTGCTGCTGGTGGTCGCCGTCGTCGCGGTGTTGTTCAATCTGTTCAGCGGACGACGTTCGCCCTGAGTCACGGCAGACGTCCGCGCCGTTTGGTGCCGCAGGCACCGAAAATGCATTCAGCGCAAAGCGCGTAGAGCTGCCGGCAGCTCGTTCAGGCGGGAAATTTCTGA
>ENA-OBIT01000176-OBIT01000176.1-metagenomes-genome-assembly--contig:-NODE-176-length-27252-cov-11.011_pt1 | contig 27252 bp, 28 predicted proteins | sample MGYA00153386_OBIT01 | MGnify analysis MGYA00153386
TACAATTTATAACAGTGATATCACCGCATCTGGTGGGATGAGAAAAATGAAGAAGTGGTTGAAATCTGCAAGAGTTATGTTCGGAAGTGCTGCTGATACACTAGATTCTCACATTGATGAAATTTGCAATTACTTTAATAACAGAACAACTAGCGGAGTTACCGAAGGTATTAATACAAGGATTAAGTTAATAATTCGCCAAAGCTATGGATTTAAGAATTTCGCTCTGATGAAAGAGAAGCTATTGGCTTGCTTATTTAAATAATTTCCGTTATGCCTCCGGCACGCTACGCGAACACTCCAATCATTTAAATAAGCAATACTTATCACCATATAGGCGGGAGAGCCGATTCCTTTCCCTTTAGTCTTTTTAAAAGACTAAAGATCGTAATAAAGAGTTTAACAATGCGTTGACTCTGACTTATTTATTCTAAAATCTAAACTATTAAGAACCCTTAGCCGAACGAGACGCACGATGCCAACCTATCGATCGAAAACCTCGCGCGAAGGCAGACTGTATATGGTCAATGCCCACTGTGCCGATGCGCTGGTCTGCATTTCCAACTGTGACAAAATCACCCCTGGCATGTTGATGGCTGCCCTGCGGCTGAACATTCCCGCCATATTCGTCTCTGGCGGGCCGATGGAGGCGGGGAAGACATTAGTGGGTTATAAAGGATCGCCCCTAATTTGGCGACTGAATAACGGAGCAAAAAGCGTCGGGCGCGTACAATCGGCAACCCTCCATTTAGTCTGTCAACGAGAGCGGGAAATTCAAGCCTTCATACCTCAAGATTATTGGTCTGTATTTGTAGACTATGCCGAAGGATTTCGCGCTTTCTACAATGGCACGGCTCAAACTGCATCACCAGCCACAGACGAGGAAACTAGCGACGATGCTGGAGCTACAGAAAAAGTCGCCGAATCGACACGCGTATTGAGTCAAGCTGAAGCTGAGAGGTTAGTGGAGATCGGTAAATCTCAACCCCATCAAGTCCAGACAATCGAAGGTAAACTCGCTCCAAAAAAGCCCCCCGCCCCATTTATCACCTCATCACTCCAACAAGCCGCAGGAGCGCGGTTGAAGTTCAGTCCCAAACATACGATGTCCGTCGCTCAGAAGCTCTATGAAGCGGGGTTAATTACCTATATACCTGAGTTCGATGGGGCTATGCCTCATGTCAAATCAAGTCTCTGACTGTATTTGAGCAATAAATATTGTTTCGACAAACAAGTCTCTAACTAGGCTATTATCAATAAGCTTGACTTATTGATAATAGCCTAAGGTTCAATTGCTGACTTTTAGTTGCAAATAATTAATAATTAATAATTTATTGAAAGTTTTAAAATATTTTGCAAATAAAATATAAATAATATTACAGTAATATTTTCATTTCCAGTACTGGTTAAATTAAAATATATAGAACAAACCAGAATTAGATTATGGACTTAACTAAATTTTTTTGCGAAATAGATGATTTCTGTCAAGATTGGTTAACAACTTTTTCTTCAACATTATTCCCTGCACAGGGGAATAATTTACCAAAGTACTGCCGGATGTCACTCAGCGAAGTCATGACGATTGCTATTCACTTTCATCAGTCGAAATATCGAACATTCAAAGATTACTATCTTAAACATGTCTGCCAATATTTAACTGATGATTTTCCTAATCTAGTTAGTTACAACAGAATGGTGGAATTGATGCCAAATGTATTAAATGCTTGCTGGGCGGGTGACCCGCCTAGCTGTTTTTACTATTTAAAATCTCGTCAGGGTAAAGCGACTGGAATTAGTTTTATAGATAGCACTGCCATACCAGTTTGCCACCCAAAAAGAATTAGCAGAAATAAGGTCTTTAAGGAAACTGCCAAGCTGAGCAAGAGTTCTATGGGGTGGTTTTTTGGATTTAAGCTTCATTTAATCATCAATGATTGTGGGGAAATTTTAAGCTGTAAAATTACCCCTAGTAATGTTGACGATCCTATACATGTTCCGTCAATGGCACAAGGAATAACTGGTCAATTTTTTGGGGATAAAGGGTATATCAAAAAACAATTGTTTGAGGAACTACTAAATCATGGATTGCAGCTAATTACACCACTAAAATCTAATATGAAAAATAAACTTGTCGTAATGAATGATAAGATTTTACTTCGCAAACGTGCAGTGATTGAGAGCTAGGCGGGTCACCCGCCCAGCACAGTCAATGACCAGTTAAAAAATATTTCTTACCTAGTTCATTCTCGTCACCGCAGTTTACACAATTTCATGCTGAATTTAATTACAGCATTAATTGCTTATACACACCAGCCTCAAAAACCTAGTTTAAATTTAGATAAATCTGTTCAAGATTTCTTCAGTATTATCCCTATTTAACATTTGATTATTTTCTTAGTTTAATTCGATATTTTCAATTATTAATCATCTTAATAGTGGGTTTTGCCATGTCAAAATTTAGATTAAATCTGCCCAACATCTAGATTTGTTTTCCTGTCTAAGTTTGATGAGGCATAGCCTCATCGAACTCAGGTTAGTAGTGATTTAACTGTATTAGCACCCTGCTGATGTCCAGCGATGCGGGGCAATCCCTGTTGGGATGCTCCCAGTCGGATCTAGAATACCTGGTAGTTTGGTAATTAACTGAGTAGTCATATAATTATTTAGTGTGTATCGATCAATTGAGATTGTTATTCCAACCATAACCTGCCAAATAAATGTTGTCAGTCGGAGATTGTCGGCAATCTTGTCCGGCTAAAAGTCTGAAAAAGTCGGGAATGAGTAAATAGTAATGAGTAGTTTATTATTTAGGCGGCACTTAATCGAGGGATGGGGGATGGGAGGTGGGAGATGAATGTTGACACTGCGATAAATTGGATCGATCGATGGGAGCATCCCACTTTTTATTATTTTGATGGATAATAAATTCCTTGCAAGCTAGACATGAGGGGCTGCGGCGATCGAGACTATTTTCTCCCTAGGAATTTTAAAAGTGGGATGCTCCCTCGATCGATTGCTGGTAATCGAAACAGGTAAGCATCTGAGCGATCTCCAAATATTTATCATCGAGCAAGTATGGCTAGGGCGCAAGTATGTAGAGATCGCCGTAGATCATCATTGCACGGAGGGGCACGTCAAGGACATCGCCGCAGCATTGTGGCAACTATTATCTCAGTTATTATTGGAGCGCGTAACCAAGACTAATCTCAAATCGATCTTGCAACGTGGTAAGGTCGAGGCGGAGTGTTACCACTCCACCCCTCCTATCCGAAACGGAACGTGAAACTTTCGCTTCATTCCGCTACTCAATGTGCTAACTATTTCTCACTACAGACTTCGTACTACCATCGCTGGCAGTACTTAGTATGCAAAACTAACAATGGCTGTGCCAATTAAGCAAGCACCTATTTCGGAAGTTCTCAAAATTTGTAAACCCATAAGCGGAACGCTTTATTAGCTTGAGTTTATTGTTAATTCCCTCTACGACACCACTGGTTGTTCTATTGTCGAAATCAGCAAGTATTTCATCTAACCATCGAACAATTGTCGAATGACTGTTGACAAAATATTTTTGCGCTGTAGACAACCACCCACCTAGTTCAATTAATCCATCAGCCCACCGCTCGACTTTCTCAAATATTTTCCTGAATTTCTCTTTAAGTTGATGCATAATTTTAAGAGTGGGAGATGCATTTCTCACTGGGAGCATCCCACTTTTTATTCGATCGAGATAGATAAACCTTTTGTACTAGTGAGGTAATTAAGAAATTTACCTCTAGATCGATTTACTCGATCGTAATGTTGAGATAATTAGAACAAGTAAATTTAAGGTAATGTGATGATACAAAAGACAAATCAAAAGCATAATTGGAGAACTAGTAATTACTAGCAAACAAGCTGAAAAGTTGGAGTTAAAAAGTCACTCACAAATTAGTCCATACTTAGAGGCATGTTGTTTAAGAATAAGCGCATCAATTTCTTATGAAAGGACAGCAGAAGAAGTAGAATACCTCACAGGTATGAAAATATCAAAAAGTGTGCAACAAAGATTGATTAACAAACAAAAATTTGAATTGCCATCTGCTGAAGCACCAGTCTCAGAAGTGAGTGTAGATGGGGGAAATGTCCCTTGTCCGAACACTAAAAGGAGAACCGTGTAGCTGGAAAGGATACAAGGCCGCAGTCTTACATGATCGACAAGCAATTGCCAGCTCATTTCAGGAAAACGAGAGCATAATTAATTGGATAAACAATCAAAATTTAGCACCAATCATTACTTGCTTAGGGGATGGACATGATGGAGTTTGGAATATTATTAAAGAATTTGCACCCGATCGTGAAAGAAGAGAGATTCTTGATTGGTTCCATTTAATGGAAAATCTTCATAAGATTGGAGGCTCTAATCAAAGATTATTCACAGCTAGAAGTCTATTATGGCGAGAAAAAGTTAATGAAACTATTAAATTATTTAGACTGTACTCTCAAACAAGCTGAGAATTTTTGTGCTTATTTAGAGAAACATCGTCACCGCATAATTAATTATGACTATTTTCAAGCAGAACAAATTTGTTCAATTGGCTCTGGTGCGATCGAATCTAAAATTAAACAGATTGACAGTCGCACTAAAATATCTGGGGCGCAGTGGAAATTTGAAAATGTTCCTCAAGTGCTAGCCCATCGCTGTGCCTACCTTAACAGATTAATTAGCGATCGCTAAATAAAAAGTGGGATGCTCCCGCTCTTATTTGAATAAGCCTGAAGCAGCCAGACAATTATTAAAGACGATCGAACCGCTAATCGATCGCCAAAAATGGACTGGTAGTAGTGCTTACTTTTTGCAAATTATCGGACTAACTTATACTAATTTAGGTAACTACGATCGAGCCAGCAGCATCTTTGCCCAAACTTTGGCATTTTGTCAGACTGGCAACTATCTTCAAACCCAGGGTAGAACCCTAACTGGCTTGGCTCGACTATACCGATTGCAAGGTAACTTACCGATTGCCCAAACAACTCACCTCCAAGCGATCGAAATTCTCGACAGGCTGGGTGCTAAATGCGATATCGCTGAAGCCTATTATCAAGCTGGATTGACATGGCAACAAACAGGCGATCTCCGTCAAAGTCAGATCTACTGCGATTTTCGCGCTCATCGACTATTTACCCAAATGGCTGCGCTACAGCAATTAGCTAAAATCAAAGCTAGAATTTATTAAGATTACCATCACACCTACACTATCTATTTTTGGCAGGCTTCGATCGCAACTATGGCTAAACGTCAGCTACCAGAAACAACCGCTCATGTTCGCGTCACCCATCACTCTTGGCAATTTGGGAAAGTGCTCGGCGAAGTCACTGCTGGAGAATTTTGTTGGGAATTTCAGTGGTGCTGTCGCGAAGGACATCTAGAATTAATTGTCGAACCAGCTCTAGGACGTGCTCTAATTCAAGATGCTCTAGGTCGATTTTTGAAGCAATGGGACTATCAGTTAGAGGCTGGAGGTGACTATGAATTTACTGTCAGAGCAAAATTTTAATCCTGCTAAAGTAGTACCTCGGTTGACAGTTGATGCGAGAAATATCATCCCAATTTAAGTTAATTTAGAAAATCTGTGTTCCTTTGATAGTATGGGATCTAGCTTTGAATGAACATTTTGGTGGCTAGCGGAGTCATTAAAAAAGTGTCACAATCAAAATCGACTGTAAACTCAGTCAAATTCCCATTAAAATTTTCATCTTCATCCTATGAAAAAATTAACTTTAACTGCTGTATCTACTGCGATTTTGTCTTTATCGATCGTCGCTACCGTTGCTACTCCTAGTTTCGCCCAACAAAAACCCACGACTACTACAACATCCCCTGCGGGTAAAGTCGCTCCCGCGCCTGCTGGAACTAACGCTCAACCACCATCGATTGAGGAGTTGAAGCTCACTAAGGAGCAGCAGACTAAATTAGTCAAACTTCAAGAAACTGTCATGCAGAAAAGAATTTCTGTCCTGACTCCCAGCCAACAAGAACAAGTTCGGCTGGCTATGAAAGAGGGTAAATCCCCAAGTTTGACATTGACTCTCGATCAACAAAATCAACTTAAAGCAATTCAAACCGCAGCTATCGCTCAACAACAGGCGATCCTCACTCCTGCACAAAACCAAAAGCTTCAAGAAATCAACAAACAGTACGCCCCCAAACGCTAAAGTGTAAACAGTGGGGAGTGGCAGCAAGTTTGACGCTCGAACTCTAATTCCCAATTCCCTATCTCATCTCCAGTCAAAACTATCGATTAACTCATGACAATTGCTAGCTGTCATGAGTTAATCCCCTTTCAGACAAAAAAGCAGCCTGATGACTGTCTTGGAAATGTCGATCGATTTTAAATATTTATTAGTTAATTTCGCGTGAGGGTTAGGTATAACTTACACCCAATCCTCACGCTATCAATCTATTTATTGGGCTGGGGAGTCATCCGTAGATAAGGCTTGAGTTCGGTAACACCTTTAGGAAACTTCACTTTAGCATCTTCAGTGGAGATCGTTGGTACTACTACACAGTCGCCACCATCAACCCAGTTTGCAGGAGTCGCTACGCTGTAATTGTCGGTGAGTTGAAGTGAGTCGATTACCCGTAGGATCTCGTCGAAATTGCGCCCAGTGCTGGGGGGATAAGTAATCGTCAGACGTAGCTTCTTATTTGGATCGATGATGAATACCGATCGGACAGTCACCATTGCATTAGCATTCGGGTGAATCATGTCGTACAAGTCAGATACTTTTTTATCTGGATCGGCAATAATTGGATAGTTTAGTGCAGTACCCTGGGTTTCAAGGATATCACCCACCCAACCATTGTGAGAATCTACATCATCAACACTCAACGCGATCGCTTTGACGTTGCGCTTGTCAAATTCTGGCTTTAATTTAGCAACTTCGCCAAGTTCTGTCGTACAAACTGGAGTGAAATCTTTGGGATGGGAAAATAAGATTACCCAACTATCTCCAGCCCACTCAAAGAAATCGATTTCGCCGTGAGTAGTCGCCTGTGTGAAGTTGGGTACGATGTCCCCTAATCTTAACTGCATAATCTATCTAAATAGGTGAAAGTGGATAGGAGCAACTATCGATCGTGACACAATGTCGCCCCAATCTTCAAGTACTACACATGTTTATTTACGATCGATTCCTCAAAGCCCACTTGCTAGGACGGAAAAATCGTCTCCCGTCCTAAAAACTTAACTGTCAACTATCAACTATCAACTGTCTTGATTCGCTGTCTTGTCGTTTTTTTATTCGGCGTCGTTTTATGTCTAGGGTTCCCCCCGAATAAAACACGACAAGACGGGGGGAACCCTAGACATAAAAACGCCGCTAAACCCTCGGGGAACCCTACGTATCGCGAATCGCTATCAACTATCAATTAAATTACCTAACTATTTTCGTAACTGTCCCAGGGTTGGAGCATCCAATGGGTTTCAGCCACTTAAAGTGCTCGGATCTTGAAGATTGTGGCATTTACCATGCTAAAAAATCGCTGCAATGACCAATCTTCGTTACCCCCTGGGACAGTTACCTATTTTCTCTCCCTGTCGAACGATGACTTCACCCTCAGCATTGACTCGAACGCGCTCTATTTTAGCTCCAAGGCTCCGCATTTTTTCCTCCAGGCGGTCATAACCTCGATCGAGGTGATGCAAGCCTTGAATCGTAGTTTTGCCTTGAGCTGTTAAACCAGCTAGTACTAGCGCAGCCGAAGCCCGAAGATCCGTAGCTGTCACGGTAGCACCTGAGAGCATCGCCACGCCCTCAACGATCGCGTGATTGCCTTTAACTTTAATATTGGCACCCATCCGCTTCAGTTCGGCGACGTGTTGGAGCCGATTCTCGAACACAGTTTCTGTAATCACACTATTACCTTCACTTACAGCTAACATAGCCATAAATTGCGCCTGCATATCCGTGGGAAAAGCTGGATAAGGGAGTGTCTCAATGTCCCTTCCTCTGAGTATTCCCGTCGGAATTACCCGCATTAGATCTGGTGCGTCCATCACCACTTTTGCCCCAATTTGCTCCAACTTGGCAATCGCCGCAGTCAGATGAGTCGGAATCACTGGGAACATACTAATTTCCGAATTGGTAATCGCTCCAGCTACCAGAAATGTCGCTGCTTCAACGCGATCGGGGATGATACTATAATCTGTCGAGTGTAGTTTATCTACGCCGACGATCGTAATCCGATCTGTCCCCGCACCAAAAATCTTGGCACCGATCGAAATACAGAAGTTTGCTAAATCGACAACTTCCGGTTCCTTCGCGGCATTCTCCAAGATTGTCTCACCATCAGCTAACGTCGCCGCCATCATCAATGTTTCCGTCGCGCCGACACTGGGGTAGTCCAGGTAGATTTTCGCCCCTTGGAGGCGTTTATTCGACCCAGTTACATACGCATTGACAATTCCATGCTCGATTTCCACATGGGCACCCATTGCTTGTAACCCACGTACATGCAGCTCTACAGGTCGAGCACCGATCGAGCAGCCACCTGGTAATGGTACCTTAGCTACGCCCAATCTGGCGAGAATTGGCCCGATCGCAAAAAAAGCCGCCCGTAACTTGGAAACCAGTTCAAACGGTGGCGTATGACAGTTGAAGCCAGTTGTGTCGAAATCTAAAATTTCGCCATTCCGCTCGATCTTGACTCCCAACGCTTCAATAATCTGACACATCTTGTCTACATCTACTAGCCCTGGAATATTTTGGAGCCGACAGCCACTCGAACACAGTAAGGAGCCAGCCATCACAACTAATGCTGAATTCTTGGCACCGCTAATTTTTACTTCCCCTGACAACGGGTGTTGTCCCCAGATATGGATGATAGACTGTTCTGTGGCTAAGATGTTTTGGGTGGTGATGCTACTGATAAGTTTGTCCTCCAAATGCTAAGAGATTACGATCGGGATTATTATTTTTGCTTAAATCTTACAGGAATTAGGTAATAAATACGATCGATCTTCAGTAATTAAGCAGAAATTTTGTAACAATTAGTAAAATTTGTTACCAGTATTTTACTTACGGCACCATATTAAACACTTTTTGGTTTGCACAACAATGTGCTACTGTATACAGCTTTCCAAATTTGTGAGCAATATGCTAATTTAGCAATTCCCGATCCTGCGCCGATCTAAAAGTCGATTGCGATCGGCGATCGACAATCGACAACTAATATATCATGGCTATAGAAGAAGCTGTGCTATGTCAGTAACAGACAAAGATCGGTTGACAAAAACAGCGCACTTTCAAATCTACTTAGCGATAAACATATGTTCGCCAACAGTTGTGCCCCAGAACAAATCTGGAACATAAGCTTTCAAGCAACACTCTTGGCGGAGCTATCGCAATCCTAAATCAGAGCACTAATATTAAACATTAGTGCTCATGCGGCAGCAGCCCAACACACCCGACATCAACCTAGCTTTTCATTGAAGATTGTTATGTGTGTGTAAAAGCAAACATTGTGTGAGTGCCGATCGGTTGTACCGTTAATTAAGATCGATCCCGTTATTTAGTCGAAACGATCGAATCTGATATTGATTCAATGCAAAAAGATTTGGGCGATACAATTGTTACGCAAAGGTCTTTTTCACGCTGAATTAATTTCGCTACTTTCGATCGACACTGACTAATGTTCTTTATTGGCTGATTTCACTGGTTCAGATTTGTGATGAAATCTAATTCCCAAGAATATGTCATAAACAAAATTTAGGAAGTCCTTGCCTTGTAATAACCCCAACGACTGATGACACCCTTTTGATTCTAATAATGGCTTGGTTGCTTGGTAAGCAGCTTGATACTTATACCAAGGAATTGACGGCCACAGATGATGAATCAAGTGATAATTTTGCCCAAAAATCAGGATATTCAGGACGGCTCCAGGATAGACACGAGCATTTTTCCAGCGATTGCGTTCTTTGAATGGACGATGTGGTAGATAGTCAAAAAATAGTCCCAGTGCTAACCCAACCACTAATGCTGGTGAAAACCAAAAATCAAAGATGTATGCGGTATAGCCATTCTGACAGGCAAAATAGATAATCAAGCCGACAAATAATCTACTGAGAAACCATTCCAATAACTCGTTTTTGCGCCACAATTTGCGCTGGAAAAAATATATCTCATGATAAAAAAATCTGGCAGCAATCAGCCAGAGTGGGCCACCTGTAGATACATAATGGTCTGGATCGTTGTCTGGATCGTTAACGTTGGCATGGTGCTGGATATGGACGCGGGTAAACACTGGATATGCAAACCCCAGCATCAGTGCGCTGGCGTGTCCCATAATCGCATTGAACACCCGATTGGGATGAGCTGCATTATGAGAAGCATCATGAATCACCGTACCTGCCATATGTAAAGCCAATACATTGAAGCCGAAGCAACACCAACCTGGTAACTGCCATTGCCAGTAGCCGATTGTGGAAACCGTTACTAGAGCAATTGCGCCAAAGAACATGAAGACGTTAGGATTCAAGTCATCAGGAGGTCCCAAAAATTCCCTAGGGACTCTGTGGGGCTGCTGCGCCTCGGACATTAGATTTTTGCTCCTTTTAGATGGAATTAAGCTTTGCTTTCGTAGTATACGCTAATCCCACCCGATGATAAAGATTTGTGAAATTTTTTCATCTAATGTGAACGCCTCGATCGCCCCAAAATTGCCAGTTGAGGGGTATTAGAGCGTGGCTAAATTACATACTACTGATGGAGTCGATTTTTAGCAGAGTTGGAAGCAAAACCGCTCCCTGTGGAAAAATATCAATTACAGTACAAATTAAGTAATAACTCTAACTAATCGATCGCGCTCGGAAGCTGAGGATTTATTATCTTTCAGCAATTAGTGAAAATCTCCGCATTCTGACAATAGTAAAAACGGTTTGTACGCGGCGGAGATGCCGAGCTTCAGATCGTCGATCGAGACCTAATGAGTATCCTCAAAATCGAATCAGCCATCGATCGCACCTACAGTGTAATCACAACCAAATAAATTAACCAAAATCTAGACCAGAAGCTAGATCTCGCATAGTGTCAATATTCGATCGGGTAAGTTCTACCCATATTATAGGCTTGCTGCCGATTGACAGGGAAATCTTGTCATACGAGGACTTCTCCATATATTTTCCCAAAACGTCCGGTTTGGAGCCTCATTTTTCCGTAAGAATGTCCTAACTTATCTCTGTCATGCTATACGTGCCAAGTCAGCCCTGTTAGCTAGTTAGCAATTATGTCCGGTTAGCTTGAAACCTGGAACGGTAGCTGCGCAGGGACTAGTCCGCAATTAACTCGATCGACATGGTTCGATTGCGCTCTTCGCCTAAAACTCTAGCTAGTTCGGGAATTTTACCAGTTGCCAATAACTTCATAGTTTTTGATTTCATTCGGATCGTCACCCTGTTGTCGTCGATCGACTCAAGTTGCCCAAATAGCTTGAACAGATCGCGAGTAACTGGATTCAACCGATCCAAGATTTGACTCCAGTAATCATCGATAAATTCGTAGCTGTCTTCGAGATCCAACGAATCGTCATCGTCATCTTCAGCCTCCTCAACGATTGTCGCGATCGGTAGCACCCACTCGTCAACCTTGTATTTCGCCCAGCCAGGGTGGTAGCCAAGATTTTGACCTAAGTACTGCCAAGCTTCGATCGGTGGCTTGGTTGGCGACTCCAGTAGCTTTGCCCAGCACCATGAGGAGCGTTGACCTTCAGCAATCTGATTCTCGATTATTTTATCGACGACACCAAACCAAATTCCGAGTTTTTCAGGTGAGACGGCTCTAACTTCAACCATCTGGAGACCAGTGGGTGTTAAATTGATTTCGACCTCCTCAACCTCGCCAGTCTCTTGATTCCGTTTCAGCTTGGTCTTGGTGCGTTTGATGACTTCGACACCATCCAGCGTCCAGTTGCGCCGATCGCATGGCAACCCGTGACGCTCGTAGTTCCCAGCCAGATCTATCACGATCGCGTTCTCTTTGCCCTCTGCGACTCGCAAAGTGCGACCGACCATCTGAAGGAACCGAGACAATGATGCGGTGGGTCTGGCGAGGATTACCCCATCCAAACCAGGAATATCCAGTCCTTCATCGAATAGCCCACAATTTGAAAGTACTTGGATTTTGCCAGATTTGAACCGATCCATCGTATCCGCTCGTTCTTGGGAACTGGAATCCCCATCCAAGTGGGCCGCTTTAATTTCCGCCGCACGGAAGTGGGCGGCGATGGCGATCGAGTATTCGACACTCACACAGAATATTACAGCTTGCTTTCCGCCCATGTAATCGCGGTATGACTTGACGATATCACCAGCCAGACCACCGATCGGGTTTGCCTTTTCGACATCTGATGGTTTATAGTCGCCACCCTTCTTCTTCACTCCCACCAGCGACATCGCTCGATCGGATGCAAAGTACTTATAGGGACTCAGCGACCCCATCTCGATTAACTGACGGGTAGTAACGCCAGTTATCAGCCTCGAAAACAGATCCCGAAAACCAGTTCCATCTAGACGGCATGGTGTGGCAGTAACTCCAAGTACCCGTGCATTCGGGAAGTGGTTGAGGATCGAGCGGTAAGATTTTGCCGTAGCGTGATGTGCTTCGTCAACCACAATCAGATCGAAATCTGGACAGTGTTGCAATCTTCTGGTTAGTGACTGGACGCTGGCGACTTGAACCAGTCGGGAATAGTCGGGCCGATATCCAGCCTTGATAATCCCCACGGGTTCGTTGGTAATCGCCTCAACTTTATCTACAGCTTGATGGATCAGTTCCACTCGATGAGCGAGGATGAGGCATTTCAACCCATGTTCGATCGTCCTGTTGATGATGTGCGAGAAACAAATTGTCTTACCACCACCCGTTGGCAGTTGGAGAATAATCGATCGATCCTGTGGGAATCCGTCGAGCGTCTTGTTGACTAGCTCAGACTGATAATCGCGCAGCCGATAGGCGTGATTCATGCCGCCACCCCTGCAACCAACCGAACCATCGATAGTGCACACATAAAATCACCCTCGTTATCTCAATCACAGACATATCCATCTTCAATCTCGATGGACAAGAAGTAATGATAACTCAAAACTCAAAAACCTCGAGATCGCAGTTCATCGCTCGAAATACCCCTAACCTTCATTGGTTGAGGCTATTTCGATTCAGATAAACAAGGCTGGTGATAATTTAAAGAACTTACCCAAGCTCTTTGCCTGTTCGCGGCTGATAGTACGCTTACCATTAACAACCTCAGACACTACACCGCTACTCCCAATGATGCCAATGAGATCGACATTGCGAGTGCCGCTGACAGTCATGATGTGCCGTAGCAATTCATTTGGTGTGGATTTTTCCCAATCATCTAGATTGTGGTGAATCGATTCATAATCTTCGATTAGTTTCACTACTAACATCAGCAATGCTGTATCCTTTGATGCGCGATCGCTCCGTTTGTGCATTAACTTCTCTGCGACAGCTAGAAACCGATCGTATTCCTCCTCAGTCTCGATCGTCTTGGGGATGATGTCGGTTGAATCCAAAAGTTCTAGATATTTTTTCTTGTAATTGGGGGGACTTACCCAGAGACCTGCCACCATATTCAACGCTGGGCGGGTGACCCGCCACGCAGTGTATCTGACGATCGAGGGTTAATTGAAATGCTCACCCATAACATCGATTACTTCAAATCTAAACCGGACGATCTGCCCAAAACCACCATCCTGCTAGATAATGGCTATCATCCTGAGCAACTAACTCAAGCTCTAGAGGCGATTTATCCAGAGATTATGACGAAGATCCAATTTGAACTTTCAGCCAAACCATCCAAAGCCGAGAAAGCTGCACAGGGGCAATCTGGATTTGTGCCTGTTGCTGCTAGATGGGTGATTGAACGGTCAAATGCTTGGGTGGAGCGGTGTAAAAGTTTAGTCAAAAATTTCGACCGCACACTCGAACGTTCCAACGCCAAGCTCAAGCTATGCTTTATTCGGCTGATGCTCAAGCGACTAGCCGCCTAAAAAGATCTCAAATGGGTTCTATAGATGGTCTGAACATCGATTAAACTCTGCCACTTGGCACCCTTAACAATGTCGTTCCAATCATTTAGCTGTTTCTGTACGTCGGGGTATGGTGCCGCATCTTGGCGGAGATTGCGAATAGTGATTAGGTGCATATCTATCGCTTCCTTTATTCAATGCTCTCATATAGAGAGTGTGTCGTCAAGATCGTGTTAGTTCCTCAACTCGCACGAACGATCGACCCGCGACTTTGACAGTCCAATCACCTAAGCCCAAGTCTTTGCCGCTTGAAGACCCAGTTCTATCGGTTCCTTTCCAATAGACGGGGGTAAATTCAATCGACACGAATAATCGAGGTGTCTACCCCAACCGAACAAAATGCTAACAATAACTAAAAACTCAAAAACCTCGCACATGGCGAGGTCTGAGGGGATGGGCAACCCGAGGCTCGAACTCGGAACCAACGGATTAAGAGTCCGATGCTCTACCATTGAGCTAGTTACCCTAGTTCTCAATCTATTCTAGCAGAAACCAATTACTAATTATTAATAAAGATCTGAAGTTGGGCAACCTCATTTATGATGGAGACTAGAGCAAACTCGTTCCCATTGGCGCAAGCTGGTCATTAGACGTGCGGGCTTCGCCCAATCCGATTTGTGATGGCAAAGGCACAAAGCCCAAGGGAATAGCAGAGATGATGCCAATGACGCTTTAATCGACACTCTACTATTGAGTTTTCTCCGTCAAAAATTATGCTTGAAGTCCTGTACTCGTTGACGTTGGCGTAAGCCTCTGGCTCGTGCATAGTATGAGCTTTGCCGAATGAACCTTTGCTCATCAATTTCAGGAGCGGCACCTACAAATCTAGTTACAGTCCAGGCTTGGGATTGCTTTGGGTTGTAAATTTAACCCGATTAATTTTTATTCAATCGAGTCCGCCACATTTGAACTGATATATGAATCATTCCACGAACACTAAACAGTCTTTTACTGTCACTACACCACTATACTACGTTAATGATATTCCCCATATCGGACATGCTTACACCACGATGGCAGCCGATACGATCGCGAGATGGCATAGACTCAAACAGGATGATGTCCTGTTGATTACCGGAACTGACGAGCATGGGCAGAAAATCGAACGTACGGCAGTTGCAGCGGGTGTAGAACCCCAAGTACACTGCGATCGCATTGTCGAGCGATTTGATGCTCTGTGGAGCAAGCTAGATATCCAATACGATAGATTTAGTCGGACGACTGCACCCAGTCATCAGCTCATCGTCAATGAGTTTTTTAGGCGGGTTTGGGATCGGGGAGATATTTACAAAGGTACTCAACAGGGTTGGTACTGTGTCTCCTGTGAGGAGTTCAAAGAAGAACGAGATTTACTCGCAGACAAGCATTGTCCTCTGCATCCTAGCAAGCAGGTAGAATGGCGGGATGAAAGTAATTATTTTTTCAGACTTTCTAAATATCAACAGCCACTAGAAGCTCTGTACGCCGAGCACCCAAATTTTATTCTCCCAATTAGTCGGCGCAACGAAGTATTAAAATTTGTGGCTCAGGGGTTGCAGGATTTTTCCATCTCCCGCGTCAATGTCAACTGGGGGATTCCATTACCAACAGATCCCCAGCAGACAATTTATGTCTGGTTTGATGCTCTCCTGGGATACATGACAGCATTGCTCGATCCAGATGTTGAGCCTACTCTAGATAATGCTTTACAGCGATGGCCGATTAATCTACATTTGATTGGCAAAGATATTTTGCGGTTTCATGCTGTGTATTGGCCCGCGATGTTGATGTCAGCAGGACTACCACTCCCAGAGCGCGTTTTTGCACATGGTTACTTTACTAAAGATGGTAAAAAAATTAGTAAAAGTGAGGGCAACGCGATCGATCCGATCGAATTGGTCGATCGATACGGTGCAGAACCATTACGTTATTACTTTCTCAAGGAGATTGAGTTCGGGCAGGATGGAGATTTCAATGAATCACGCTTTGTTGAAATTGTCAATGCCGACCTGGCAAATAGTCTAGGAAACCTAGTCAATCGTACCTTGAATATGGCTAAAAAGTATTGCCAAGGTCGAGTACCAAATTGCAATGCTGAAGATATTCCTCCTGATAATCCGCTAAAAATATTGGGTCAAAAACTAGGCTCTGAAGTAGATGTAGCTTACAATAAGTTAGCTTTTAGAGATGTCTGTGAAACAATTATAACTTTGGTTCGCTCTAGTAATAAATACATAGACGATCTCGCGCCTTGGACATTATTCAAACAAGAAAAACATTCAGAGTTAGCCCAAGTTTTATATGCTGTTTTAGAGTCAGCTCGATTATCAGCTTATTTATTGTCGCCGATCGTTCCAAAAATTAGTACGGATATTTACCATCAATTAGGTTTCGATCTCGACTTCGATATTGTGACTGGTAATCATATTTCTAATAATTTAGATAAGCCTGAGTTATCAGTCGATCGAGCCTCCCCTGTAGAAAATTGGGAACATCATTTAGAATGGGGGGTGCTAACAGCTAATCACTTGCTCGGTGAACCACATCCAATTTTCACTAAGCTAGAATCGATCGCCCGTATTACCAACTAATCGCTTTTTAGTCTGATAATATTGGTCATACTCCCTTTCCGGCACAAGAGTATAGGGATTCAGCCGCTCAAAAACTTGTCTAGCAAGGATTCGTCACTGATAATCTTATCCCAGGAAGGGAGTAGATAGGGTCGCACATATAAATCATCTATTTTCAAATTTTCAAATTTAAAAAAATATAATAATCTCAATAAAAATGAATAGCTTTAATCATGATGAAAATTCGATATTTTCAGCACAGCAAGTCTTAGAAAATCGTGGAAGAGTAGCAATCTTTGTCGATGGCTCTAATCTATTTTATGCAGCATTACAGCTTAATATTGAAATTGATTACACAAAACTGTTAGCTCGGCTGACTGGAGGTTCTCGACTGTTGCGTTCGTTCTTCTATACCGGAGTCGATCGCACTAATGAAAAACAGCAGGGATTTCTCCTGTGGATGAGACGTAATGGTTATCGAGTCATCGCCAAAGACTTAGTTCAACTCCCAGATGGCTCCAAAAAAGCCAACCTTGATGTGGAAATTGCGGTAGATATGATGGCATTAGTCGGATCGTATGACACCGCAGTGCTCGTCAGTGGCGATGGGGATCTTGCTTATGCAGTAGATGCAGTAAGTTATCGAGGTGTGCGGGTAGAAGTAGTTAGTCTTCGATCGATGACTAGTGATAGTCTAATCAATGTCTCCGATCGATATATCGATCTCGAAAATGTCAAAGAAGAGATCCAAAAGACACCCCGAACTAATGCCCATATTTTAGCTGTAACTCCTGAATGGACTTAATTTAGATATTAGGCATTAGAAAAATTGCGATCGATTCGATCTAAAAATCCCCAATCGATCGCTAATAGTTAGGGGAAACATGAAAGTATACCGCTACATTAATGTTATTTTGACGATCGCGATGTTGGGGATCGGTAGTTGTCGCGCTCCCAAAAAGCCTCAACCGAGTCCGACACCAACAACGACGATCGAACCTAAACTAGAATTAGAAAATCTCAGCTTCGAGCAAGTAGATAAACAAGGGAAACCGCTGTGGAAAGTTCGAGCAAAACAAGGAGTATATACTCCCGATCGCAAACGTGCCAAGGTGACTAATCTAGATGGCGAGCTATATCAAGATGGTAAAATCATCATGCGGATCGCCGCGAAAACAGGTGAAGTACAACAAGAAGGCGAAAAAGTGATCCTGCGTGGCGATGTTGTCACCAAAGAAACGCGTAATAATTTGATCCTGACCGGACAGGAGGTAGAATGGCTACCAAAAGCAGATCTACTCATCATTCGCGATCGCGTTCAAGCAAATCAACCTAAATTCCAGGTTAATGCTAATGAGGGAAAATACCTCACCCGTAAACAACAGATGGATCTGTCTGGCAAAATTACGGTACTTTCTAGCGATCCCCGATTGGCAATGCAGACGGAGCATCTGCTGTGGCAAGTCAAAGATCGAACCGTCATCGGCGATCGATCTACCCAAATTCAACGCTACCAAGGAAACCAAATTACCGCCACAGTCACCGCAAATAGCTTCTCCACTGCACTCGATCGCCAAATCATTAATTTGCAAGGCAAAGTCCAATTAAATGCCATCAACCCGCTAATTCAAGTCAATGGCGAATCATTTGTCTGGAATCTGGAGCGAGAAATCGTCACAGCCGATCGACCTCTGACTATCTTGCATCAACAACAAGCAGTTACCTTCAATGCAAATGCTGGCGAACTCGATCTCAAAGCGTCTACAGCTACCCTTACGGGTAACGCGCGCGGAGTAGCTACTCGCAACCAAGCAAAACTTGGTGCCGATCGATTATTCTGGCAAATCGCTTCCCAACAGATCGTCGGAACTGGTAATGTAGTATATCAACAAATCAGTCCACTGATTAAATTTACTGGTACTCGTGGAGTCGGCAAACTACAAGACCAATCGATCGTCGTCAGCAGTGACAGTAAACAACGAGTCCAAACAGAATTTATCCCCCAGTAGCGTCGAGTTGAGCCTAATCCCGTGCACCAAACTGCATCTAAAGAACAGCTACAACGTCGTCAATTACGACAGCAACAGCGAGTTAAAGCCATAAAATCTGTATGGCGAATTATTTGTATGAGTGGGATTTTAGCTGGGTTGGGGTGGGTAGTCATTCAACCTAATTGGACGCTTTCTAAACCCCAACAAGTCCAGATTGAAGGCAATCAGTATCTCAGCGAGCAGACGATTCGATCGATGTTGGCAATTACCTACCCGCAGCCAATTTTGGAGTTAGCACCAGAGCAATTGAAAGCACGATTGCTCGATCGAGGATCGATCTCTAGTGTGAGGATCGATCGACAGTTATTACCACCTCATTTGCTGGTTCAGATTCAGGATTCTCCTCCAGTTGCGCGGATCGTGCGGGGTGAGAGTACCCAATCCGCAACATTTATCGATGAACGCGGTTTGCAGTTACCGATTTCTAGTTACCGCCCTACAGTTTGGCAATCTCTACCTACGTTACAACTCTTGCTCCCATTGCAGGGCACATGTCCCAATTGGACTCAAATCTATCAAGCTATTCATACTAGTCCCGTCGCAGTTGGGATCGTTGATTGTCGTAATTCCCAAAATTTAATGCTGCAAACTGAGATCGGGAAGGTGAAACTTGGTGCCGTTGGAGCTAAATCTCGGTTAGATCGTCAAATGCAGCAGCTCGATCGACTCCGTGATTGGCAAAAACATACCTCACCTGCTGATGTAGAACTGTTGGATCTAGAAAATCCCGATCTACCCAAACTACAGATCCACCCGATCGATCCTAAATCTCCACCGATCGCCAACTAAGATTAAAGCTGGGCTTGCCATGCTTACTACATTAAGCTACATTAATAGCATAACTACTCGAACTTTCGCTACTTTGGATTATTTTTCTATAATCTCTATACTCTAGCGTAATGATTGTCTACCCATCAATCATAATCTAGCTAAGACTTACCCCTAACTCAAACCAAGGTCGATGAGATGATGTCTCAAATATATACACTACATACCTAAGTAATTTAAGAAAATATCCATAATGCGGGTTAATATGCTTTAAAAAGCTCTAACAATCACTAGCCCATGAATAATTCCAGTCCACTCTCCTATCCAGGATTCAAAAGCCACTCACTCCGAGATAGTTACACCACACCAAGGGATGAACGAATGTCCGATGATATCACTTTTAGCAGTGCAGCCCGCATCAAGGTAATTGGTGTTGGCGGTGGCGGTAGCAATGCTGTAAATCGGATGATTGCCAGCGATATTGAAGGCATCGAATTTTGGACGATGAACACTGACGCGCAAGCTCTATCGCATTCTGATGCGACGCGACGGATTCAATTAGGTCAAAAACTCACTCGTGGACTCGGTGCTGGTGGCAACCCAGCCATCGGTCAAAAAGCTGCTGAAGAATCTCGTGAAGAAATCGCAATGGCTCTAGAAGGAGCCGATCTCGTTTTTATCACGGCTGGGATGGGAGGTGGAACTGGGACTGGTGCCGCACGGATCGTGGCTGAAGTTGCCAAGGAAATGGGTGCCCTGACAGTCGGAGTTGTTACTCGTCCCTTTACCTTTGAAGGACGACGACGGACAAACCAGGCGGAGGAAGGCATTAGCGGATTGCAAAGTCAAGTTGATACCTTGATTATCATTCCTAATGACAAACTGCTACAGGCAATCAACGAACAGACTCCAGTCCAAGAAGCATTTCGGATCGCCGATGATGTACTGCGCTCTGGTGTGCAAGGGATTTCTGATATCATCACCATTCCTGGACTGATCAATGTTGACTTTGCCGATGTCCGCACAGTCATGGCTGATGCAGGTTCAGCACTGATGGGCATTGGTGAAGGATCTGGCAAATCACGCGCACGGGAAGCAGCAATCCAAGCAATCACTTCACCATTACTAGAATCCTCGATCGAGGGTGCACGAGGTGTCGTCTTGAATATCACTGGGGGTGCCGATATGACCCTAATCGAAGTAAATACCGCTGCGGAAACGATTTACGAAGTCGTAGATCCAAATGCGAATATTATCTTTGGTGCGGTGATCGATCCACAGATGCAGGGTGAAATGCGGATTACGGTTATTGCGACCGGATTTACAGGCGAGATTTCGGAACCACTCAATCGTGGACAACGAGCTGGTGGTGTGGCTCCACGCGTTCCCGCTCCGCCATCAGACCCACAGCGCAAGCCACAACCAGGATCGTCTGCTAATGAAAATTTTCCGAAGCCTCAGCCACCTCAAAATGGTGGTGCTGACTTACCCGCTTTTCTCCAAAATCGTCGTCCTAAATAAATTTAGTTTAGGCGATCTTTGTTGAGGTAGTAGTTGCTCGATTATTTGGGCTACTACTACCAAGTTAGGGGGATGATTGTGTCGAGTTGCCTATGTTCGACCACAATGCCAGCATCAAGCCTTTGGTAGCTCCAAACCTGTGTCTTAATTGGATGTACCTGCTAGCTAACCAACTTGTACTCACGGCTGGTTGTTGAACGCAGACTGTAACGGCGGTGCGACTATCGGTAGAAAAGTAGCGGCAATACTGGGACTAGATCTTAGTGGAGTCAGTAGAGGGTCATTGTCAGCCCCTTTGAGAGTCCCTTTGTGGTCTTAGTCAAGAATCCCCGTACTTTCAGGTTCGAGTGAGCGAATCCGAAACCGAACCGAGTGCGGGGAGTGTCAAGCAGTAGTGTCATTTTTACAATAGAAGTAACATAATTACTTTTTGTTACTTCCATTTACTACCAATAATGTACTAGTCTTATTTTATACGAAGATCGTGAATAACACAACTAAGCATAGCACTTCTTCCGGTAAACGCAATATGTCTTTAAAACAGTTAAATGTAAAAATTCCCGAACAAGAACTCAGAATTCTAGAAGCTTTCGCAGACAAAACCGAAAGAACTAAAACTGATATTATTAGAGAGTTTATTCGATCGCTTCAAGCTAAAATCTAACAACTAATTCAATGCGGCATAGTTTTAGTTAGTTGCGATCTTTGCAACTGGGTAAAGGATCGCGGTCGATACTTTAGTCAAAATTGATGGTAGGGGCAATTCATAGGTTGTCCCTACTACCAATTTCGAGGCATGTTGAAGACTCGACCTTCTGAACGAAGCTGCCTCCAATCGATCGGGGAGAAAACCGCAGTATAATAGAATTATTCAACTGTTCTTGGACAATAATTACATTGTGTCGCGATCGCAGATTCGGATCGGTATTATTCCTACCTACAAATTTTTATTCCTACGTTGTCTAGCAACTAGTGTTCTACTCATCATTTCTGGGTGCAATGGTGGAACATCTCTGCAAAATACATTATCACCAGACCCAAAACTAACGACACCAGCCGTCGTTACACAACCTTCAGATTCAGCTACACCTTCCAACTTCCCCACTGATTTTCCCCTCTATCCTCAAGCAAAACTTCAATCGACACAACCCGAAGCACAGGGAACAGTCACCACTTGGGTAACTCCAGATCCGATCGATCTTGTCTACACATTTTACCAAAAAGAACTAGCAGCCAAGCAATGGCAAATTGCCACCGCACCCAGCGATAGCAATCCACAACTAATAGCCAAACAAGAACAGCAAACTGTGACAATTGCGCCGCAAACCAGCACAGATCGACAGCAAACTGGAGTTACTACTTACACAATTAGTTTAATTGGGACAACACCTACACCTACACCTACCTCTACACCTACTAGCCCCACACCCTCAGTCTCCCCTACTCCTAGCACCAAACCGATTAGTAGTAATTTTTTGCCAGCAACTACCGCAGAGTATTACACAGATCTAACCAAACTCGGTGTATTGACTAGTGCAGATACCAATCCAGGTGGCAAAATAGCCCCAACCAGTCGCGTAGTCACCCGCCGCGAATATGCCCGTTGGCTAGTTGCAGCGCACAACAAAATAAATAGCGCAAAGCCTACCCAACAGCTCAAACTAGCCACCACTGACACCAAACCAGCTTTTCAGGATGTCCCCACTACCAATCCTGATTTTCCCAGTATTCAGGGACTAGCCGAAGCGGGACTCATTCCCAGCTCCCTCAGTGGCGATACTACCACCATCCGATTCCGCCCAGATGCTCCGCTAACGAGGGAACAGCTAATTTTGTGGAAAGTGCCACTCGATACCCGCCAATCACTCCCAGCCGCCTCACTAGACGCAGTTAGACAGACATGGGGATTTCAGGATGCAGCTAAAATTGACCCTAAAGCATCGAGAGCGGTGCTAGCTGATTTTCAAAATGGCGAACAATCGAATATCCGGCGGGTGTTTGGCTACACAACTTTATTCCAGCCCAAGAAAACGGTTAATTTAGGGGAAGTTGCGATCGCTATTTGGTATTTTGGAGCTAATAGTGAAGGGTTATCGGCTCATGATGCGATGGGAAATTAAGATTTTGGAGGTGGGGTTTAAACAGTTGACAGTTGACAGCGCGCTCTGGAGGTTCCCTCTAGATCTCAAGCCGCTATCAACTGTCAACTGTCAACTGCCAAAGAAGCTACCCCAGCCAATCGATTTTCGGCGGTGCTGAATCTGAGTATGATTTACTTTGTAAGCAACACCTGAAATTTCAGGTGCAATTCATACATCAATTCAGCAACACCCGATTTTCAACTTCGATAATTGTTGTCGATACCATCGCTGCAACTAGTTGTTCTGGCATGACAGCGAAGGGCAAACGATGTAAATCTGACTCAGGTTTGCAAGCAAGTGTCGCTGCGTGATGTAATTGAGCGATGGTAATTTCACTCAATCCCAAATCCGCTAGAGTTTTTGGCAACCCAATCGTACTGTAAAAATCGAGTAACTGTTGTCTGGCGGTGGCGGCTAATCGATCGCCTTGAAGCATCTCCTGTAGTCTCAACTGGACTAAGATCCCATATGCCACTTTTTCGCCGTGTAAGGCGTGGTGAGAGCCTGGGAGGTGTGTGAGACCATTATGAACGGCGTGGGCGGCTACAGTGCGACATTGGGCACCACCTAGCCCACCGATTACCCCTGCAAGGAGGACGGTAGCATCTACCACTTCTTGCCAGTCTTCGCCGCCAGGATTTTGGAGTGCAGATGCCGACTTTTGGAATAAAATATCTCTCAGTACTCGCGCCTGTTGAACTGCGGCAATGAGTAATGTCTGTGATGAATGTCCGCTACTTACAGACGCTTCATACCATTTGGCGATCGCATCACCGATGCCAGCTACTAATGTTCGTTGTGATGCTGTAGCAACGATGCCATAATCGAGAACTAGTAAATCTGGACATCTAGCCAGACTGACATCGTACAGGAATGCCCCTGATTCAGAATAAATATTTGATAGAGCCGTCCACGCTGCACAAGTGGCTCCAGAGGTAGGAATTGTCACTACTGCTAATTGACAGCGATGGGCTAATAATTTGGCAGTATCCAGACATTTGCCACCACCAACACCAATGATGAGATCGGCGTGATGCTCAGAAGCTGACTCAATTAGTCGCTCGATACTACTTTCACAACAATCGGGAGTATATCGTACTCGCTCGATGGCTAACTCTGGTCGATCGAATAATACCTGTAGTTGACTCAGATCTTGACTATGCTCACCCACCACAATCAGCGGACGTTGACCCGATCGAATTATATGCTCGATCGCGTCTGTAAGCGCAGATTTTCCCCGCAATACACGAGCGGGAGCTACCAGCAAGGAAATCGCAGTAGAATTGGTCGTCATGGTTATCGATCGGGTGCTTACAATCTTATTATACTCGTTGCCAGCGATCGGCGATCGGGTTGAAAACCGCTCCTGGGTATCAAAGATATACATTTTTTGACCCGCAATCTGACCATCGTTGACAGATGCGACTGTTACGGTTCTTGACGAGATTGCGATCTCGCCCAAGCACAGTGGTACTATTTCCTAAAACCCTATAACGAATAGTTTTATGGCAATCAAACTAACTGGCAAGACACCGATTTTTGGTGGTAGCACTGGTGGGTTACTCAGCAAAGCTGAGACAGAAGAAAAATACGCGATTACTTGGAATAGCCCTAAGGAACAAGTATTTGAAATGCCGACAGGCGGCGCAGCAACGATGGTATCTGGGGATAACCTCTTGTACATGGCGCGGAAAGAACAGTGTCTGGCTCTTGGTGGACAATTGCGGAAGTTCAAAATCACCAATTACAAAGTTTATCGCATCTTGCCAAAAGGTGAGACAACTTTGCTCCATCCCAATGATGGTGTCTTCCCTGAAAAAGTCAATCCAGGACGGGAAGCTCAAAACAGCGTCGATCGGAATATCGGCAGTAATCCCAATCCAGCGAAGCTCAAGTTTACTGGTAAAAAAACCTACGAATAGATCGACGTGACTTTAATAAGTATGACAGACGAGGTGAAACCGATCGATTTCACCTCTTTTTTTGTAACTAAATCGTATCTGGATCGATGCCTAGCTCTCGCAACTTGGCTGCGAGTTGCTGATTGCGAGTTGCGGCTGTTGAGAGAGCTTGCTCAGTTTCAGATAGAGCTTGCTCGGTTTCAGAGAGGGTGCGGGCGATAGTCTCCAACCTTTGGGAAACTTGCTCGAACGTCAGAAATATTTCGCCATCAGGTCTATAAATTTGCAGTTCTGGTGGCATACTCAGATCGAATTTAATTCCCAATCGCGGACTAGTCCAATCTTGTATGACTGGAATTTCAGTTAGATAATCATCCAATCGTTCCCATCCAGACAGAGCATTAGTATCAGGATCGTAAATGTAGTATTCTGCCACATCATGCCGATCGTAAAAAGCTAACTTAGCTGCCATCTCATTGGTAGTATTCCCAGGCGAGAGGATTTCAAACACCACTTGGGGCGCAATTCCCGCTTCTTGCCATTGTTTGTAAGAACCACGATCGCCTTTAGGTCTACCGAATGCTACCATTACATCTGGAGCTACTCGCCGCTTGGGGTTGCCTTCGACAGGATACCAAAGTAAGTCTCCAGCAATAAAAACGTTCTCGTCATTGGTAAATAACCAATCTAAGTTATATTTAACGATCGTAATCCAGCGAAACTGTTTGGTATTGTCAGACATCGGTTTACCATCGCTGTCAGGGTATTCGATTTGGGTGGGAGTTGGGATTTGGGCAACCATAAGCTAGCGATTCCTTCCAAGGCTACTAGTTTTAGTGTACTCGATCGGGAATAGGCTTTAGGCTTTAGGTTTTAGGCTTTGGGCTTTGGGCTTTAGGCTTTAGCACTTTGAGAATAAGGGCTAAACTTCCGAGACTTGCTAAATTGCCATAACACCTAACACCTAAAGCCTAAAGCCTGATTCCTACATTTCTTTGATGATGACTTTATCCCCTTGAACTTCACCGACAAGTACTAAGTCAGTCACGCCAACAAACAGACCATTTTCCAGGACTCCAGGAATATTATTGAGCGTCTTTTCCAATTCAGCCGGATTATCGATCGAGTCAAATTTCACATCAACTACTAAGTTACCCTGATCCGTCACTACGGGGCCAGCTTTTTTGACACCCATGCGGAGTTGAGGTTTGCCGCCTAACTTTTCGATCGCCCGCATGACAGGAGTTACCGCCATCGGAATGACTTCTACTGGTACGAGGAAAGTACTGCCGAGTTTATCGACTAATTTAGTATTATCAACAACTACGATAAATTGCTCCGCCAGCGCATCGACTACTTTTTCTTGGGTATGAGCCGCACCACCGCCTTTGATTAGATTTTTATTTGGATCTACTTCATCCGCACCATCGATCGCGATGTCGATCCGATCGACTTCATCTAGAGTAGTCAAAGGGATACCATGTTGCTTGGCTAACACTCTGGCTTGAAAAGATGTCGGAATCCCTTTGACATTGGTAATCTCGCCCGTCGCCAACCGTTTGCCGATAAACTCGATCGCAAACGCCGTCGTCGAACCCGTCCCCAATCCCACGATCGAATTAGACTGTACCCGTGCCGCAGCAGCCTTCCCAACTTCCTGCTTCATCAAATCTTGTGGTGTCATGATCTTCTGTGTTCCATTAAATGTCTTCCGATCCACTTTATCAGTAAAACTCTGCCCTAATCACCATCCACCATTCACCATCCACTATCCACCATCCACAACAAAACCCCCAGCAAGAATGCCAGGGGTTTGTGTCTTTCAAATATTTAGGTCAACCGCAACGCCGTCTTACCTCAGTTTATGACCTGGTTAAAACCAGGTGGGTACCGGAAGTTCGTGCATAAAGTTTCTGAATACTGGTTCAGTTTACTGCCGCTAGAACAACATTAGTTCCCGTAAAAATTCAAGCATAGATCAAAAAACGTTATTGGCAGTCACCAACGTCGCAGCCAGACCACTTATCTATTCTAGGGGGTGAGGACTCGATCGGTCAAGGTGGTATGCCGTAATGGAGTTGAGGCAACGATCGGCGAAATTGTTGCCTCACGGTTTTTGCTGACTCAAATCCGTCGATCGATTCGTAAAAAAATTCACCTTAAACAGGGGTAGTGAGTGTATACTAACCACGGCTAGTAACTAGACTTTTTTTGAGTGTGGATTATTGGCGATC
>ENA-OBIT01000177-OBIT01000177.1-metagenomes-genome-assembly--contig:-NODE-177-length-27185-cov-12.0349_pt1 | contig 27185 bp, 26 predicted proteins | sample MGYA00153386_OBIT01 | MGnify analysis MGYA00153386
TATTCAGGGATTGCCGGTTTGGTTGGCGCAATTTCTGCGGGATGGGCGGTTAATTATTTTTGGGTTGCTGATTGTTTTGGGGACGATATTTTTTCCGCAAGGTTTGGTGACGCCGGAGTTGCTGAAGAAATGGAAGAAGGAAAATTAAGAAAATATTTTACCAGTATATTTGAAGTTTTAGAGTAGGAATTGTTAAAAATGTAAGGACTTTAGTTTACATTTTCAATTATTCGTCATATTTGTTATACCAATATTCAATGATATATAGGGATGCTCTTATTAGCATATCCCAATTCTTATCGTTGAGAGAAACAGACTGAGTTGCTGGTCTAAAATGAACGATAGAATTCCGAATTTTATAAATTAAATCTCCACATTTCCCTTCCTCTGTACCATCAACCAATCTTTTAATCTCTTGCAATAAATAACGAGCTTGTTCTGGTGAAGCATCAATTAGTTTATTAACTGCCTCATTTTCTTTAGGTTTCCAACCAGTATAGTTTTCAACATCAGATGAAAACTTTAGAAGTGAATCAGGGATTTGCAAGCTCCTGTGAAAATCTTCTAAGAATGATATTGAAAAAAGCCTCTCTATACATCTATAAATGTCTAAAAACGAATATTTCCAAGAAACAGAAACTAAGCTAAGTAATAAATTTTCATAAGGTATATTTGTTGAACCCTCAAAAAAAAGCTTTTCAAATTTATCGAGGGTGTCTGAAGAAAAATTCAAGGCAACCAGCTCGTTAGTTTTCAAAGTATAAAAACCTGATAACCTCATAAAGGTTATATCATCTTGGGTGATAAACGGAGAGTTCTCCTGAATTTGATATACAGAAAATGGTTCAAAAAAATTTGCAATTACAGGAAAATTATATTTAATAATATTTTCTTCAGTTTCATAAAAAATATCATTTATAATCTCATAGGGATCTACTTTCTGACGAATGGGAACTTTTAATTCTGACAGTAATGCTGTAACTATACCTGCATTCAGTTCCACTGATTGAAGAACTTCCTCACTGATTTCTTCATTTGATAAGCCGAACGCAACAAAATATTTTTTACTGTCAAATTCAAAGGAAGCAGTTTGGAAATTGGGTAGAATTAGTTGTCGCTTTGTAATATTTAGTTCTTGTAACCATCTCTTTTCTTCAGAAGTTGTCTCAATACAACGTTTATTTGTATAAGAAATAGGTACATCAATTTTACTTATTGCAACAAAATCTCCTAAGACCTCAAATATATATTTATTAGCCTCTATCATGTTTCTAGACATAAGCCTCTCAGTAAGCTCTCCAACAAGGAGTCATGTTTTCAATTTTAAAGTTTTCCTCGATTAAGATTTTAAAAGCTTGCAAAAAGAATTCTCTTTCATTAGACTTAGCTGGTTTTTTGCCAATCAATTCATTTAAAACTTGAAAATCTAAAAAAGTACGCATTTGACTACTATCTAGTTCAGATAGTCGTTGTAACATTTGCTCGGCATCATTTTTAATTTGATTCCATTTTTCATTTGCTCTTTCTGAGTTAGGATCGGAACCAGGTCTACCCAATATAGATAAACCTATTGCTGTTATAAAGCCAACACAAGCTGGTTGACTTTTTCTAAATAAATTACCGTCTTTAAAATATTCTTCTGAATATTCATCTTTATATGTGGCTATTGCTTTATCGAATTTACCCAAATAATCTATCAGTTCATAAAATATATTTGTAAAATTTGAATTGGCTGCTGATTCTATAAAATCTTGTCGCATAAATTCATCTGCTAACCTCTCCTGTAAGTCAATCTTTTCCTTTCTTGCGCCAAAAACTAAAAATAATTCTATAATGTTATCAGCCTGAAATTGCCCAGGTGATGAACTTCGCCTCTCTTCATCTATTTCCAAAATATCCACGGAAGTACATTTATCTTTTAATTCTTTTATAATTGACCGAAAGACTATTTCAATCTGTCTCCTTATATTCCAAGGAACTTGCCCGGTATTTAAAACTAACATCCGGTATGTAAGGCTATTTACTTGAGAGGCAATCCAATATTCTATACGAATTTTGTTCTTACTAATATCTGTCTTCTTTTGTGCTTCATATAGTGCCGTAGTTCTTTGCATTCCGTCAATAATAGAGATGCTATCAGGATCAATTGTTGCCATCAAGGCTAAAAAAGAATCTCTGTCTTTTAATAATTTATCCAGTTCGGAGAAAGTATCCTGCAATACGATTACTCCTAAAACTATGGGTGGAATTAATGCACCTGCTTCTATATCTTGAACCATTCTCTTCCGAATACGAATAGCTGTTGTTGTTTTTAATGTATCTCTTTGTCCTTCTAAGCCTCCTCGATCTTCAAAAGTCCTATTTACCATGTTTAGATATTCTTCAACACTTAACTGTACCATAATAGAGTAGCAATTTACTTTTTCATCTTTTAAAATGTCGATATTTTTTGTCATAGATATTATTTTAAAATGTATAAATTGGGCTGTTTCCCAGATAACTAGCCAGAAAAATTTGTCTGGAGGCTATGGCTTCTACAATCAAGATACCACACAGGGGGCATTTCAGGACGGCTGTAATATTCGTTTAACTTGGTTAACTTGGTTAATTGCCACTTTGCCGATTGCTGTATCCAGAATTTTCAACTTATCGTAGGCGTAAAAGTTCAGTTTGCTGGTGCCAGAAAACCTGTCTGCTGACTCCGATCGCCACTTGCGATCGCTCTCTTGTTCTTCATCACTAAACGGCGCTACTGAAAGCTGTTAAAGAGTATGGAAGAAAAGCTAAAACAATATTATTTTCTAGAATACCTTGATCTATCAAATTTTGGGTAATGCCACATTCCAGGCCGTCGTATTCAATATCAACTTTTCCATCTTGTAGGGTAATGTAAATTAAATTCCCTCTCACTCGCCGTCCTCTATCCCAACCTACTTGCATGAGAGCATAGCGATCGCGTGTTTCATCAAACACCGGATCTAGTCTAATGTCTCCATGAGAGGGACGCAATTTAGCGTATTGAAGAATAACCTGTTTTACTATTTCTCGATAGGTCGGGCTGGTATCCATTGTTTTACCTCGGTTTTTTGTAAATCTACAATCAGCAATTTTAGGGGTATTTCAGCGATGACGAGTTCACCAATTGGCTCCGTGAAAAGAGAATAATAAGTGAGGTCGGGAATGGCTAAGTAAACCTCGCCTTCTGGATCGACTTGCTTGAGTAATAGCTGATAAAGAATATATTGTCCAATTGCTTGCTCTAAATTGGCGATCGCTGATGGGCCACGAAATTCTTTAATCTCGATAGCAATGCGACTGTTTTGATATTCCGCACCAATGAACCCTCCGGTAATATGATCAAGAGTAGATGATTCAATAGCAGCTAAATTTACGAACAAAAATCGCTCCCCGTAAGAAATAACATAAGGATCGTCGGTGATTTGCCAACCATCTTTGACAATTGCTTGTTTGACAATGTTATGGATAGAATCTCTTGGGGGCATTGCCTAAATTATAGCTAAGTTGATCTATTATAGCGCGATCGCCCGCTAACCGATGTGGCAGTTGCTATATTATGTTCAGTGAATTGACCATAATTCCTGTAGGGGCAGGCGATGCCCTGAGCGTAGTCGAAGGGTTCACCGACAATAATTGCCTAAAACCGAAAAATCTCATAAACCTGCCCCCGCCCAACTACAAACAACTTTAATTGTGGGTAATTAAACAAACATCATATTCTGCCAAATCTTAATACTTTTGTCACTGCTGCCGCTAGCCAAAAACTCTCCTTCCGGGCTAAAATTAACGGAATAAACCGAGTTAGTGTGACCCGCAATATTACAAATTTCTTGACCGTCTTTCACTCGCCAAATCTTGATAGTTTGATTGCTGCTGCTAGCCAAAATCTCGCCATCGGGACTAAAAGCAATAGAATCAACGTACCACGAATGACCTCTGATAGTTAAAACTTCTTGCCAATCTTTGACCCACCAAATTTTAATCGTATTGTCGTGACTGCCGCTAGCTAAAAACTCTCCATTCGGACTAAAAGCTATGCAGCGAACGCTGTCTGTATGACCTGAAAGCGTGCGAATTAGTTTCCCATCTTTGACTCGCCAAATCTTGATTGTTCTGTCCCAACTGCTGCTAGCAAGAGTTTCTCCATCCGGGCTAAAAGCCACAAAATAAACTAAGTTAATGTGACCCGCTAGCGTGCATATTTCTTGTCCGTCTTTAACTCGCCAAATCTTGATTGTTCTATCCCAACTGCTGCTAGCAATCAAAGTTCCATCGGGACTGAAAGCTGCACCGTAAACTGAGTTACTGTGACCCACAAGCGTGCGCATTTCTTGCCCGTCTTTCATCCGCCAAAGTTTTACAGTTTTGTCGTGGCTGCTGCTGGCTAGCATCAGTCCGTCGGGGCTGAAAGCTACTGTATATACTGAGTTTGTATGACCTGCGAGAGTGAGTATTTCTTGCCCGTCTTCTACTCGCCACAGTTTGATTGTTTTGTCATCGCTACCACTGGCTATGACTTCTCCGTTAGGGCTGAAAGCAACAGAGTAAATTAAGTTTTTGTGACCCGTTAACGTATGAATACATTGCCAGTTATAAGTTTTCTGCTGCGGCTTGGTAGGAGTTGGGACGGGTTTAACTAACTTGGAAATTGTTTGGGGAATTACTAGGTCGATCGCACATTGCGGATTAATCTCTTTTAATACTTCAACAGCCGTTTGATAGCGGCGATTAGTAGCATTGTCAATCATTTTATCTAAAATTTTACCTAGTTCTTCACTGACTGGGTTGTTTGTTAAATACTGCCGCCAAATCCAAGCATCTTCACCGGGGTCGAACAAATCAAATGGGGAAACTTGAGTTAGCAAATACAGGCAAGTTACGCCTAAACTGTACAAATCGCTGGTAAAAAATGCTTTGCCTCTGGCTTGTTCGGGGGCGATGTATTCGGGGCTGCCGATACTGGTTCCTGTTTTGAGTAATGCCGTACCCGTGGCAATTTTTGCGGCGCCAAAGTCAACTAAAACTAATTGTTTGTCGGCGCGGCGAATGATGTTTCCGGGTTTGATGTCTCGGTGAATAACGTTGTGCGAGTGGATGAAGTGAATGACTGGTAATAAGCTATTTAGTAAGTCTTTAATTTGAGTTTCTGTAAATGTGCCTTCTTGTTCGACAATTTGTGCTAAATTTTGTCCGTCGATAAATTCTTGGACTACGTATTGTCGGCTGTCTTGGATGGAATAGGCTAATAGTTCGGGAATTTGGGGGTGTTTGCCCAATTCGTCTAATCGCATTGCTTCTTGTTCAAAAAATTGGGCGGCTTTTTTGCTGTTGCGATCGGCCCCAGATGGAATGAATTGGCTGTCTGGTGGTAAAAATTGCTTGATGACGCAGCGGGGTTTGGAGGGCTTGTCTTCGTCTACAGCGAGAAATGTTCTGCCAAAGCCGCCTTGTCCGATCGCCTTTATGGCCCGGTATCTATCGCGCAGCAGCAGTTTCGATCGGCAATTTTTGCATAATTTGAGTGCGGGGGGATTTTGCGGCTTGGAACAGTTAGGATTCAGACAGTAACTCATTCGATTTCAGATTTTAGATTTTATTTTTTCTTAGTCCCTCTCTGCTGGGACTTTGTATGTGTAGACGCGATTTCAATCGCCGGGCGATCTTTCTCGATTTTAGAAATTCCACATGACGGGATTGTCATCTAAATGGTCGGTAACTGTTCGCCCGATCGCGTCAATTTCTTTTAAGTCCTCTTCACTCAATTTTACCTCAGCAGCTTTAGCATTGTCGGCGGCTTGTTTTGTATCGCGCGCGCCGACAATCGCATTGGTTTGCGGCTGCGCAATCAACCAAGCTAAAGCTAAATTTCCCAAGCTTGTTTGGTGGCGATCGGCAATTGGCCTCAATCGATCTAATGCTGTTTGCACTCGGTCGTAATTTTCTTTGATGAACAGCTTATTTTTGGCGCGGTGATCGCCTTCTTCAAATTTGTGATCCGGCCCGAATTTACCTGTCAATATTCCTTGAGCTAGAGATGAATAGGCAAGGATTGAGATATGATGTTCGACACAGTAAGACATTGCCTCTTTTTCAACCCAGCGCCAAAACAGAGAATAGGGCGGTTGCAAGCTGTCAATGCGTCCGTATTGGGCGGCTTCTGCTATTTGGGCGCAGGAGAAATTGGAAAGACCGATCGCCCGAATCTTCCCTTGTGCTTTTAACTTGTTTAGGGCGTCCATTGTTTCGGCGATCGGCACTAACTCGGAATTCCAAGTGCCAGCGGGCCAGTGGATTTGATAAAGATCGATATAATCGGTGTTGAGGTTTTTTAGCGATCGATCGCACGCTTCAATTACCAAATCGGATTTGAGGTGGTTGGCGAAAACTTTGCTAGCATAAACTACTTGCGATCGCACATCTGAAAGTGCTTGACCGATAATTTGTTCCGAATGCCCTTCTCCGTAAACCTCAGCCGTATCAAAGGTAGTAATACCGGCTTCAAAAGCGGCGCGCATGGCTTTGACAGTTTCGGCATCCTCAATTCCCACCCACATCCGCTTGCCGGCTTGCCAAGTCCCCATAATTATCGGGGTTATCTGAATTTCCGATGTCCCCAATTGTCGCTTTTCCATAGCCAAAGTCCTCATTTGAATTTTTACTATTTACCCTCAAACAATCTAATTTTAGCAGGAAAAAGCTGCTGTACTTGATTTAATTCACCGATTTTGTTACTATTGTTAAAACCAAACTAAATTCCTATGAAATCAACTACTCGGGCGCTGAAAGAATGGAATGTAGCGGTTAATGCTCTGGCTGGTGGCGAAACAATTCTGCTGTTGCGAAAGGGCGGCATTCGCGAGCAAGCCGGACAGTTTAATATTACTGACAAGCAAGTTTTGCTATATCCAACTTTTGAACACCAACAGCCGGATTTATTAAAGCCAAATTTTGCGAGTCAGGTAACAAGAGTTGAATCTGGTTGGCATCCTGACACTATTATAATTGGTAATTGGGCTGAGATTACCGATGTTTTTTTGGTAGCTTGGGAACCTGCAATTACCGCGCTTTTTCCTTACCATATCTGGAATGAAAAATTTGTCAGCGATCGCCTGAAATGGAAACAAAAGCAGCCAATTTATATTTTATTGCTGCGGACTTATCGGTTAGCAGAAACAGTAGAAATTCCGTACATTTCTGAATACGGGGGTTGCCGTTCTTGGATAGATTTGGCTCCTCCTATTTCGCTGGAGGGAAGTGAGGCTGTTTTGAGCGATCGAGAGTACATTAAACGTTCAAATGAAATCCGAAATATGATAGCGAATCCTCCGAATGCTTCTAATTTGCAGAAAGTCACAACCTGACCGTTTGTAGTCAGGATTTTAGTCCTCATTCATAGTTTTTAATGTACTTTTTGAGAGGCGCGTTTCTACCAAACCCAGCCCAAAATCCGCAGCTAATGCCATCAAAGCCGCCGGAATTGCCCCAGCCAAAAGTAACTGATTATTTACTGTAGCAACGCCCCGAAAAATAAACACGCCCAAGCCGCCGGCACCAATTGCAGCCGCGATCGTCCCCAGCCCGATCGCAATTACCGCAGCAACTCGCACACCAGCCAAAATTACGCCCAGCGCTAGGGGAAGTTCCACTTGCCACAACAGTTGCATATCCGTCATTCCCATGCCGGTTCCGGCTACCACAATCGCCCGATCGACGCCGACAATACCGGTATAAGTATTGCGGATTATTGGGAGTAAAGAATAGAGGGTGAGGGCGATGATTGCCGTGCGATCGCCTATTCCACCCAACACCGGAACTGGAATTAGCAAGCCAAACAAAGCTAAACTGGGAATTGTTTGCATAATATTAGCAAATCCCAAAATAGGCTTTTTCAATTTGGGTTTTCTCGTAACTAAAATCCCTAGGGGAATTCCCACAATAATAGCGATAAAAATTGCTATAGTTACTAAATATAAGTGTTCGAGCGATCGCTGAATTATTTCAGCACCATAGCGGTTGATAAATTGGCTCATTAGGTAATAGGTAATTGCTGATTGTGGTCTAATTGAATATATCCTAGGAGCGGGTTCACTAATATCTTTAATTCCTAGCCCTCAGCTTCAAAAACCCGCCCCGCCCATACCCCAGGGCTGTTTCATTCTCGGAAAAACCGCAATTTTGTAGGGGTAGTGCCAAGAATGCCTACCCTCCCCATCCACGACTTTGCAAGTGTTTCAGGGATTAGGGCAACCACGGGGGGATTGCCCCTACAAGAGCATGAAATAGCCCCGCCCATACCCATAAACGAAGGATGCGATCGCACCTAACATTACCCAGTCCCCGGTAATTGCAAACAGTCAAGAAATGCCCGGGCTTCTGGATGTTGAGATTGCAGAAAATCATTGGGGGATGCCAATTCAACTAACCGCCCATCTTGCATCAAACCAATTCTAGAAGCTAACACAAAAGCTTCTTGAATACCATGAGTCACAAAAATGACAGTTTTGCCCAGTTGCTGCTGCAATTGACCGAATTCTCGCTGCAATTCCAGGCGAGTAATCGGGTCTAAAGCACCAAATGGTTCGTCCATTAACAGCATCGGAGGGTCTGCTGCTAGCGCTCTGGCAACTCCCACTCGCTGGCGTTGTCCGCCGGATAACTGATGGGGATAGCGTTTGGCGAAGTGCTGGGGGTCGAGGTTGACTAATTCTAACAGTTGGCGGACGCGAGATTTAATCCGATCGCCCTCCCAGCCTTCCAATTTTGGCACTAAACCGACGTTTTGCTCGACGGTAAAATGGGGAAACAAACCGATTTCTTGAATTACATAGCCAATTTTTCGCCGCAGTTGAATTGGGTTCCACTGAGTTGTCGGTTTTCCCATGACAATCACTTCGCCGCTGCTTGGTGTCAGTAAATTGTTAATCAATTTCATGGTAGTAGTTTTGCCACTACCACTACGCCCCAGCAATACTAAAACTTCTCCTTGGAATACTTTAAAATTGAGTTTGTCTACTAAATGCCTACGGTTGATACGATATGTAACGTCAAGAAATTCGACAGCAATTTCATTGTTTAAAGCCATAGTTAGTTTTAGTGATGTTTGTTTTTAGTAGTTTAAATTATGAGGAAAAAATTGGTTTTATACGCTACTCTCAAAGGTAATGTATGTAGTGCACGCCTACTGAATTTACCATAAATAAGCATCTGTAAAAATCTAACATCTAAAGTTGTTTTGATTTTGCCATTCTAGCAACAATGCTCGACATTGGAGGCAAGTTAATTCTTTGAGCAAGTCACGAATTCCGTCTGGAGTAGCAGGATATGCAGCACCGATTAGTTCTGGGTTTACTATGGCTGTGGGGTGCAATTGGGCAACAAAACCGTAGAGTTTTTGATTGGAGAATGAACTGTTTATTGCCCAGCCGATCGCATTAAGGGGTTGAATGCGGGCGATCGCACTTTCTGTCACGCCTAATTCCTTTTTGATTATAGCTGGAACTGCCGCTGCTGGAGTTGATCCGGCGGGTAGGCGACCTCCGGGAAAATCGAGGGTTGCGGAGGCCACGCCGGGGCGATACATCGGTAGGGGAAACAGCAATTTGTCACCTTGAATAGTCAAGATTACAACTGAATCTGCTCTTTCTACTCGCCAATATTCTACTGTTTGTCCTTCAGTTGTTTCCAGATGTTCGGCGATTAGTTTTACCCAATGAGAGTTGATTTCTACAAAGCGGTCTAGAGTTTTCCACTGGGATTTTGCAGTTTGGTTCATGTCGGACTTTTTAAAATCAATCAGATGTTTTTTGCTATGGTAATCGATCGGCTGAAAGGTCGATCGACCTTTTCAGCTTTAAACCGGTTTTTTGCGATCGATTGTAAATTTTTGCTACAACCTTACACAATTGCCTAGATAATTCCGTAACATAGACTACATAATCAAAATTTATCTGCGCCTTCGCTCTGCGTTGTTGTAACCCCGCCCTGGTGCAGACTCTTAGCTCGACAGGAGTAGTCATGCAACTGCAAACAGATATCCGTACTTGGCAACCGCAACCAACCCTAGCAAGCGCCACAAGTGCCCGCAACTGGGAAAAATTTGGCTGCGCCGTACCTGCACCCCAATTGGCTCCTTCTATGTGGGTCAAATTGTTCAATCCGCCCACAGCATTCAGTTTTGACGAAGCGTGGCTTTTGTGTGAGTGTTCGGAGGAAAAGTGGCTGGCTTGGATTCCTGATTATGGAGAAATTTTGCTCAGTACACATGAATTTTGCGCTACTTAATCGGGAATCTCAATTCCGGCTGCGCCGGAATGATAAGCGAGGAGACGGCAGTGCCGTGTCCCTACCGCGATCAATTGTAGGGACACGGCACTGCCGTCTCCTCCGTTTATATGATTCCGATGCTAACGGATTTAATATCATCTTAAATTTTGCCAACAAAAAGAGCAATAGAAAACCTATTGCTCTTTTTGTTCAAAAAACTCTCTAGTTTTTACTTTCAGATAGCGAAACTTACACGATTATTTACAAACTGCACGGTTATTTGCATTTCTGACAATCGTACCTACTTTGCCATTAATCTGAATGGGGTTTTTGGTGCTGGCTCGGATCAAGCGCGGTTGTTTTGCCAGACATTCTCTGATTGATTCTGACCAGGCGGTGAGAGCTCCGGTGTATTCTGTACGAGTCGCTGGGGCGCGAAACTGCTCGGTAATTAGGTAATCTGTGGTGATGCTAGTGTCAGTAGCAACATTGGTAATAATTGGAAAGTCAAAGGCTCTGGGCAAGGTTCTGTCAGGTATTTTGCCGGGTAGGATTTGGTATTTCATCGAGCCGCCTTTGTAGTCAAAACCTACTTGAGGGGCTGTTTGAGCAAACGCGGGAATAGGCAAGCTTGCTACCAAAACGGTGCAGAAACTCCAAAATAATTTCGATTTCATTTGATTCATCTCCTCAACTTTATGATGATTAGCACTAATTAGGTAGGCTCCACAAACATTAGGTTCAATTTTGAAACTACCTATTGAGCTTTTGGGTTTGAGTTTAACCCACCTAATTTATTGTCAGACATCCTCAAAAATGTTAAAACTGGTTGGTCTGACAAACTGTAGAATAGCTTCAATTGAGTAAGATATTTACACTTCTGAAGTTGTTACAGGATTGGGGACTCGATTTTACCAGGATGATTCATTTTTGATCGATGTCATTGGAACTTTATCAAATTTTGTCTCAGATATCAAGTTTTACGAAGCAGATATCAGGTTTTAACACTGGTTGGGGGCTCGATCAAGCTTTAAGTGTTACGAGCTATACCGGGCCAAGAAAGATGCAACGCCGTGCATCTTTCTGGCGTTTGGGTATTTTCAGGCGACAATAGACAGAGAAGGGGCTTGAAAATAGGTGAGTTTAGTGGAAGATAGTAAGTTTATCGACGTATCGGAAATCATGGGTGTTCCCGCAGCTCCTGCGGGCTACAAGTCGGGCTTTGTGGGTATTATCGGACGCCCGAATGTCGGTAAATCCACGCTGATGAATCAGTTGGTGGGGCAGAAAATTGCGATTACTTCGCCGGTGTCTCAGACGACTCGCAACAGGCTGCGGGGTATCCTGACGACGCCGGAAGCACAAATTATTTTTGTCGATACTCCCGGAATTCACAAGCCGCATCACCAATTGGGTAAGGTTTTGGTGCAGAATGCCCGCACGGCGATTCAGTCTGTGGATGTGGTGCTGTTTGTGGTGGATGGTTCGGTGGAATCGGGAGGGGGCGATCGATATATTGTCGAAATTCTCAGCAATACCAAAATTCCGGTGATTTTGGGGATGAATAAGTTGGACGAACAACCTTCGGATTCCGTGTTGATCGATCGAACTTACGAGCAAATTGTCAATCCCGAGTGGCCTGTAGTGAAATTTTCGGCTCTCACGGGCGAGGGTGTCGAGCCGCTGCAACAATTGTTAATCGAACATTTGGAGGTTGGGCCTTACTATTATCCGCCAGATTTGGTAACTGACCAGCCGGAACGGTTTATTATGGGCGAGTTGATTCGCGAACAGATTTTGCTGCTGACGCGGGAAGAAGTGCCGCATTCAGTCGCAATCGCGATCGACATTGTTCAAGAAGAAGCGAAGATTACCCGCATTCTGGCGACAATTCACGTCGAGCGGGATTCCCAAAAAGGCATTTTAATCGGTAAAAGCGGCAGTATGCTCAAGTCGATCGGCAGTGCGGCCCGGGAACAGATTCAAAAGTTAATTGAAGGCAAAGTATATTTGGAGTTATTTGTCAAGGTGCAGCCGAAGTGGCGGCAGTCTCGGACTCGTTTGGCGGAATTGGGATATCGTGTGGAAGAGTGAAACTTTGGCAATTGACCGATCGTTTCCCTCTCAAATCTGAAGACGCTGAGTTTCCCACTTACCGAGTGTTTCTGATGAACTACCGAAACCATATCACGATCGAAGCAAATAAACGCGGTGGTAAGCCTTGTGTACGCGGCTTGCGAATTATAAGTTATGCCAACAGTTGTCTCCTTGATATGGAGATGTGTCGAGCAGCACTTCCGTGAGAATCAATAGATAGTGTATCCTCTAAGTAACAAATTGGAGGATTAAAAGTGAAATATAGCTTAAGCATTGTTACTGCAAGTGTTGTGGGTATCGTTGTGACAACAACGGCATGGTTTGGACATGATTCGGTATCTGCACAGCAGGTAAGGACACCAAGAAAAACATACATTGGTTTGTGGCAAGGTGTTGATGAAGTAGATGGTGGCAATTCGCTTCGTTCGATCCTCCCAACTCAATCCGGATTCAGAGTGGTTGGTCGTGATACATGGCATGTTTCTTGCGGTTATGGCGACCCCGCTACCGTTCTAGCTCAATTGAGTGTAAGACAGGAGTTCCTAGAAGGCACGTGGAATCTAGATTGCCAAGCAGGAGACACCGCTCAAACTGGTGACAGGTCGTTCAAAGTTCGCTACACCTTCGATCCTGCAACACAGACGCTGACGGAAACACTGCTCAATCCGCAGACAGGGGAACCAATTAACCGTATACCTATCGTTTTCTTCCGTATCGCTCCATAACCTAGCATAACAACTGGATTGGAGCGGACTGTTGAACACTGTTGATAGTTTCAAAAGTTGTTAGCAGCCGCTCAATCGCATCGTTATCTCGCAAATGCTGCCTGAGTTTGGAGATGATTGGGAATCTTGATCGAGAGCTTGATCTACAGAAAATTGGTAGAATAAATAGAGACGCTTCGATCGCGCACCCATGCAACAAGCTAGTAGATCGAATCTTTTCGCCAAACCTCGAACGAGGAGATTCTCAAATGCCATTGGCTGAACTAATGTCACAGATCCAGGAAGTTTCAAAAATTGACAAGCTTCGGCTGATGCAGTTTCTAGCAACAGAACTGGTCAAAGAAGAAGATGCAACAAACTTTTTTGTTGCCGATCGAGAGTATCCGGTCTGGTCGCCTTACAATTGCTCTGAGGCTGCCAATGTTTTAATGAATCTTCTGACGACAAAACAATAATAACAGAATGGTTGACGCTCAGAGATTTCCATACAAAATCATTGATAGCAGTCTTGGCATGGTCGATCGAATGCCGTATCTGCCATTGACACAGTTCAATAGCTTATAAAAGCTAGCGTATCAGGGCAGCTTTTTGAGATTGATTATGTAGAGTAAACTATAAATATGAATTCTCGCAAAGAGGTACATGAAATGACACTAGCTGAAGTGCTTCCGTCCGCACGATTGCTTTCCGCAACAGAAAAACTCAGACTAATTCGGATTCTGGCTGAGGATTTGGATATGGCTGAGGATATTTCACCGTTGGAACCATTTAAAACATATGATTTGCCAACGACCTATGATAGCTTTGGGGCGGGTGCAGTTTTGATGGAAACCCTCAAAAAATCAACACAGAGCAATTGATGTATGCGATTTAAGTATTCAACCACCAGCCCAGCCCAAAATGAGTTTGATAGTTTACCAAGACTTTCATTATCATTACGCCGGGAAGATCGAATAGTTGAATCGATCGGTTTGGTGGATAGTGGGGCTACAGTTAATGTCCTACCTTGCGAACTTGGTCTTCAACTGGGCGGCGTGTGGGAAGATCGCAAAGCCATTATTCAATTAGCTGGTAATCTCGGCAACCAACCAGCAATGCCTTTTTCTGCGATCGCCAGAATTGGAGAATTTCCACCAACTGAATTAGTCTTTGCATGGGTGAAGCGTCCAAATACACCTTTGATTCTGGGGCAGACGAATTTCTTTCTTGAATTTGATGTTTGCTTCTACCGTTCCAAAATGGAATTTGAAGTCAAACCGAAGTCCCCGTAACCATCCAGCTAACAAGTTATTGGAGCGGACGCACAGGGTTTTCGCGCTTCGTTTTGGTCATATCTGTCGCCGCTGAATCGAACCGTTGTCTCGCAAACGCTGCTTCCGCGAGGAGATGGTTCGGAATCTCGATCGAGAATTAAGGATTCCGTAGGAGATTCCGATCGAGCTTTATCCTGCCCAAAAACAATGAAAAAGCCGCCCTAAAAGGACGGGACTTTAGCACTCCGCTCATTACCAACAACTATCAAGGCAACTCAACGGAACTCGGTTTAGCAATGTGAGGCAAGCCCCAACCTAATTTTTCCCGCAAAATGTGGAAAAACTCAAAAGGTTGCACCCGCACGAAGCGGGCTTGGTAGGGCGCTCGCTCTATTTGTACCCAATCCTCCGGCAGAACATAACATCCGCCGTTCCCATCTACCACCATTACTAGGCGGTTCGGGCTCGCAGGCAAAATCTTCACCGGCTCGGTGTTGCTAAACACCAAGGCGCGCGAAGCCATTGAATGCGGGCAAAGAGGGACTAACTGCAACACTGGCACTCCCGGAATAATTACAGGGCCGCCGGCTGACAGCGCGTAGGCTGTCGATCCCGTCGGAGTCGAGATAATTACTCCATCTGCGGCAATGTCCACAGAAGCATGATTCCCGATCGCCACTTCAAAATGACACATACAAGTCAGCGGTTCCCGGTGCAGCACCATTTCATTGAGACAAAGGGCTTCCCAGAGACAGTCGTTCTCTCGAAACAGCCGCACGGCTAGCATCGATCTTTCTTCTATTTCGTATTCTCCGGCGATCACCTTTTCCAAAGCTTGCGGCAGCAAGTTCAGGTAAGTCTCTGTCAAAAAGCCCATGTGACCGGTATTGACAGTCAGCAGTGGCACTCCAATCGGAGCAACTTGGCGAAATGCCGACAGCACAGTACCGTCGCCGCCCAAAACCACTGCAAACTCCATGTCGCTGTCAAAACCGGGGGGGACGAGTTGGTCGATCGGAGTATGGCACATCGGGCGATCGGGGCTAGAATAGCCCAGAATTCCTCCAGAACCAGAAACCGAGCAGACATCCCAGCCGCGGGCAATCAGCTTGTCTTGCAACTCTGTGGCGATGCGACAAGCCACAGGTTTAACATCGTTGTATATAATTCCAGCTTTCGGCACTTTAAAAAGTAAAGGGCATCTTTTGTTTACTCCGTTTTTTAGTCTTAAGCTGCTCGTACTCTATTTCCTTGAGCTTCTTCATAATCAGATTAAAGTATTCTTCCAGATAAGACTCCAAAGTAGTAGTTTCTTTGGGATCTAATCCGAAGATGCTGTAAACCTCATCCATCGGAGCTTTCAAGGGTTTTCCGGCTGCCAAAACTTCTGAAAAAGCCAACCTGTCAGCTACGTTCCAACTCCACTCAAAGAACTTAGCAAATTGACGAGTAGCCTGCAACAATGCATCTGGGGTGCGCGTGATTTTCGCTGGCTTCCCTGAAAGGCGCTCGCACAATCGCACGATTTCTTCAGCATCCCAAGCGCGATTTCCCACCACCGGAAAGGTTTTTTTAACGGTTTCGGGAACGGAAAGGGCTCGGACGGCAAATTTAGCAACGTCCTGAGTGTTCATGTAGGCAAGGGCGGACGGCTTGTTGGGCAACCAAACTCCTTGATTGTCCAAAATCGGCATTGCATACAGGCTCAGTATTCCTTGCAAAAAGCCGCAAGGTCTCAAGATTGTGTAATCTAGACCTGATTCTGCTAAAAATAGCTCGGTACAACGCTTGATTTCCAACAAAGGGACTTGTGGATATTTCTCAGCGTCGAGAAAGGAAATGAATACGTAACGCTTGATTCCCGCTGCTACTGCTGCTTGGATCAGCGATACTTTTCCATCCCAATCTGCTCTTTTAACGTTCACAGAATCGACTGCACTGGCTGTTGCTGCATCAATGATAGCAGTGACGCCTTCTAGGGCCGGAATCAAAGTGTCTGGCTGACAAAGGTTCCCGGGTACAAGTTCAGCGCCCCATTCTTTCAAAAATGCCGCTTTTCTGTAATTTCTGACTAAGCAGCGAACCTGGTAGCCCTCGTCTAGGGCGCGGCGGGCTATTTGGCGGCCGAGAGTGCCGGTGGCACCTACAATCAGTAAAGTCATCTAGGGATTAATTTATGAATCTTAAACTTTCTATAAGATGGTATCAGGTCTTTCTCAGTTTTTTATAAAAACTTAACAAAAACCTGAAATTTTCTCATCAAACGGCGGGGAGGAGGCGTAAGGTCTAAGCCCCAAGGCTTGTGGCTTGTGGCGTCTGGTGTCGGGATGAGACAGCAGTCAAAAAGAAATCTGCGAGAAAGAAAGCCCTACTTATTTATCGGCGGTTGAAAATTTTGCCTTCAGTCTTGATATTTCTGTATTGGCATCTATTTAAATCACTCATAACTCTGGTACTAAATCTGCATCAACCGGGTTTTTCTCATCTTGCGCAGGGTGCTGCTTGATGTTTTTTGGTAGAAAAACCAGGTTTCTGAGTCTGAGATGATGACTTATTCTTCGCCACCTTGGAGTTTAATCAGCAGGAAGCCTCCACCGATACCGACTAAGATTAGGGAAAAGGACAAAAAGGTTGCGCTGATAAATTCAGGGTTCATTTGTTAGAGTTCCTTGAGGATTGCAAATTTAATAAAGATAATTTGACACTCTCCGCTCTATTAGAGGCGGGGATTCTTAAATGCAGCGAGCTATATGTAAATTGGCTATCTCTTGCGAGCAATTTCTGAACTATTTGACCTTACCAAAGTAGCAATCAAACAGTCGAGTTTAGACAATCTGTACGAGTTCATCTGAATCAAGCTTACTAGGATATTGACCTAGAGTTTGGACGTGTCCCACCCTACTTTTTGATCGAAACGTTTAATTTTGCTGGTTTTTAGGTCAAGTTTTACTTGGCCTAACTATCTTTATAGTGGCTGGGGTATCCCACTTGACATTAATACTTTTTGACCAATCGTTCTATTTGCCGTTAGCGCAGCCCTCGGAGAGGATCGCCCTTTAACGTATTAACCGTGTTACAACCTGTGTCATGGTAGGTATTTTACTGTATTAAGGTACTAATATCAACGATCGAACTCAAAGAACCTCACAGCCAGTCTCAAGCCTGCTATGAGCTTGACATTGCAGTTTCGGATTCGCGGAGTTTTCAGGCTTTTTCGGAGATTTTTGGGGAAACCAGCCACCTAAATGCTAAGATTTCAGTGCGAAAATTCCTGTATCGTGTTGGAGAAAACTGCCTTGAGTCTCGATCGGCAATCAAAATTAGCTGTAACTCTCGGAGATCCGGCGGGAATTGGGCCCGAAGTGATTCTTAAGGCCTTGGCAGATCCGGCTGTTGCTTTGAGGGTGACGGTTTTCGGCTCTCAGAGAATTTTGCAGCAAACTTACGATCGGCTGCGATCGAGCAATCCATCCACAGCAGCAGCAAATCCCGAAACATTAAACATTATTGATATCGAACCAGAAAGCAAGTGGGGCACGATTGTCCCCGGTGTCGGGAGTGCTGCTAGTGGCGCGGCTAGCTTTGCATATATGGAAAGTGCGATCGTCCGTACCCTCGCCGGCGAATTTTCGGCGATCGTCACCGGCCCAATTTCCAAGACTTGTTGGCAGGCGGCCGGTTACAATTATCCCGGACAAACAGAACTTCTGGCAGAAAGAGCGAAATCGGAGCGTTTCGGAATGCTGTTTGTCGCCACATCTCCTCACAGCGGCTGGATGCTGGTAACTTTACTCGCTACCACACATATTTCCCTGCGTCAAGTACCGGATGCTTTGACTCCTGAATTGCTGAGCGAAAAACTAGAATTGCTGGTAGAGTGTTTGCGGGAAGATTTTGGGCTGGAAAGACCGAAAATTGCGATTTCTGGCTTAAATCCTCACAGTGGCGAAAACGGCAAACTGGGAAATGAAGAGCAAGATTGGATGATACCTTGGTTGGAAACGCAGCGCGATCGCTTTCCTCAAGTGCAGTTAGACGGGCCAGTCCCCCCCGACACCTTGTGGGTAAAACCGGGTAAAGCTTGGTACGGTTTAGCCAAAGAAGCCCACGATGGCTACTTGGCAATGTACCACGACCAAGGCTTGATTCCAGTAAAATTGATGGCTTTCGACAAAGCAGTCAACACGACAATTGGTTTGCCATTTGTGCGCACATCTCCAGATCATGGCACTGCTTTTGATATTGTAGGTCAAGGGATTGCGGATGCTTCCAGTATGAAAGCAGCATTGGAGTTGGCGACCCAGTTGGCTAGTCGCAGAGCAGCAGCTAGAATAGGGCCATAGCTTTAATACGCCTGACAATGCGAAAAATTGTGTCATTCTTAAGCTGTTACGCATTTAAAATAGTATTGTAGGGTGCGTCAGCCCGTAACGTTTCTCTTGCCTAATAAGTGATCGAACTGACGCACCCTACAGGCCTCGTTAGTGGTTTAAATGCGTAACAGCTTATTGATTTTCTTTCTTGGTGAGGCGGCAAGCCAACTGGTAATTTCTTTCGATCGGTCAAAATCAGATTCGGGTAGCACAGTATGGCAGCATCTAATGATAACTCAGGCAAAATAAATCAGTCAGAAACAGAAATTTCTGATGCAACTTTGACAATTCCTAAAGCTGGAGATCAACTTCAGGAATTACTAGTAATACTAACTGAATTGCAGTTATTGAAAAAATCAAAGAAGGAATCAAGTAAGCTGAAGTTACCACCCTCTGAAAAGCCGGTAGAGCGACTTGAGGATGAGGAAAGTCGGCGCAATCAATGGTCTTTCCTGATCGAATCAGCGGCTATTGTACCGGAAGTATTGACTAACAACGAAGAGATACCATCTCAAAGACAACAAAACAATAATCAGGAACCCAATTTATCTGGAACAGCGAAGGTAGAAAAAAAATACCGACCGTCGGAGGAAGAATTAGAACAAGCTATCGAGCAGTTTAAGCAGTTGCAGCAACTACTATTTGAACGGGATTTACCGGAATTTTACAGTAATATTTCGAGTGTGGAACAAAGGTTAGAAACTTTTGAAAATCTCATGGCAGAACCGAAAGAATTGATGACTTTACTGAAGCCATTAATTCCTGAGTTAGTGAGAGAAGAATTAGAAGCGTTGAAGTCTGAATTTGAAAAGGCGATCGAGCTGGCTGGCAACGATCAAATTAATCGCCTCGAATTGCCAACAAAATTAGCGGATTTAGAAAAGCAAATTGCTAACTTTAACCAGCAGCAACTACCGAATCCAGAACAGTTAATGCAGCGCCTGATGCCGGTGGTGGGCGAACTGCTAAACCGCAAAATTGACGAGTCTAAGTTAGAGATAGCTTCGGCGATCGCACCGACAGTCAATCAAGTAGTTCAGAATCAAAACGGACTGGAAGAACAAGTAGTAAGAATTCAAGATAGACTTACGAATATTCAGCACCGTTACCAGCAGGAACCCGAAGATTTAATCAAGCAGCTAGTGCCGATAGTTAGCGAGTTGCTAAACCGCAAAATTAGTGAATTAAAGTTAGAGGTGATAGAGGCTGTCACACCGTCAGTACAGGTAAGAATAGCTTGGGTAGAAATAGAAGAAAAGGTATTAAGCATCATCGAGCGTCGGCTGGCTACCCAACAGTCGCAAATCCTGAAGCCAGAAGAGATAATGGCGATGCTAATGCCAGCAATAACTGATTTGCTGAACCGAAAAATCGATGAATCAAAATTAGAGGTGGCAGGGGCGATCGCACCTTTGATAGAATCAGCAATTCTGCAAAGAGAAGTTCAAGGAAAATTGAGCGATGTAGAAAGTAGATTAAATAATCTTCAGCGACAGCAAAAATCTCAGCCGGAAGAAATAATGGCAAGGTTGATGCCGTTAATGATTGAGTCGCTGAATCGGAAAATAGACGAGACAAAGTTTGAGGTAACAGAGGCGATCGCACCGGCTGTCAACACGGCGATTCAAAACAGCGGTATTGCAGCACAACTATTGCAAAATGAAAATAAGATTGTCGAAGTTGAGCAGCAAGTTTTAGCCGAGATACAAGGGTTGATGTCAAGAATCATGCCCGCGATCGTCGAGATGATGTCGCGGAGACTCCAGGAAGCAAAGCTAGAGATAGAATCGGCGATCGCCCCGGCTGTCGATGCGATCGTTCAGAATAAAAGAATTGATGAAAGACTCGGGAAGATCGAACAAAAAATTGTGGCGATCGAACACCGGATTTATGAATCGACAGACTTGTTTACAGATTTACTGAAACCTTTGATTGACGAGCTGATGCTTAGCCATCATGCCCAACTGGAAAAGTCTGTCATCGAATCTATCTTACCATTGTTAGATGAAGTTGTAGGTTATAATTACAAACTAAACGGTAAAGTAGAGCAACTAGAACGCAAAATTATTGATGCTGAATGGAAAGGCGATCGGCAACAATTAGAGGCGCAAATTAAAAGGCTCTTTCCCGAAATGATGATCCAAACAATTAATGAATCAAGAAAATCATTTGCCGAAATGATAGCGCCGATAATTGATGAAGTAATTAATGCCAAAACTCGGGAAAACAGGCAATCGATGGGAGTAGCCATATCGCCTGCTATTCCAGTGGCAATCACCCACGGAATAAGTGAGTCGCCCGATGAATTTGCAATGGCGATCGCGCCGGAAATGGCCTCTGCTATCAAACAGCAAATTCACCTGAAACAAGAAGCAATGTCCGATGCACTTTATCCGATTATCGGCAGCACGATTTTAAAATACATGGCAGAGATGATGCGGGAGATTAATGAAAAACTCGAATCATCCTTAAGTCCAGAGGGAATTACTCGCAAAATTAAAGCTAAATTCCAGGGAATTTCTGAAGCAGAATTGCTGATACAAGAAACAACACCGCTGACTATTAAAGCTATATTTTTAATACAAGCAGAATCTGGCTTAGTAATTTCATCAGTGCAGCATTCCGAACGCGAACAGCTAGAATCAGACATGGTAGCGGGAATGCTGACTGCTATTCGCGCTTTTGTCAACGATTGCATATCTCAGTCGGGAACTATTGCAGAGATTGATGCTATAGAATACGGCACATCTACGATTGTATTGGAAGTAGCTGGTTCGTGTTATCTAGCAGTAGTGATGCAAGGAGAAACCCGCCAGTGGTTTAAGTACAAAATGCGAGCGATATTCAAGAATATTGTTCAAGAATACGGAGATCAAATCCAGTCATTTAACGGCGATCCGACCACTGTACCGGCCGAAGTCAACTTGAATTTGCAAAAATTAATTGATACAGATATAAAAGTTAAATCTGCTAAACTGCCAATCTTACCAATTATCGGTTTGGCAGCATTAGGTTTAATTGGCATACCTTGGGGAATTCATCAATATCGTAGCTCAGTTGCAGCGAGTTTAGAAGCAGATACAAATTTAGCTTTACAATCTGCTCCCGAGTTATCGGTTTATCGCCTTGCGGCAGATGTCAAAGATAAAGTATTGGAGATTTCGGGACGAGTGCCGAATCAAAAGCTGCGATTGAAAGCGGAAAAAATCGCTCAGCAAACGGCTCCAAAATTAAGAGTTGACAATAAAATTATCGCCGTTGAAGTACCAGCAGATCCGGCTTTAGCCGAAGCCGATGTCAAGCGGACTGTGGCTCTTTTGAATAAAGTAGAAAGCATTGATATCTCGGCTCGATATGCAGAGGGAAAAGTCGCTGTTGCAGGCAGTGTGAGCAAGGCGACAGATGCTGAGAAAATAACTCAAGCTTTTGAGAAAATCCCGGGAGTGAAGTCTGTAACAAATACACTGACAGTAGGAACTAAACCGCCGTCAAAAGCAATGGCAGTTCGCCTTTATTTCAGTACAAGTTCGACAATTTTGCAGCCGAAGGACATAGCACAAAAGCTTAGCAAAGTCAAGGAATACATGGAGGAAAATAGCACCAAGAATTTTAGGATAATTGGCTATAGCGATTTTAAAAGCAGTCCTGCCGAAAATCAAAAGTTGGCACTGGAAAGGGCGATAAATGTGAAAGCTGCTCTGGTGAAACAAGGCATAAACGGCAACAGAATACAAGTTGCTGCTACTAAGGGTCGTCCTGAAGGTGTGGAGGCAAATCAACCGCTATGGCTGAGCAGATTGGTAATATTTGAGGTGGTAAATTAAAGTTGGGAATGGGGAATGGGGAATTGGGAATTGGGCATAGGGAATTGTTGGGTGTATCTCTATTTTGCAAGGGCGAAGCATTTCGGCAGACAATTTATTAGTAAGAGTCAGAGATTTACTACCGAAATGCTTCGCCCCTACGAATATATTTGCAAAAATGAGATGCACCCGCATTGTTAATTGGTAGCAAATAACAAATAACTAATGACTACTGACTCATGACTTTTAAATTAATCGAACTCGCCCGGAGGTAAAAGCTTGTATTCGATCGCCCTCCAAGCATATTAACAAGCGGCCGCATCCGTCAATGCCAGCGGCTTGTCCGTAGATGATTTCGGAGGAAAGTTCGATCGCCACATTGCAGCCAATCAGCGCATCGCGACGGCGCAATTCTGGCAAAAGTAGCGCTAAACCCGACTTTTTGGCTGGCTTGTCGGTGGTGGAAAACATATCGGCTAGTTCGAGTAGGTAGTGGCGCAGTCGATCGAGCAAACAGAGTTCATCCGGCACATGACTAACAATAGAATGCAAGCTTACCGCATTGCCGATCGCCCTTTCATCCAATCCCGCAGCCGCGAAATCTACGCAGCGGTTGAGTCCAATTCCGACAACGGCGCGAGTTTTGCCAGAAACATTACCAGAAGTGGCTTCGCAGAGAATTCCGGCTAATTTTTGTCGATCGATCCAGACATCGTTTGGCCATTTCAGGCGCAGCATATCGCGACAGTCGGGAACCAAATCTTCGATCGCGAAAATTACCGCTAAACCCACTGCTAAACTGAGTCCGGGCAACAAATTGGGGTTAAGGTTGTCGAGTACAAAACTCACAGTCAAAACACCCGTTGGAGCGTGCCAAATGCGCCCGTGTTGGCCGCGCCCGCTGGTTTGCAGTTTGGTAAATACGGCATCTCCGTGGTGGAGTTTGGCCGCGCGGGCGTGAGCCCAACTGTTGGTACTCGGACAGGTATCTAAGGAGTGCAGCCAGTGACGGGGATTTGGGCACGGTTGTGGGGATGCGGGCACGGGAATTAAGGGTAATTCAGACAAGGTTTGATTTGATTTGTGTAGAAGTCGGGGAACATTCGGATTATATGTCATACTTGACAATGGTTCCCTAGGTCTGAACTTCCGATATCAAGCTAAGCTGGCAGAGGCGCAGAAGCAAAGATAATAAACAGTACAAATATCTATTTGAGACTATTAGGCTTGCAGTTTCACGGAAAAAATTCATGTCGCCAAAAAGTATAAACGAGATTAAACAAATATTATCTAGTCAACCTATTGTAGCCATTGACTATGCGTTAGAGGCTTTTTTATTCAGCATAAAAGAAACCAAGCAAAAACAAATCAATTCAGAATTTTTTGTGCTTTTTTGTCAGGCAATCTTCCGATACCAAGATATTAAATATGTAAATCACTTGAATTTAGGAGATTTGCTTTTTGATCAAGGTTTAAATTCCAATCAAAAAAAATTTATAGCTGCTTGTTTGTTACGGTTATTAAATATTTGTGAAAACATTCTTGATGACAACAAAGTTAAATATAAAACCCTAGAACTTTTTGATGAAGTATTTGCCAGAGACTTGTATTCTCAATTAAATATAAAAATAAAATCTCAATCTTATGAAAAAGAAAATATTCTAAAAGAAGTTGTATTAACTTTAGAGAAAGATTTTGATAATTTGATAGATTCTTTTAATGATATTACTTTAATTACTACTTTCCGTAATGATTTTAATAAAATAATCAATAGTAAAGTATCCAAGGCTATACTGCATTATTTTGTACTAAGAAGTTTAATCGACAATGGAAAACTAGCGCAAATTTTTCAATCTATCGAGCAGTATTCAAAAGAAGCAGAAGTGAAAAAAATTCAGTATTTTGGTGAAGCAAAAGAAATCCTCACTGAATATTTAACTTCGGCTAAAACATTTGGAACAAAATATAGTTGTAATTACTTAGGGGGATTTGCTACTAAAGTTTTAAAACTTTTAGAAAAAGATTTTCAAAATAATCCCCTTAGTAAACCTGCTGAATTAGATATTTCCCGCTCGGATAAAAAGTACCCTTTTTTAACAAAAGATGCTAAATTTGATTTAAACTTGGTTGTTTGTAATCATGGGCCAGGTCAGGCATTTGATGTCAGTTTAAATATAATAGATATAGATGACAATCTATATTTAGATAGTTCAGAACGCTATCTAGGAAATCTAGAGTTGACTTCTATAACAGTTCCAATTACCTGTAAGGTAACTCGCTCAGAAAAACAGGCTACATTAATACTAGAACTAGCTTGGAAAAACTTTGATAGCTCAGAAATAAAAAAAGAATTTTACCTAGAGTTTGAAAGCCAAAATTATGAGATAGATTGGGATAGTTTAGCGATAGAAGAGCCATACAGTTTAGAACCAGTCATAACGGAGGAGGAGTTGGTTGGCAGAACAGAACAACTTAATACATTAATCGGAAGAAGCAAAGCCAAAAGTATAGGATCATCTTATATTTTTGGACAAAAGCGTGTGGGTAAAACCTCTATAGCGCAAACTTTAAAAGCACGCTTAAATAGGCTAATGTCCAGTGATTATCTTGTAATTGATTTAGAAGGTGGTGATTATGCTCATAGCAATCCGGTAATTACTATAGAAAATTTAGCAAAAAAAATTTGCGAACGAATAAAACAAAGCAATTCTCAGTTTGATGGATTGGAAATACCTTCTTTCAACGGTGCATTATCTCCTTTGAGTAGTTTTTTAGAGTCAGTTGTAAAAATTGTACCTGAATATAAAATTCTTTTTATCTTGGATGAATTTGACGAACTGCCAATTGACCTTTATAAAAGAGGGACTATTGGAAATACATTTTTTTTAAGCCTAAGAGCCATTAGTGCAAAGGCACATTTTGGCTTTCTTCTGGTAGGAGGCGAAAAAATGGAATTTATAATAAGCACCCAAGGTGATCGTCTTAATAAATTTCAATCTTTTAGAATTGATTACTTTGAAAATCATCAATCTGACTTTCAAGACCTTGTAAAAAAACCAGTGGCTAAGTGGAATATTGAAATTTCAGAACGAGCAATATATGAACTTTATCAACAAACAGGTGGTAATCCTTATTTCACCAAGCAAATATGCGGTGAATTATTTAAACTTATCGTAAAGCGTCGAGATGGGCATATTACACAAAAAGAAGTGGAAGAAGCTACTAAGATAACTATAAATAAATTAGCTAGCAATAGTTTCCTGCATTTTTGGGAAGATGGTTTATTTGATACAGATCGTGCCGAAGAAAGGTCAATGAATCGCAGAAAAGTCTTGTTGGCTCTAGCAGAAATAAGTCGAAAAAATATTAATCTCAACCAAGAAAAAATTATAGAACAGGCTATGAAATACGGATTAAATGAAAATCAGGTTAAATTTGAACTGCGAGATTTTGAACGTCGTCAGATAATTGTAAGTGAAGAGGATACTGTTTATAAGTATAAAGTTCCTTTATTTGGAAAATGGCTGAAAGAGAAAGGACTTCATGAAATTATTACAACTTTTACTGACTTAGATGCTATTTTGTCAAGAAAAAAAGAAGAAGAAGAGGCTTATGTTCGTTCTGAAGAAATTATCCAGTTAATCAGTAATTGGGGACAATATTTATCTAGACCCATTACAGAAGATAAGGTGAGAGCTTGGTTAAGCCAGTTTAAGGAAAATACAGAACAGAGGTTAATGTTCCGAATTCTTAAACATCTAAAATTCTACAATGGTGATAATCTTAGAAATAAAATGAAAGAAGCTCATGGAATCATCGTTAGAGGAGGAATTTCAGTACGCAAATATGAAACAGAAAAGCAAAGGAAAAGATCGGATATACTTGTTAGCTATTTAGAAGATAATCCCAGCAAAAGTGGATGCTCTTATGCGAAAATTTTTGCTGATGAAAATGAAATTTATGCTAATAATATTATTGAACGAGGAAAACTAGCTCAAACTCTAACAGATCAGACCCGAATGGAAAAAATACAAGCTCTTGTTTTTGTTGATGATTTTATAGGGACGGGGGGATCTGCCTGTCAATATTTTGAAGAGTTAGCCAATGAATGTGGAGAACTTCTTCGGAATACCAACTTGAAAGTATTTTTTATCTCTGTATCTGGTTTCCAGGAAGCTAAAACACGGCTCGAAACTAAGCTTACTGAACTTAATTTTAATGTCAAGGTACATATATGCGATCCCCTTGATGAATCAGATAAAGTTTTTAGCGATCGGTCTAAAATATTCTCTAAATCTAGTGATTTAGAACGAGCAAGAAATGTCGCTTATGAGTATGGTCGTGACTTAGTTAACAATAATCCACTTGGTTACGGAAATTGCGAAGCAGCAGTTGTATTTGCCGATGCTTGTCCTAATAATACTCTTCCAATTCTCTGGTCAGATGCCAAAAAGTGGATACCTCTTTTCAAGCGTCAATAGTTACGATTCGACATACATAATTTAATCGAAAAAAGCGATCGCCCTTTTGTTCCTCTTCAAAAAAGGAGATCGCCCGATCGCACAATTTACGCTGCTGATTGCCCTTGCATTTCCAGCAACTCAGGAATTGTCACAAACCGATATCCCTCTTTTTTCAAACCAGCAATCATTT
>ENA-OBIT01000180-OBIT01000180.1-metagenomes-genome-assembly--contig:-NODE-180-length-26944-cov-4.0498_pt1 | contig 26944 bp, 30 predicted proteins | sample MGYA00153386_OBIT01 | MGnify analysis MGYA00153386
GCCAGGCGTTCGCGCAGCGCGGCCAGCAGGTCGACCTGGGTCTCGTTCATCAGGTCGTGCTCGGTCAGGGCGCGCGACAGGTTGCCGATGTGGCGGCCCAACGTGGCCCGCCAGAGGGCCAGCGCGTCGAAACTGTGGGCAATGGGGCTGTGCATGTCGTGGCGGCAGTGGCGGCGCTGGCGGCGCGGCGAGGTCTCGGTTCATGCTAGCCCAGCGTCATGGTGGCCACCGGCACACAAGCGGCCAGCGGCTGTCCAATGTCACACTGCGGGCCGTGCCGGATGCATCAGCGCTTCTGGCACACGGCCGTGCCGTGTGCATCAGCGTTTCTGGCACACCCCGCAGTAGTAAGTCGACCGCTGCGCCTGCACCACGCGGTGCACCGCAGCCCCGCAGCCGCCACAGGGTAGCCCGGCACGGCCGTAAACCGCGGCCTGGGTCTGGAAGGCGCCGCTGGCGCCATGCACATCAGTGAAGTTGCGCAGCGTGGACCCACCCAGGTCCATGGCGCGGGCCAGCGTGGCACGCACCGCCGCCAGCAGGCGCGCCGCACGCGGCCGGCTGATGCGGTCGCAACGAAGGCTGGGGTGGATGCCGGCCTGGAACAGCGCTTCGCAGGCGTAGATATTGCCCGCGCCCACCACCAGCTCGCCGCCCAACAAGGCTGCCTTGATGGGCATGCGGCGTTGGTGCAAGGCCGCATGGAATCGCTCGGGCGTCAGCGCCGCGTCGAAGGGCTCGGGCCCCAGTCGCTGCAGCAACCTGGCTGCCGGTGCGGCCTGCATGCCGGGCGACCACACCACGGCGCCAAACCGGCGAGGGTCGTTCAGTCGGAGGGTGCCCTGGCTGGTGACGAGGTCGAAGTGGTCATGGGCGCCAGGCGGTGGCGGATCAGCCAGCAAGGCCAGTGAGCCCGACATGCCCAGGTGCATCAACAACCCCCCGTCGCGCGTTGCGATGCCGGTTGCCGTCAACGGCAGCCACAGGTACTTGCCACGACGCAGCACCGGCCCGACGGTGCTGTTCGCCAGGTCGCCTGGTGGCACGCCCAAGGGCCAACGCAAGGGCTTGCCCAAGCGGGCAGAAATCACGCGTGCACCCCGCAGCGGGGTATCGATCCCGCGCCTTGTGACCTCGACTTCGGGAAGTTCGGGCATCGCTTCATTATGTGAGAATGGAATCGCACTGCCCGGGAGCCACGATGTCCGATTCACCGCGCTGGCGCCTCGCTGTCGCCGCCACACTGGCCGCAACGTCTCTGGTGTCCACGCCCCTGTCGCAGGCACAGCCGGCCACTGCCGACAACAGCAAGCTTGGGCTGTCGCCGCTGGACGCGCCGCTTTTTTACCAAATCCTTGTTGGCGAGATCGAGTTGCGGCAAGGAGAACCTGGCGCGGCATTCGAAGTCATCCTTGACGCGGCACGCCGCACGCGCGATGACGGCCTGTTCCGCCGCGCGGTCGACATCGCCTTGCAGGGTCGCGCTGGCGAGCAGGCACTGGCGGCGTCCCGCGCCTGGCGCGTTGCACGGCCCGAGTCGCCCGATGCGTTGCGGCTTCAATTGCAAGTTCTGTTGGCCCTGAATCGCCCGGCCGAGATTGCTGAGCCGTTGAAGGCGCTGCTGAGCTTCACCCCCGCCGCCGAGCGCGGCGCGCTGATCGCCGTACTGCCGCGTTTCCTGCAGCGCAGCAGCGACCCCCGGGTCGTCACACTGGCGATTGAGGAGGCGCTGAAGCCCTATGCCAGCGCGCCGGCCACGCGCAACGCGGTGCTGGTGGCGCGGGCGCGCGCCTGGATGCATGCCGCCGATGGCAACCGCGCCCTGGCGCTGGCCCAGGAGGCTCATGCACAAGAACCCACGAGCTCGGGGCCGGTTCTGTTGGCGCTGGACCTCATGGCACTGAATCCCGCAGCTGAGCGAATCGTCACAGACCACCTGGCGCGGCCGGGCGCCGACCCCACGCTGCGCCTTGCTTACGTGCGCGCACTCACCGCCGCGCAGCGCCTCGCCGATGCTGTCGCCCAACTCGAGCAGTTCACGCGCGAGCGGCCCGACGAGCCGTCAGCTTATCTGACCCTGGGCGCCTTGCAGCTGGAGTTGAAGCAGCCGAATGGAAGCGAGACGGCGCTGCAGCGCTATGTCGAACTCATTCAAAAGGCTCCGGCCGGAACCATGGTGGCGGCCAACACAGCCAAAGACGACAACGACAACGACAACGACGACGACGGCGCGCCGCGGCCCGACGCCGGCCTGGTGCAGGCCTGGTTGATGCTGGCGCAGGCCGCCGAGCAGCGCGGCGACTTCAAAGCTGCCGAGTCTTGGCTGGGCCGTGTCGAGGACCCGCAGCGTGCGCTGGAAGTGCAGACCCGCCGCGCGTCCATGCTGGCACGGCAAGGCAAACTGGTGCAGGCCCGTGAGTTGATCCGCATGACACCCGAACGCGGGCCGCAGGACGCGCGCGCCAAGTTGGTGGCCGAGGCCTCGGTGCTGCGCGACGTCAAACGATGGGGCGACGCCTTCGAGGTACTGTCCAGCGCCACGCAGCGTTTCGCAGACGACTCCGATTTGTTGTACGAGCAGGCCATGATGGCCGAGAAGCTGGGCCGTCTTGACGACATGGAACGGCTGCTGCGCCGGGCCATCGAAATCAAGCCCGAAAACCCGCATGCGCACAACGCGTTGGGCTACTCGCTGGCCGATCGCGGCCTGCGTCTGCCCGAAGCCCGCGCGCTGATCCAGCGGGCGCTGGAACTGGCCCCCGGCGACCCGTTCATCACCGACAGCCTGGGCTGGGTGGAGTTCCGCATGGGCAACCTGTCCGATGCCCTGCGCCTGCTGCGGCAGGCCTATGCGGCACGGCCCGATATCGAAATCGGCACCCATCTCGGCGAAGTACTGTGGGCGCTGGGCCAGCACGACGATGCGCGCAAAGTCTGGCGCGAGGTGAAAACGCGTGACCAGACCAACGAGGTGTTGCGCGACACCCTGGCGCGGCTGCGCATCGATTTGTGAAGGCGCTGGCCGCGTTGCTTGCCGCGGCCACTTTTCTGGCTGCCTGTGCCACGCCACAAGCGCCCGCCGAGAACTCGCTGGTCACCACCGGCAGGCTCAGCTTGCGTGTGGATGCACACGCGGATCGCCCGGCGCAGGGCATGACGGCGGCCTTCGAGTTGCAGGGCCACGCCGACCGGGGTGAACTGCGCTTGATGTCGCCGTTGGGCGGGCAGTTGGTGGCCGCCCGATGGGCGCCGGGCCAAGCCGTGCTGGACACGCCCGCGGGCCGGCAAAGCTTCGCCAGCCTCGACGACTTGTCGCTGCGGGCTCTGGGTGAGGTGTTGCCGCTGGCCGCTCTGCCTGACTGGTTGGCCGGCCGGCCGTGGCCCGGCGCGGCCCATCAGATCAGCGCCGCTGGTTTTGGGCAACTGGGCTGGCGGGTGGACCTGGCCAAGCGTGCCGAAGGCTGGATCCACGCCTACCGAGAAGCACCTCCCGCCGTCAGCTTGCGGGTGCGCCTGGACATGGACGGCTGATGAGCCTGCAGGCCCTTTACGACCTTCCCGCCCCGGCCAAGCTGAACCTGTTCCTGCATATCGTGGGGCAGCGCGCCGACGGGTACCACCTGCTGCAGTCGCCCTTTGTGCTCATCGACTGGGCGGACACCCTGCATTTCGAACGCCGGCTCGACGGACAGCTGACCCGGCACGACCTGGGGCCAGCCCTGCCCGTCGACGATCTCTGCCTGCGTGCCGCACGCGCCCTGCAAGCGGCCAGCGAATCGCCATGGGGCGCTGACATCAGCATTCAAAAACAAGTGCCCTGGGGCGCTGGCATGGGCGGTGGCAGCTCCGACGCCGCCACCACGCTGCTGGCGCTGAATTGTTTGTGGGGCTTGCACTGGCCGCGATCCCGCCTTTCCGCATTGGGCCTGCAATTGGGTGCGGATGTGCCATTTTTCCTGGCTGGCGAGAACGCGTTCGTCGAAGGCATCGGCGAGCGCTTGACGCCGGTGATGCTGCCGCCGGCGTGCTATGCCGTGCTCAAGCCCACCGCAACATTGAGCACACGTGAGATCTTCGCCCACCCAGCCCTGAAACGCGACACGCCGGCTGTTATCATCAGCGGCTTGCCGAACGAGGCCCAAGGGCATCAGCATTGGGCACCAGGGCTTGAAGGTGATAACAAAAATTACGGCAGAAATGACCTTCAGATTCCGGCGCAGCAGGTGTGCGCCGAGGTGGCGCAAGCCGCCGAGTGGCTTGAAGCACGTTTCGGCAACAGTCGCATGACAGGCTCGGGCAGCGCAGTGTTTGCAAGAGTAGGTACAGACGCATCGCCCAACAAGGCTTTTCCGCAAGACGGGTTGCCAGCAGGTTGGGTGGGGCGCATGTGCCGCAGTCTGGACCAGCATCCTTTGCGGTGCTGGTCAGACTGAACGCAGGAAACCGGTCTTTCCAAGGGCCGAAGGTCAGAGGGCACGGCGCGAGCCGCGTCCTGTGTAGGGGAGTCGCCAAGTTGGTAAAGGCATCGGATTTTGATTCCGACATGCGAGGGTTCGAGTCCTTCCTCCCCTGCCAAATCGTCCGCTGAAGCCCGGGGCCGTTGCCCCGGCGGGCCCTTGACGGAGATGTCCACCGTGCTGTTCAACACCGTGCTGTTCACCGGCAATGCCAACCCGGTGTTGGCGGCCGAAATCGCTTCGCACCTGGGCATCGAAGTCGGCCAGGCCACCGTCGGGCGATTTTCTGACGGCGAGGTCACAGTCGAAATTCTCCAGAACGTGCGTGCGCGCGACGTCTTCGTCGTGCAACCAACCTGTGCGCCGACCAACGAGAATCTGATGGAACTGGCATTCATGGTCGACGCTCTCAAGCGCGCCAGTGCACGCCGCATCACGGCCGTCATCCCGTACTTCGGCTACGCGCGGCAAGACCGCCGCCCGCGCAGCATGCGTGTGCCCATCAGCGCCAAGGTGGTGGCCAACATGCTTGAGACGGTGGGGGTGGAAAGGCTGCTGACGATGGACCTGCATGCCGACCAGATCCAGGGCTTCTTCGACATCCCGGTGGACAACATCTACGCCAGCCCGGTACTGCTGTCCGACCTGAAGAGCAAGAGCTACAACGACCTGGTGGTCATCTCGCCCGACGTGGGCGGCGTGGTGCGCGCGCGCGCGCTGGCCAAACAACTGGGCTGCGACCTGGCCATCATCGACAAGCGCCGGCCGACGGCGAATGTGTCCGAGGTGATGCATGTGATCGGCGAAGTCGAGGGCCGCAACTGCGTGATCATGGACGACATGATCGACACCGCTGGCACCTTGGTGAAGGCTGCCGAGGTGCTGAAAGAACGCGGCGCGCGCAAGGTCTATGCCTATTGCACGCACCCGGTGTTCTCGGGCCCGGCCGTTGAACGCCTGCGCAGTTCGCAGATCGACGAGGTCGTCATCACCAACACCATCCCGCTGTCGGTAGACGCACGCGGCTACAGCAAAATCCGCCAGTTGTCGGTGGCATTCCTCTTCGCGGAAACCATCCGTCGTATCAGCGACGGCGAATCGGTCACCTCGCTGTTCTCGGAGCAGAACAACAATTTTTGAACCTGAAGAATCAACGGGCCTCTTGCGGGGCCATTGAAAACGGTGGGCCACCGCCTGCTGTCGTCGAAACCGCGGGCAGTCGCCCGCCATTGTCCGAAGCCCTGGTCGCGGAGCTTCTTATCTACCTGGAGTCATCATGAAATTCATAGCTTACGAGCGTACGTTGCAGGGGACCGGAGCGAGCCGCCGCCTGCGTCACGCCGCCAAGGTGCCCGGCATTGTCTATGGCGGCACGCAGCCGCCGGCGATGATCGAACTCGACCACAACGCCCTGTTCTTCGCGCTGAAGAAGGAATCGTTCCACTCGTCCATCCTCGAGATGGACGTGGCCGGCGCCACACAGAAGGTGCTGCTGCGCGACTTTCAGATGCACGCCTGGAAACCCATCGTCCAGCACATCGACTTCCAGCGCGTGGACGAAAACACGAGGCTGCGCAAGAAGGTGCCGCTGCACTTCTCGGGCGAAGAAGGCTCGCCAGCCGTGAAGACCGACAAGTGCCTGGTCAACCACGTGCGTACCGAACTGGAAGTCGAATGCCTGGCTTCGGCGCTGCCCGAGTTCGTGATGATCGACTTGTCCAACCTGACCAAGGGCCAGAGCCTGCACGCCGACGACTTGAAGTTGCCTGAGGGCATCAAGGTCGTCAAGCGCGGCACGCAGAACCCGGTCATCGTGTCGGCCACGCTGCCCAAGGCCGAGGAAGAGGTCGTTGCGCCCACCGTGGTGGTGGCCGCCGACAAATCCAAGGGCAAGCCCAAGAAGACCGAAAAGCAGAACCAGAAGTGATGCACCCGTGCGGGGGCCTCAAAAGTCCTCGCGCGTCGTCCACCTCATCAGCGGGCCCCACTTCGGTGGGGCTTTGTTGTTTCTGCGGCTTCCATAATCTTTCACCATGATCAAACTGTTCGTCGGCCTGGGCAACCCAGGCACCGAGTACGAAGCCACGCGGCATAACGCCGGCTTCTGGTGGATCGACGCACTCGCCGCGCACCTGGGCGCGCGCTTGGTGCCCGAACGTGCCTACCAAGCTCTGGCCGCCCGCGCCAACACCGCGCAGGGGCCCGTGTGGCTGCTGCAGCCCATGACTTTCATGAACTGCTCGGGCGTGTCGGTGGCCACACTGGCGCGCTTTTTCAAGATCGCGCCGGCGCAGGTGCTGGTGGTGCACGACGAACTCGACCTGATGCCCGGGCAGGCCAAGCTCAAGTTCGGTGGCAGCGCCGCCGGGCACAACGGCTTGAAGGACATCCACGGCCAGCTGGGCACGCCGGACTTCTGGCGTCTGCGCCTGGGCATCGGACACCCGGGCGTGAAGGCCGAGGTGATCCACTATGTGCTGAAGAAACCGTCGGCAGACCACCGCGAGGCGATCGAAAAGACCATCGCCCAGTCACTCGAATCCGTGCCGCTGCTGTTGGCCGGCGACATGGCCGGTGCCCTTGCGCGAGTCCATGCCCAGCCGCCCCGGCCGAAACCGTCGCGGCCGGTTGCCATCGCGGCACCGGCTGCCGCACTGCCTGCAACACCGCCTGCAGCAGCGCCTGCAGCACCGCCCATAAGCCCAGCCGCCAAGGACACGCCATGAACCGCCCACTCTTCATCACCTTGCTGCTGGTTGCTGGCCTGCATGGCGCTGTGCATGGCAGCGCGCAAACGGTTTGGCGCTGCGGACCCGATGGCCGCAGCTACAGCAGCCAGCCTTGCAGCGATGGTCGCGCCATCGAGCTGCCCGGCGCACGCCCGCAAGCCGATGTGCTGGCCGCCCGGCGTGCCGCCGCTGCAGAACAAAGGCTGGCGGCTCAGCTGCGCGTCGAACGCCTGCAGCGTGAACGCGAACACCAGGCGCGCGGCCCGGGGCTGTCTGGTTTTGCGCGCGCAACGGCGCCAGCCTCAGTCAAGCCGCAGCTGGACCGCCAAGCGAAGCTGACTCCAAAGCGACAGGCGCTGTCGCCTGAAGCCGGTGGTACTTCAACAAAAGCTGCTCGGGCGTCTCGACGAACGCCGGGTTGACGGGGATGCAGCTCACCGGGCAGACCTGCACACACTGCGGCTCGTTGAAGTGGCCCACGCATTCGGTGCAGCGGCCGGCGTCGATTTCGTAGATCTCGGCGCCCATGGTGATGGCTTGGTTCGGGCACTCGGGTTCGCAGACATCGCAATTGATGCACTCATCGGTGATCCACAGGGCCATGGTGGTGTGTTCAGGAGTCGGTTTGGGAGACGCGCTCTTTCAAGCGGCGAAGCACCGAGGGTGCCACGAACTTGGAAACATCACCGCCGAAGCTGGCAATCTCGCGCACGAAGGTGCTGCTGACAAACTGGTACTGGTCCGATGGCGTCATAAAGACCGTCTCCACATCAGGCATCAGCTGGCGGTTCATGCCGGCCATCTGGAACTCGTACTCGAAGTCACTGACCGCGCGCAGCCCGCGCACCACCACCTTGCCCCCCCTGCTGATGACAAAGTCGCGCAGCAGCCCGCGGAAGGGAACCACCTCGACATTGCGGTAAGGCGTGGCAATCTCCGTGGCGATGTCCAGCCGCTCGGCGATGGTGAACATGGTGCGCTTGTGGTGTCCGGCGGCCACGGCCAGGATCAGCCGGTCGAACAGGCCCGAGGCGCGCCGCATCAGGTCTTCGTGCCCCATCGTCATCGGGTCGAAGGTGCCCGGATAGATGGCAGTCAGTGGCGTCGCGGTGGTCAAATCACGTCCTCCGGGGGCATGGGCGCGGCAGTGTAGTCCGACCGGCTCAGGCGGTGCGGCGGAAGAGTTGTGCGTGCACAGCCCCAGCGCGTGTGGCGCGGTGCAGTTCCAGGCCGGCTGGCACGGCAGGCCCGGCAAGCACGGCAGTGCCCGACTCCAGATAGACCCAACCCTGCACAGCCACAACCCGCGCTGCCGAGGCCAGCCCGGGTGCCGCCAACCCGGCGGCAAAAGGTGGGTCCAGCAGCACCAGGTCGAACCGGCCGGCAGCGCAGCGCGCCATCCAGGCCATGGCGTCAGCGCGCTCCACGCGCAGCGCGGTGGCAACCAGCCGCGCCTGGGTGGCCAGCAGGCTGGTGACGAGCGCGGCGTCACTCTCAATCAGCAGCACCTCGGCCGCGCCGCGCGACGCGGCTTCGAAACCCAGCGCACCGCTGCCGGCAAAGGCATCAAGCACGCGCCACCCGCTCAGGTCGGCACCCAGCCAGTTGAACAGTGTTTCGCGCACGCGGTCGGGCGTTGGGCGCAAACCGGGGCTGTCGGCCACAGGCAGCTTGCTTCGTTTCCACAAGCCGCCGATCAGGCGCACCTCGCGCGGCAGACCTGGCCTCAATGAGGATCCCAACAGCCTGGGGCGATTCCCGCCAGGCGGGAGTGAGCCCCTTTCCGGGGCCGGGCTGGGCTCACTGCCGCACCGCAATGCCTTGCTGCGCCAGCATCGCCTTGGCTTGGCCAACCGTGAATTCGCCGTAGTGAAAGATGCTGGCGGCCAGCACGGCGTCGGCGCGCCCCAAGCGGATGCCATCGGCCAGATGCTGCAGCGTGCCCACGCCGCCCGAAGCAATTACCGGCACCGGCACGGCGTCACAGACGGCGCGGGTGAGCTCGAGGTCGAAGCCGCTCCTGGTGCCGTCGCGGTCCATGCTGGTCAAAAGGATCTCGCCAGCGCCGTGTTCGGCCATCCGGCGCGCCCAAGCTACGGCGTCCAGGTGGGTGTTGTGACGGCCGCCGTGGGTGTAGACGTCCCAGCCCGGGCCCTTGCAGACCAGGTCGTCACCGACGCGCGCCTTGGCGTCAATGGCCACCACGATGCATTGCGCGCCGTATTTGTCCGACGCATCGCGAATCACCTGCGGCGTGGCCACCGCCGCCGAGTTGAAGCTGACCTTGTCGGCGCCCGAGTTCAGCAGCCGGCGCACATCGTCCACGGTGCGCACGCCCCCGCCGACAGTGAGCGGGATGAACACCTGCGAGGCCACGGCTTCGATGATGTGCAGGATGACGTCGCGCTGGTCGCTGGTGGCCGTGATGTCCAAAAAGGTGAGCTCGTCGGCGCCTTGCTCGTTGTAGCGCGCGGCAATTTCCACCGGGTCGCCAGCATCCCGCAGTGCGACGAAATTAACGCCCTTGACGACGCGTCCGCCGGTCACGTCCAGGCAGGGAATGATGCGTTTGGCCAGCATTGTCGAGGTCCGAATCGTGCGGTCAGGCTGGGCCGTTCAGTTCGTCGGCACGGGCCTGCGCGGCGGAGAAATCCAGTGCGCCGGTGTAGATGCTTCGGCCGCAGATCACGCCTTCGATGCCGTCGCTTTGCACGGCGCACAGGGCTTCGATGTCGGCCATGCCTGCAAGCCCGCCCGAGGCGTACACCGGAATCGTCAGCGCCTGCGCCAGCTTCACTGTGGCATCGATATTGATGCCGGTAAGCATGCCGTCGCGGCCGATGTCGGTGTAAATGACGCCCTCGACACCGTAATCCTCGAACTTCTTGGCCAGGTCGATGACCTCGTGCCCGGTCAGCTTGCTCCAGCCGTCGGTGGCCACGCGGCCGTCCTTGGCATCCAGACCCACGATGATGTGGCCGCCGAAGGCACTGCACGCGTCTTTCAAGAATCCGGGGCTCTTCACGGCGGCGGTGCCGATGATGATGAAGCTGAGGCCGTCGTCGAGATAGCGCGCGATGGTGTCCAGGTCGCGGATGCCGCCGCCCAACTGCACCGGAATGATGTCGCCCACCGCGCGCAGGATGGCCTTCACGGCCACCTCGTTCACCGGTTTGCCAGCGAAAGCGCCGTTCAGGTCCACCAGGTGCAGCCGCCGTGCGCCGGCATCAACCCAGCGCCGCGCCATCGCGGCGGGGTCTTCGCCGAAGGTGGTGGAGACGTTCATGTCGCCTTGTTCCAGGCGCACGCAATGGCCGTCCTTGAGGTCGATGGCAGGTATCAGCAACATGGCCACATTCAGGCGTTCAGGGATTCCAGTGCAGGAAGTTGCGGTACAGCGCCAGGCCCTGGTCGGCACTTTTTTCGGGGTGGAACTGCGTGGCAAAAATGTTATCGCGCGCCAGCGCCGAGGTAAAGCGCCCGCCGTACTCGGTTTCGCCGGCCGTGTGCCCGGGGTCGACTGGCGCGGCGTAGAAGCTGTGCACGAAGTAGAACCAGCTGCCGTCGGGCACGCCTTGCCAAAGCGGGTGTTGCGCTGAGTGCGCCGGCTGCACAACGCGGTTCCAGCCCATCTGCGGCACCTTGTAGCGGCTGCCATCGGGTTGCAAACGGCCGTCAAGCTGAAAGCGTTTGACGCGGCCAGCCACCAGGCCCAGGCCCGGTGTGTCTTGCTCCTCACTGTGGTCCAGTAGCATCTGCATGCCCACGCACACGCCCAGCAGTGGCTTGTTCACCGCTGCGTGCAGCACCGCCGCTTGCAGGGTGGATTCATGCAGCTGGCGCATGCAGTCACGCATGGCGCCCTGGCCCGGCAGCACGACGCGGTCGGCGGCCATCACCTCGTCGGGGCGTGACGTGACCAGCACCCGCGCGCCTGTGCCCGCTGCCACATGCAGCACGGCCTGCGCCACTGAGCGCAGGTTGCCCATGCCGTAGTCGACCACCGCAACGATGTTTGCCACCTCAGTGCGGCCTGCCCGCCTGCAGGCGCATAGACGCCCCCTGGCGGGGCAGTGAGCGCGGTGGGCTTGGGGGTCTCATGTCACAGGCTGCCCTTGGTGGACGGGATGACCCCGGCCGACCTCGGGTCGGGCGCAAGCGCCATGCGCAGTGCGCGCGCGAAGGCCTTGAACACGCTTTCGCACTGATGGTGCGCGTTGTGGCCCTTCAGGTTGTCGATGTGCAAGGTGACCAGCGCGTGGTTGCAGAAACCCTGGAAAAACTCGTAGGCCAGTTGCGTGTCGAAGCCGCCAATGGCACCGGCCTTGAAGGGCACGTCCATGTGCAGGCCCGGGCGGCCTGAAAAGTCGATCACCACGCGCGACAGAGCCTCGTCCAGCGGCACATAGGCATGGCCGTAGCGCGATATGCCGCGCTTGTCGCCCACGGCCTGCGCCACGGCAAGGCCCAGCGTAATCCCCACGTCTTCCACCGTGTGGTGGCCATCGATGTGCAGATCGCCCTGGGCCTGGATGTCCAGATCGATGAGGCCGTGGCGGGCGATCTGGTCGAGCATGTGGTCGAAGAACCCGATGCCGGTGGACAACGCGGCCACCCCCGTGCCGTCCAGGTTGATCTGGACGCGGATCTGCGTCTCTTTGGTGTCACGGCTGACAACGGCACTGCGATTCATAGGCTTTCCTTCAGGGCGGAAATCAGTTGGCCGGTTTCGACGGGCGTGCCCACCGTCAGGCGCAGGCAGTTGGCCAATAGCGGGTGCATCGCCGACACATTCTTGACCAGGATGGCACGCGCCTTCAGCGCCGTGAAAGTGCTCGCCGCGTCGGGCACGCGCACCAGCACCATGTTGGCGTCGCTGGGGAAAGCCTTCACTCCAGGCAAGGCTTGCAGCGCAGCCACCAAGCGCTGGCGCTGGTCGCAAATCGACCGTGCCTGCAGCGCGTATTCGCCGGCGTGCTCCAGCGCAAACAGCGCGGCCTCGGCGTTCAGCACACCCACGTTGAAGGGCGGGCGCAGCTTGTCGATTTGCGCGATGAGTTCGCTGCGGCCCATCAGGTAGCCGATGCGCACACCGGCCAGGCCGAACTTGCTCATCGTGCGCATCACCAGCAGATGGTCATGCGCGCGCAGCCAGGCCATGGCATCGCGGCTGGCAAAGGGTTGGTAGGCCTCGTCCATCACCACCAGACCATGCTGTCGGCCAACAGCTTCGATAACCGCTTCCACCGCGTTCACGTTCCACAGGTTGGCGGTGGGGTTGTTGGGGTAGGCCAGATACACCAGGGCCGGCCGGTGTTGCTCGATGGCCGCCCGCATGGCCGGCACATCGAGTTCGAAGTCGGCCGTCAACGGCACGCCCACAAACCGCATTCCCTGCAAGCGCGCCGACATCTCGTACATCACAAAGCCCGGTACCGGCGCCAGGGCCACCGCGCCGGGCACGTCGCAGGCCATGCTGAGCATGGTGATGATCTCGTCAGAGCCGTTGCCCAGCGTCAACGCACAGCCCTCGGGCATGCCGGCATGCAGAGCCAAGGCCTGCTTCAATTCGCCGATGCGACCCGCCGGGTAGCGGTTGATGGCCACCTGCGCCAGCCGCTCGCCCAACGCCTGGCGCAGTGCCGGCGGCAAGCGGTGCGGGTTCTCCATGATGTCGAGCTTGACGAAGCCGTCGCCGGGCTGCACGACATAGGCATGCAGACCCAGCACGTCTCGGCGCAGGGTATGGGTGATGCGCGCTGGCAGCGTGGGCATCATGTGGCGGCGCCCAGTTCTTCCGGCAATGCGACAAACGGGTGGAGGACGCAGACGCTATCGAGCTGCTGGTGGTACTGCAGGTTTCCAGTCAGTAGCCAGCCACACTTTATGTGCTGGGCCGCAGTCACCATCAGCGCGTCCCAGTAGCTCAGCCCGTAAGAGGCCTCGACTGCCCAGGCCGTTTCAACCTTGGCTTGGTCGAGAAACCAAGGCTTCCACAGCTGGTGCCTGCGCACTTCGGCCTGCGCTTGCGCTGGCGTCACCACTTCGGAAAAACGCTTGCGGGCGTTGGCGCGCAACTCGTCGGTGACCTGCGTGCTGAGTCGCCCGGAACGGCGCTGCCAGCAGGTCGAGCGCCACCCGCGTGAACGACCGCGACTCTCGTCGTGGCGCATTTTTATAGCGACCGGGTCGCCAACCAGCCCAGACACGCTAATGTTGCGGCGAGCAGCTCCTATGCGCGCCAACTCAGCGACCTCTTCGTCCATGTTGATGGTGACGTCGCTCACGATGCGACACGAAGTTGGTGATGCAAGATTTTTTGTGTTTCACCGTTTTCGTGCCAACTCGTCGACGGCGTGGTCTTGCTCAATTTAAGCAACATTTTGTGCTGTCCATCGTCGACGGCACCGGTGTAGGCGAAGCCCAGCTTTTCGTAGAACGGGCCGGCGTGGCCTGGCTCCATGACGTGCGACAAGCCGATTTCGGGCACACCCCAGCGCTGCGCCTCTTGCGCCACCCAAGCCATCGCCAGGCGGCCCAGGCCCCGGCGCTGGTGGCGGGCGTCGACCAGCAGGCGCCACACATACAGCTGGTCGGACGGCGGTCGTTCCTTGTCCAGCCGGGCATCGAACAGCAGCATCATGCCGACGGCTTCGTCGCCGTCGAACATCGCCACGGCGCGGCCGGCGGGCTCGTAGGCCACCTGGGCCAATGAACGGTCCACCGGCGCCACAAACCGCCGCTGGCCGGGTGCCACCTGCAGCTTCATCACGGCTGCGGCGTTGCTGCCGTCCACCGGCCGCACGCTGAACAGCACCTGTCGCCGCGCCAGCGGGATGGCGCTGGTCAGGCGCATCTCGGCGGCACGCGCATGGGCTTGCAGTCCTTCACCGCGGGCCAGCTCGGACGCAACGAGACCCAGGGTCTGGGCGGCAGCGGCGCCAACTTCGATGAGGCTGCTGCGCTTGACGAAGTCGTACACGCCCAGCGGCGACGAGAAACGCGCGGTGCCGGACGTGGGCAGCACATGGTTCGGGCCGGCGCAGTAGTCGCCCAGGCTCTCGCTGGTGTAGGCACCCAGGAAGATGGCCCCGGCGTGGCGCAGCAGCGGCTCCCAACGCGCGGGTTCGCTGGCGCAAACCTCCAGGTGCTCGGGTGCCACGCGGTTGCTGATTTCGCAGGCCTCTTCCATCGACCGCGTGTGCACCAGCGCACCGCGCCCTTGCAGGCTGGCGCGGATGATGTCGCGGCGCGGCATGTCGGGCAGCATTCGCTCCAGCGCCCGCGCCACCTCGTCGATATAGGTCGCATCGGGGCACAGCAGGATGCTCTGCGCCAGCTCATCGTGTTCAGCCTGGCTGAACAGGTCCATGGCCACCCAGTCGGCCGGCGTGCTGCCGTCGGCCAGCACCAAGATCTCACTGGGCCCGGCAATCATGTCGATGCCCACCTGGCCGAACACCTGCCGCTTGGCCGCGGCCACATAAGCGTTCCCCGGGCCGGTGATCTTGTCTACTTTCGGAATGCTTTGTGTGCCGTACGCCAGCGCCGCCACAGCCTGCGCGCCGCCGATGGTGAACACGCGCTGCACACCGGCCACATGGGCGGCGGCCAGCACCAGCGCATTGCGCTCGCCACCGGGGGTCGGCACCACCATGATGATTTCGCCCACACCCGCCACCTGCGCGGGAATGGCGTTCATCAGCACGCTGGACGGGTAGGCCGCCTTGCCCCCGGGCACGTAGATGCCGACGCGGTCCAGTGGCGTCACCTTCTGGCCCAAGCGGCTGCCGTCGGCGTCGGTGTAATGCCAGCTGCGGCTGCTGGCCTCGAGCTGGCGTTCGTGGAAGTCGCGCACGCGGGCCGCGGCGGCTTGCAGCGCGCTGCGCTGGGCGGGGGTGATCGCGTCGAAGGCCGCGCTCATTTCCAACCGGCCGATTTCAAGCTGCGACATAGCCTGCGCCTGCACGCCGTCGAAGCGCTCGGTGTACGCCAACACGGCGGCATCGCCACGGGCCCGCACGTCGGCAATGATTTGCGCCGCGCGCGCGTCGATCGCGGCATCGGCTTCCATGGTCCCGTGCTGAAGGCGCTGGAACTGCGCTTCGAAATCGTCCGCGCCAGTAAACAGCCGGCGCACCAGGGCCGTCATGCCGACACCGCCACGGCGCGCTCGAAAGCATCGATCAAGGCGCGCAGCGGCTCGCGCTTGAGCTTCAACGAAGCCGGGTTGACGACCAGGCGCGACGAGATGTCCATCACCCTTTCCACTTCCACCAACTGGTTGGCCTTCAGCGTGCTGCCGGTGGACACCAGATCGACTATGGCCTCGGCCAGGCCCGTCAGCGGCGCCAGTTCCATCGAGCCATACAGCTTGATGAGGTCGACGTGCACACCCTTGGTGGCGAAGTGCTGGCGCGCCAGGTGGGTGTACTTGGTGGCCACGCGGATGCGCGATCCCTGCTTGACGGCGCTGGCGTAATCGAAGTCTTCGCGCACCGCCACGCTGAGCCGGCAGCGTGCAATCTTCAAGTCCAGCGGGCGGTACAGGCCGACCGCGCCGCCGCCGGCTTCGGCAGCGTGTTCCAGCAGCATGTCCAGTCCGGCCACGCCCAGGTCGGCACCGCCGTGCTGCACGTAGGTAGGCACGTCGCTGGCGCGCACCAGCACCACGCGCACATCGGCACGGCTGGTGGCCAAGATGAGTTTGCGGCTGCGCTCGGGGTCGTCCAGCAGTTCAATGCCGGTGGCCCGCAGCAGCGGCATGGAGTCGTCGAGAATGCGGCCCTTCGACAGCGCCAGCGTGATCATGCGCAGCAGCCCTTACTTCACGCGCTCGATGTCAGCGCCCAGGCCGCGCAGCTTGGCTTCCATGCCGTCGTAGCCGCGGTCAAGGTGGTAGATGCGTTCGATGCGGGTTTCACCCTCGGCCACCAAGCCGGCGATGACCAGGCTGGCCGACGCACGCAGGTCGGTCGCCATCACGGTGGCGCCAGACAGGCCGGCCACCCCCCGCACCACGGCCGTTTTGCCGTCGATCTGCACGTTGGCTCCCAGGCGCACCAGCTCATTCACGTGCATGAAGCGGTTCTCGAAGATGGTTTCCGAGATCTTGGCCACGCCCTCTGCCACGCAGTTGACGGCCATGAACTGGGCCTGCATGTCGGTGGGGAACGCCGGGTACTCGCTGGTGCGAAAGCTCACCGCCCGCGTCCGGGAGGTGGCTCGCACGCGGATCCAGTCATCACCGGTTTCGATCTGCACCCCGGCCTCGCGCAGCTTGTCCAGCACCGCATCCAGGTGGTCGGCGCGGGTGCCGCGCAGCATCACGTCGCCACCCGTGGCCGCCACCGCGCACAGGAAGGTGCCGGTCTCGATGCGGTCGGGGATGATGCGGTGCGCCACCTTGGGCGCATGCAGCTTGTTCACGCCCTGGATGCGGATACGCCGGGTGCCGTGACCTTCGATCCGCGCGCCCATGGCGATGAGCATCTCGGCCAGGTCAGGGATCTCGGGCTCCTGCGCGGCGTTTTCCAGCACCGTTTCGCCTTCAGCCAGGGTGGCGGCCATCATCAGGTTCTCGGTGCCGGTGACGGTGACCATGTCGGTAGTGATGCGCGCGCCCTTCAACCGCGTGGTCTTGGCGATGATGTTGCCGCGCTCGACCGCAATCTGCGCGCCCATCGCCTGCAAACCCCTGATGTGCTGGTCCACTGGCCGCGAACCGATGGCACAACCACCCGGCAGCGACACCACGGCCACGCCAAAACGCGCCAACAGCGGGCCCAGCACCAGGATCGACGCGCGCATGGTCTTCACCAGTTCATACGGCGCCACGGGGCTGTTCACCGGGCCGGCATCGATGTTCACGGTGTGGCCGGCGGCGTCAGCCCAGTCGGCCGTGGCGCCCATCTGGCGCAACAGCTTCAACGTGGTGGCCACGTCTTGCAGGCGCGGCACGTGCGTCAATTGCACGGGTTCGGCCGTCAGCAATGCCGCACACAGTTCAGGCAGAGCGGCGTTCTTGGCACCCGATATGGCGACTTCGCCGTGCAAAGGGCGGCCGCCGCGAATGAGGAGTTTGTCCATGCTGTGGTCGGTGCAGGTGCAGGTGCGGGTGCGGCTAGAGGTGCGGCTACGTTGACGGTGACGGTGACGGTGACCTTGACGGTGACGGGTAGCGCTGGGTCCGACCTTCATCGGCCGGGCCGCTGTTTAGACACCTGCCAAGGCCCTGCGAACCGGCCAGCGACTCCGCCGATCGCCGCCGATCGGGCGTAGTCAGTGGTGATGTGGATTCGCGGCGTCGGAGATCCGTACTGCCGACTCGGCGGCGTACTCGGCGGGCGTCAGCGTCTTCATCGAAAGTGCGTGAATTTGTTCACGCATTCTATCGCCCAGTGCGGCGTAAACCCGTTGGTGGCGGCGTACGCGGGCCAGGCCTTCGAACTCGGTCGACACGATCGTGGCAAAGAAATGCCGGCCGTCTCCTTGCACTTCAAGGTGCTCGCATGCAAGGCCGGTGGCGATGTAGTCGTTGACTTGTTGGGGGCTGGGTTCGCTCATGGGCTGCATTGTCTCAAGTCCGCAGCTTGTAGCCGCTGGCCAGCAGCCGCAGCGTGATGGCACTGACAATCGAAAAGGCCACACTCACCACCGCCAGACTGAGCCAGGGCGACGCGTCGCTGACCCCGAAGAAGCCGCGTCTGAAGCCGTCGATCATGTAGAAAAACGGATTCAAATGACTGGCCTTCTGCCAGAACTCGGGCAGCGAGTGCACCGAATAGAACACGCCCGACAAAAAGGTCATGGGCATGATGACAAAGTTCTGGAAGGCCGCCATCTGGTCGAACTTGTCGGCCCACAGGCCGGCAATCAACCCCAGCGATCCCATCATGCCGGCGCCCAGCGCAGCAAAGATGATGATCCACCAGGGCTCGGCCAGGCGCAGCGGCGCCAGCCACGCGGTGACCAGCAATACGCCCAGCCCGACCATCAGGCCGCGCACCAAGGACGCACCCACATACGCTGCAAACCAGGCCCGGTGCGACAGCGGCGTGACCAAAAGAAACACCAGGTTGCCCGTCACCTTGCTCTGGACCAGCGAACTGCTGCTGTTGGCGAACGCGTTCTGCAGCACGCTCATCATCACCAGGCCAGGCACCAGAAAGCTGGTGTAGCCGACGCCTTCGAAGACCTGCACCTTGTCTTCGAGCACATGGCCGAAGATCAGCACGTACAGCACGGCAGTCAGCACCGGAGCGGCCACGGTCTGGAAACCCACTTTCCAGAAGCGCAGGATTTCCTTGCGGAACAGCGTGCCGGCGCCGGCAAGGCTCATCGGGGCACCGCTTTCATCGTGTCCAGGAACACGTCTTCCAGGTCGGCGCGGCCGATTTCCAGGTCCTCCACCTTCACACCGCCCGCGCGCAGCGCGATGAGCAAGGTCTCCACCTCCACGGCGTCGCGCGCCGCCATCTGCACGATGCGCCCGGTGACACGTGCGCGCGCCGCCAGTTCAACGGGCAGCGGTTGGTCGGCCTTGAAACGCAGCATCGTGCTGGCCACGCCGGCCAGCAGGGCCGATGTCTTGTCCAACGCCACGAGCCGGCCTTGCTTGAGCATGGCGATGCGCCCGCACAGCGCCTCGGCTTCTTCCAGGTAATGCGTGGTCAGCAGCACCGTATGGCCTTCGCGGTTCAAGCGTGAGATGAAGGCCCACAGCGTCTGCCGCAGTTGCACGTCGACGCCGGCGGTGGGCTCGTCGAGCACGATCACCGGTGGCCGGTGTACCAGCGCTTGCGCTACCAGCACCCGGCGCTTCATGCCGCCCGACAACTGCCGCATGTTCGCGCCGGCCTTGTCAGTCAGGCCCAGTTCGGACAGCAGCTCGTCGATCCAGACGTCGTTGTGCTTCACGCCGAAATAGCCGCTCTGGATGCGCAGTGTTTCGCGAACGCTGAAGAAGGGGTCGAACACCAGCTCCTGCGGCACGATGCCCAGCGACATGCGCGCCGCCGCATAGTCGGCCACCACGTCGTGGCCCATCACCGTCACTGCGCCGGCGCTGCCGCCGCTCGCGCTGTTGGCGCGCGACAAGCCAGCCAGGATGGAAATCAGCGTGGTTTTGCCGGCGCCGTTGGGACCCAGCAGACCGAAAAACTCGCCTCGTTGGATGTCGAAGCTGACGTTGTCCAGCGCACGCAATGCGCCCTTAGTGCCGTAGAAGGTCTTGGAGACGTTTTGGAATCGGACAGCGGGCATTGGCTGAAGATTGTAGGCAGGCACGCAATGCCAGAATGCCCTGTGGAACTCAAACAGTAATGGCTCCGCCCAAAAAACCCCGCCGCACAGCCGAGCGCATTCTTGAAGTGACGCTGGACCTGTTCAATCGCTTTGGCGAACCGAATGTCAGCACCACGCTGATTTCGGCTGAACTGGGCATCAGCCCGGGCAATCTGTACTACCACTACCCTGCCAAGGACGAGCTCATCAACACCTTGTTCGGCCGTTTTGAATCGGCGCTGGACGAGTTGCTGCAAGCCGCCGAAGGCGTCGAGAACGTCGAAGACGCCTGGCTGTTCTTCCACATGCTGTTCGAGTTGATCTGGCAATACCGCTTCTTGTACCGCGACCTGAACGACCTGCTCAGCAAGAACCGCCGGCTGGAAACGCACTTCCAGGCGGTGCTGCAGAACAAGGGCCTCGCCGTGCGGGCGCTGCTGGACGGTTTGTCGCGCGGCGGTGCGCTGCGCATCGCGGGCGCTGACGTGCACCCGGTGTCGACGACCATGGTGGTGGTGCTGACCTACTGGTTGAGCTATGAGTACGTGCGTGAGCCGCGCAAGGCGCTGGAGCCCGACAGTGCCTCGGCGTCGATGGGGCGCGGCGCCTTCCACACCCTGAGCCTCTTGCTGCCCTACCTGGAAACCGCGTCGCGGCAGCACCTGCACCTGCTGGCCGGCGCGTATCAAACCGCTTGACTTGGCGCGCTGCGGCGAAAGCCAGCCGCGGCCTGCATCAGCAGCCGCGTGTAGTCGGCCTGCACGCGGTGTGCCGCCAAATCGACCGCGGCCAGCGTTTCCACGCTGCGGCCGCGCTGCATCACCATCAAGCGCTGGCACAGGTGGGTCACCACCGCCAGGTCGTGGCTGACCATCACGAAGCTCAGGCCGCGCGCCTGGCGCAATGCCTCGAGCAGGTTCAGCACCTCGGCTTGCACCGACGCATCCAGCGCCGAGGTGGGCTCGTCCAGCAGCAGCACCTGCGGCTCAAGAATCAAGGCCCGTGCGATGGCGACGCGCTGGCGCTGCCCGCCCGACAACTGGTGCGCGAACCTGAAACGGAAACCCGTGCCCAGGCCGACTTCGTCCAGCGCGCGCGCAATGCGCACTTCGGCATCACCCACGCTGTGGATGGCCAGCGGCTCGGCCAGCAAGCGGTCCACCGTTTGCCGGGGATGAAGCGACCCGTACGGGTCCTGGAACACCATCTGCACCTGGCGCTTGAAGGCCTTGCTGCCGGGCGCGGGCAGCGCGGTGCTGCCGGTCAGGCACACGCTGCCTGTTGCCAATGGCGCCAGCCCGCACAAGGCTCGCAGCACGGTGCTCTTGCCCGAGCCTGATTCGCCGACGATGCCAAAACTTTCACCGGGCGCGAGTTCAAACGACACGTTGTCGACAGCCACGAAGCCGTCGTAGACCACCCGCAGGCTGCAAGCCGACAGACCGATCACAGCGCCCACTCCGGCTGGCGGTCCAGGGTGGGCAGCGGGTGCCGCGCGGCGTTCAGCTGCGGCAGGCAGTTCAACAAGCCCTGCGTGTACGGGTGCTGGGCTTGCGTCAGGTCGGCTGCGGCCAGTTGCTCGACGACACGGCCGGCGTACATCACCAGCACGCGGTCGCAGAAAGAGGACACCAGGCGCAGGTCGTGCGAGATGAGCACCAGGCCCATGCCGCGGTCCGCCACAAGACGGTCCAGGATGCCCAGCACCTCCAGTTGCACCGTCACGTCCAGCGCCGAGGTGGGCTCATCAGCAATCAATACCTCGGGCCCGGCAATCAGCATCATGGCAATCATGGCGCGCTGGCCCATGCCGCCCGACACCTCGTGCGGGTACAACCGCGACACGCGCGCCGGGTCGTCGATCTGCACCGCCGCCAGCGCGTCGAGCATCTGTGCATGAGCTTGTTTCGACGACACGGCCTGGTGCGCGCGCAGGGCCTCGGTAATTTGCGCGCCGATGCGCATCACCGGGTTCAGCGAAAATTTCGGGTCCTGCAGCACCATGGCGATGCGACCGCCGCGCAGCCGGCGGCGCTGCGCGGGGGCGCACTTCAACAAGTCGGTGCCCTTGAAATCAAGCCGCCGGGCCGAGACGACGCCGCCAGGCGCGGTCAGCCCCACGATGGCGCGGCCCGTTTGACTTTTGCCCGACCCCGATTCACCCACGATGCCCAGCCGCTCGCGCCCGAGCGTGAACGACACGCCGCGCACTACTTCGTTCAGCCGCCCGTCGCGGTCCGGATAGGCCACGCGAAGGTCGTCTACGGTCAACAGGGGCGGGTCGGAATTGCCCAACTCAATCAGTCTGCGGTTCGAGCAGGGTGAACTGCGATCGCCCGATGAGTTTCTTGAACTCCCGGTCGAAACTGACCAGGTGTTCAGCCAGGTGGATGGCTGCCACGGCATGGCCGACCGGCGTTGGCGCGGGAAAAATCGTTGGGCTGGTCATCAGTCTCACAAAGCTGGCCAGCACCATGGGCATCAGAACCAAGGTGCCGCCGGCATGGCGGTGTTGTTCAGAGGGTCGACACCCGCAGCCAAGCCGCCGCGCCCCTCGAACACCGGCAGGCGCAGCCCTTCCTCGATGAGCCGGGTCAGCCCGGTTTGCTGCTGCGCCGCCAGCGTTTTGGCGTTGGCAAGCAACTGGTCGTTGATGTTCAGCATGGTCTTCGAATGGGGACGATACAGATTTCTGTATCTCGAATGCAAAGGCGCTTCGCCCACGCCCGGAAACACCGTCAACATCGACCTGTACCTGCCTGCCGCTGAGCCCGGGCACCTACTTCTCCGACTTCGGGTCCAGCGCGTCGCGCAGGCCATCACCCAGCAGATTGAAGGCCAGGCTGACGACAAAGATGGCGGCTCCGGGCGCGGCGGCCACCCACCACTGGTCGAGCACATAGGCGCGGCCGCCGGCGATCATGGCGCCCCACTCGGGGCTGGGCGGCTGCGCACCCAGGCCCAGGAAACCCAGGCCGGCGGCGGTGAGGATGATGCCGGCCATGTCCAGCGTGACGCGCACGACAACGCTGCTCAGGCACAGCGGCATGATGTGTCGCAACACGATGCGCCAGGGGCTCGCGCCCAAGAGCCGCACGGCGCTGATGTAGTCGGCCTGCCGGATGGTGAGCGTTTCGGCACGCGCGATGCGGGCGTACGGAGGCCACGATGTGATGGCAATGGCGATCACCGCGTTTTCAATGCCGGGGCCTAGCGCGGCGACGAATGCCAGCGCGAGGATCAGCCGGGGGAATGCCAGGAAGATGTCGGTGATGCGCATCAGCACGGCGTCCACCCAACCCCCTGCATAACCGGCCACGGTTCCCACCAACAACCCCACCGGCGCGGCCAGCACCGCCACCAGCACCACCACGAACAACGTGATGCGCGAACCGTGGATCAGGCGCGACAAGATATCGCGGCCCTGGTCGTCGGTGCCGAACCAATGCACTGCCGACGGCGGCAGCAGCCGCGTGGTGCGCAAATCGCCCACGGTGGGCGAATACGGCGCCAGCACATCGGCAAACACCACCACCAGCACCAGCATCAGCACGATGGCCAGGCCCACCACCGCCAGCCGATTCCGCGAAAAGCTGCGCCACCCGGCATACAGCCGCCCCAGGCTGGCCTGACGGCGCGACTGCGGGCGCTCAGACCGCAACCAGTCGTGCAAAGCCGACAGCGAGCCCACCTTCATCTCACTTCGGGTCCCGTGTGCGCGGGTCGAGCAGCTGATACAGCAAGTCGCTCAACAGGTTCAAGCCGATGAACACCGTGCCCACCACGATGGTGCCGCCCAGCACCGCGTTCATGTCGGCGTTCTGCAGCGAATTGGTGATGTACAGGCCCAGGCCGGGCCAGGCAAACACGGTCTCGGTTAGCACACTGCCTTCCAGCAGGCCGGCATAGGACAAGGCAATCACCGTCACCAGCGGCACCATGGCGTTGCGCAGCGCGTGGCGCCAGATGATGCGAGCCTCGCTCAGGCCCTTCGCGCGCGCGGCCACGATGTATTCCTGCGCCAGTTCAGCCAGCATGAAAGACCGCGTCATGCGGCTGATGTAGGCCAACGAAAAGTAACCCAGCAGGCTGGCCGGCAGCACCAGATGGCTGAAAGCGTTGCGAAATGCCTCCCATTCGCCGGCCATCGCGGCGTCCACCAGCAGCAAGCCCGTGACGCGTTGCACCGAATACTCGAAGGCCACGTCGATGCGCCCCGGCCCGCTGACCCAACCCAGCTTGGCGTAGAACAGCACCAGCGCCATCAAGCCCAGCCAGAAGATGGGCGCTGAATACCCCACCAGCCCCATCACGCGTACCGCATGGTCGACCGGGCCGCCGCGGCGCACCGCCGCCCACACCCCCAGCGGCACCCCGAAGCCCACACCGATCAGGATGCCGCAGGTGGCGAGTTCCAGCGTGGCGGGGAATGTCCTGAGGATGTCGTCCCACACCGGGTTCGACGTGAGCACCGAGGTGCCGAAGTCGCCCTGCACGGCCTTGCCCACGTACAGCGCAAACTGCTCGACCAAGGGCTTGTTCAGGCCCAGTTCTTCGCGCACGCGCTCTATCACGTGTTCTGGCGCGCGGTCGCCCACAACGGCCAGCACCGGGTCGATGGGGATGACGCGGCCGATGAAAAACGTGACGGCCAGCAGGCCCAGCAGCGTCAGTGCCACCACCACCGCGAAACGAGCCACTGCATGGATCTGTCGCATGGGCAATCAGGCGCGACCGCCCGGCAAACGCCGCGGCGCCGGCTGCGCCGGGCCTCGGGCGTTGTCGCCCCGAGGGCGGGCGCCCCAGGCGCTTCGGGGGACGGCCACTTCAGCGCTTGCTGATGGTGAACATATAGGTCGAATCCGCAGTCGGCCCGATCTTCACGCCGTCGACGTTGCTGCGAAACGCTGCCACCTCGGTCTGCTGCCACAGCATCACGAACGGGCTCGTCTTGCGGAATTCAGCCTGGATGTCCTGGTACATCTTGGCGCGCTTGGCGCCGTCACGTTCCAGCGCGGCGGCGTTGGATTTCTTGGTCAACTCGGGAATGTCCCAGGCGTTGCGCCAGGCCAGCGGCTTGCTCTTGGCGTCGTCGGCGTTGTCGGGATTGCGCGCAAACGTGTCGGCATTGGTGTGCGGGTCCCAGTAGTCGGCACCCCAGCTGCCGATGTAGATGTCATGCGTGCGCGCGCGATATTTGGTGAGTGTTTGTTTGCCATCGCCGGGCAGGATTTCCAGCTCGATGCCAGCCTGCTTCAAGGTTTGCTGGATGGCCTCGGTCACGCCCTGCACCGGCTGCACGGTGCGCATGTCGACGGTCACCTTGAATCCACCTGCATGACCGGCGCGCGCCAGCAAGGCGCGGGCACGCGGCACGTCCAACTTGTAGGGGTTTTCCTTGCTGGCGCCCAGCAGGCCCACCGGCAAAAAATTCTGGTGCACGACGCCGATATTCTTGATCAGCGTGTCGCCTATTGCCGAGTAGTCGACCAGCCACTTGAAGGCCTCGCGCACTTCGGGCTTGGCCAGGATGGGGTTTTTCTGGTTCAGGCTGAAGTAATACACCGTGCCCTTGGGCGTCGCGGTGGTGCGGATGTTCTTGTTGGCGGCCAGCGCGGCCAGGTCTTGCGGGCTGAGGTTGCGCGCGATGTCGGCGTCGCCCTTTTCCAGAAGCAGCCGCTGTGTGCTTGATTCCTTGATGTGGCGGTAGATGACACGGCTCAGCTTGCTTTTGCTGCCGTGATAGTTGTCGTTGCGTTCCAGCGTCACGATCTCGTTGGCCCGCCATTCGCGAATGCGCAGCGGACCCGAGCCGGCAAAGTTGGTCTTCAGCCAGCCGCTGCCGATGTCGCCGTTGGCTTCCTTGGACATCACCAGCTTCTTGTCCACAACCGCGGCCACGTTGGCCGTCAGGCAGTTGTAAACGAGTGTCGGTGCGTAGGACTTGTCGGTTTCGATCGTCAATGCAAGCGGTCCGGTCTGGCGCACCTTGGTTGCCACGTTGGCCTTGTTCAAGCCGAACTGCGTGAGGATGAAGGCCGGCGCTTTGTCCAGCAACACCGCGCGCTGCAGCGAGAACACCACGTCCTCGGCGGTCAGCGGGTTGCCCGACGCAAAGCGCAGGCTCGGCTTGAGCTCGAAGCTGTAAATCAGGCCATCGGCCGACACTTTCCAGGCCACCGCCAGGTCGGCCAGCAGTTTGCTGGGGTCGTTCACGTCGTAGCGCAGCAGCCGCTCGTAACCGTTGCCCAACAACTCGCCAGTCGAAATCTCAAAGCTCTCGGCCGGGTCCAACGTGATGATGTCGTCAAAGGCCGCGGCCACCACCAACGTGTCCTTGGGTGTGGCCGCGTTCAGGGTCAACGGGCTGGTCAAAAGGCCGGCGCCGGCCGCCAGGGCCAGTTCGCGGCGGGTCAGATCAAAGCTCATGGGGAGGTCCTTGGTGAACTGCACATTTAGGTCAAACGACGCTTCAGGCCAGCGATGAGGAGTTGTTCATGTAAATCCTCCCATGGGGTGGGGCGAAAGCTAGCACAAACGGTGGTTTGGTCTTTCTTCATCGTCGGCCTGTTCAACTGGCCTGCTCAGCCCCCCAGGGCAGCATCAGTGTCAAGGTCAACAACTGGTTGAACTGGCTGGTGAAGTGGTGGACGATGGCATCGGGGTCGGGGCACAGGACGCTGTCGGTGATCAGCGCGAACTGCACGCCGCCGGCGTAACTGAGCACGCTGATGCCCACGCCCACGTCGCCCGACGCGGGCACCCAGAACATGGTTTGCCGCAGCGTGGCGCCGCAAAACTTGAGTGGCTGCGCGGGGCCGGGCACGTTGGTCATCACTGCCGTGCTCTTGCTGGCGAACAGGCCCAGCACCGCGTCTTGCAAGGGCTTGTTGACGCTGCCCGTGACGGCAAGCAGCGCAGATGCCAGCAACGGCTGCACGCTGCCCTTCAACCCCAACATGCGCGCATGCACGGCGGCCACGCGCGCGATCGGATTGTGCAAGCCCAGTGGCAACACCAGCGGCGCCAGGCCGAAGTGGTTGCCCAGCTTCGCGGCGTCATTGGCGTCACCGGTGGGGCGCAGGTTCACCGGCACCATGGCACGAATTTCGACGCCTGCCGTGTCGTCGCCCAGCGCCGCCAGGTAAGCGCCCAACGCGCCGGCGGCACAGGCCAGCAGCACGTCGTTAACGGTGGCGCCCAGCAACTTGGCCACGGCCTTGACTTCGTCCAGTGCCAGCGGCTCGCCCCAGGCCACCACCTTGCGGCCGCTGGCCTTGCCTTTCAGCCGCGTGGGCGAATCGTCGGCCATGGCAGCAAATGCAGCCACGTCGCTCAGCCATCCACGCGCATGCGTGGCGAGCATGGTTAAAGGCCCGATCAGCGCCGCGGCCAGGGCGGTGTAGGAGTCGCCGTCGTCGTCGTCGTTGTCGTTGGGCGGCTGGCGCGGCTGCGGCGGGGCTTGCACGCCGT
>ENA-OBIT01000181-OBIT01000181.1-metagenomes-genome-assembly--contig:-NODE-181-length-26862-cov-4.45794_pt1 | contig 26862 bp, 23 predicted proteins | sample MGYA00153386_OBIT01 | MGnify analysis MGYA00153386
TCGCTGGCGTCCAGCCGCGCCTGCACCGCTGGACGCGCGGCGACTGGCAGCTGCTGCCGTTCCTGCTGCAACCGCGCCGCTACCCGCTGCGCGCCATCAACCGCTGGAAGATGCTGGACAACCTGCGCCGGTCGTTGGTGGCGCCGGCCAGCCTGGCCTTGCTGTTGTTGGCGTTGATGGGCTTGGACAGCGGCCTGTGGCTGTCGCCCACCCTGGCCCTGGCGCTGGTGCTGGCTGCCTTCACGGCCGGGCCGTTGATGGGTGCGCTGGCCGGCTTGGCACCCAGCCATGACGGTATTGCCAAGCGCCACTTCTACCGTCAGGCCGGTGCTGAACTGGCGCGTGCCCTGGGTGGTGGCCTGTGGCACCTGAGCCATTTGCTGGCGCACTCGCTGATGTCGGTTGACGCCATCACGCGGGCCGTGTGGCGCATGGCTGTCAGTCGGCGCCGACTGTTGCAGTGGACCACCGCCGCTGCGGCGCAAGCCGCCGCACTGAGCCGCTTGCCCAACGTCCTGCGCGCGCACTGGATTGAACCGCTGTTGGCGGGCCTTCTGGCTGGCGGGCTTTGGGCCAGCGGCACCGCTCACCTTGCATTCAGCCTGGCGCTGTGTGGCTTGTGGGCGCTGGCGCCGGTGCTGACCTGGTGGGTCAGCCGCGCGAAGGCACCGTCAACTGACGAACCGCTGACCTTGTCCGACCGGGCGGAACTGGAGAGCGTGGCGCGCGACAGCTGGCGCTTTTTTGAACGCTGCGTGGGTCCGCAAGACCTGCAACTTCCGCCAGACAACCTTCAGACCGACCCGCAAGACCAGGTGGCGCACCGCACATCGCCCACCAACGTCGGCCTGTACCTGTTGAGCACGGCCTGCGCACGGCAGTTTGGCTGGATCGGCACGCAAGAGCTGCTGCAGCGGCTGGAAGGCACCCTCGCCACGCTGGACACGCTGGAGCGTTGCCACGGGCACTTTCTAAACTGGTACGACACGCAAACCGGCGCACCCTTGCTGCCGCGCTATGTGTCCAGCGTGGACAGCGGCAACTTCAGCGGCCACCTGCTGGCAGTGGCGCAGGCGTGTCGAGGTTTTGCAGCGGCGTCTGAGGCCCCTGGCCGCGCCACCGCCCGTGCCCTGGCAGCCTCGCACCAGCGCCTGGCGCCGCTCTTGGCGCGTTTTGCTGCGGCGCTGGCAGCGCTTGCACCGGGTGGGCACAGCGCGTGGCTGCAACTGCTGGACAAGACGCGGGCGGGATGGCCGCCACAGCCCGGACTTGGCCAAACCAGCGACGCAGCGATGGCTGAACTGCTGCACCGCGCTGGCGAAGAGCTGATGCTGTTGCGACCGCCCGCCGCCGCGGGGTTGCGGGCTGACGCGCAGCAAGCCGCGGCCGACAACAGCGGCGCGGTGCCGGTGCCTCTGGCGCCACCGTCAGGCCCGGAAGAGCTGGCCTGGTGCCTGGCCGACCACCTGGCCACCATGCGATCGGGTTGGCTGGACGTGCAAGCCCAGACCCACACGCAAGCCCCGGCCCAGGACACGCCGGCAGCCACCGTTCGGCGTCTGGTGGCCGCGGCGCAGCGTTGTGAACGGCTGGCCTGGGAGCCTGATTTCACGTGCCTGTACCACCCGCGCCGGCGCCTGATGCACCTGGGCCTGCGCGTGGCTGAACAGGAACTGGACGCAGGCTTGTACGACTTGCTGGCTTCCGAGTCGCGGCTGACCAGCCTGTTAGCCATTGCCAAGGCTGACGTCCCGGTAGGCCACTGGGCCGCATTGGGGCGGCCTTTTCACGCCGTGGGCAGCGCGGTGGCGTTGCGCTCCTGGTCGGGCTCGATGTTTGAATACCTGATGCCTGGGCTGGTGCTGGCAGAGCCCCGCGGCAGCGTTCTGCGCAGTGCGTCAGAGGCGGCGGTGGTCGAGCAGATTCAGTTTGGTCTTCAACAGCAATTGCCCTGGGGCATGTCTGAATCGGCCTATGCGGCGCGCGACAGCAGCCTGGCTTACCAGTACGCGCCGCAAGGGGTGCCGCGCCTGGCGCTGCGCCGCACACCGCCCGAAGAGCGTGTCGTGGCGCCGTACGCCACGGTCATGGCCAGCCAACTGGTGCCACAGCGGGCGCTGGAGAACCTGCAACGCATGGCGGTGCAGGGCGCTCGTCAACGTTATGGCTTCATCGAGGCTCTGGACTATTCCGCCGCCCGACTAGATGGCAACGGCCCGTTCACGCCGGTGTGCACCTTCATGGCCCACCACCAGGGCATGGGCATTGTGGCGGTGGCCAACGTGTTGTTTGACGGGCTGGCGCAGCGCTGGTGCATGGCCAACCCTCAGCTGCAAGCGGTGGCGTCGCTATTGCATGAGCGCCCGCCGCGTGAAGTGCCGGCGCACATCGACGTGCCCGCCAGCCTGCCGCAGTACGCCTTGACGGCACTGCAAAACCGTCCGCCCGGGCCCCTGCGTGACATCGTGCCAGGCACCAGTGCCGTCGAGCCGACGCATGTGCTGGGCAATGGCAGCTACAGCGTGACACTGCGGGCCAACGGGGCAGGCACCAGCCGCTGGTGTGGCCTGAACGTCAACCGCAGCCGGGACGACGCGCTGCGCGATGCCTTGGGCAGTTTTTTCTACCTGCGCCTGGCGCCTGGTGACGCGCTGGCGTCCATTACCCAACACCCCGCGCCCGACCCCCAGGCCGAGTACAGCAGCACCTTCCACGCCGACCGCGTGTGTTTTGACGCCGCATGGCCGCAGGTTCGCGCGCACACCACGGTGTGGGTCAGCCCGGAGGACGACGTGGAGTTTCGTCAGGTCGACCTGCACAACAGCAGCGATGCCGACGTCTTCCTTGAATTGATTTCGGCCTTCGAGGTCAGCCTGGCCGATGCCCGCGCCGACGAAGCGCATCCGGCGTTTTCAAACCTTTTCGTCAGCGCGCAGTGGCGGCCTGCCTCACAGGCGCTGGTGTTCGAACGGCAGCCGCGCCAGAGTACGGAAGTTGGCTTGTGCATGGCGCACTTCCTGGTGGACTCTGACGTGCCGGTGCAGTCGCTGCGCGTGCAGACCGACAGGGCCCTGTGGTGGGGCAGAAACCAAGGCGTCAGCCAAGTGCGTGCGCAGTTCCAGGACATCCCCACGAGCGCGGCGCCGCCATTGCCAGCCGCCTCCGAACCGGTGCTGCTGGACACGGGCCTGGACCCCATGTGCGCGTTGTCGGTGCGTTTGCGTGTGAAGGCACAGAGCCAGGTGCGTTTGACGTTTGCCACCGCCGCCACGCCGCACGGCGCCACACTGACCGCAGTGATCGACAAGTACCGCCAGACCAGCCATGTGCAGCGGGCCTCGTTGATGTCAGCCACGCTGATGGGCATTCGCCTGCGCAGCATGAATATCAGCGCGCAAAACTTCGCCGTGCTGCAAAGCCTGACCACAGCGCTGGTGTTGACGCTGACGCGCCACGCGGGAATGCCCAACTCGATCGCCACGGACACCGCTGCGGCCACGCTGTGCGACCGGCGGTTGTTGTGGCGCCTGGGTATTTCAGGCGACCGTCCGTTGTTGCTGGTGAGCGCGGCCGCGGTGCAAGGTTTGCCACTCCTGCGCGGCCTGGCGCAGGCCTTGCGTCTTTGGTCGTGGGGCGGCATAGCGTGTGACCTGGTAGTGGTGAATGCCGAGGAGGCGTCCTATGAGATGCCCCTGCACCGCGAAGTCGGCGCTTTGCGCGACCGTCATGCCAGCGACGGCCACGCCGAGCAAGGCGGCGCGCGGTCAGCGGTGACCAAGTTCTTCTTGCTGCGTGCGCAAGAACTGTCGCCAGGCGAGTTGTCTACCTTGCACAGCCTGGCGCGTGTGCACCTGCAGGCTGACGGCCGGCCGTTGTCGCGCCACGTGCGGGCCTGGACGGGCGCGCATGACGCCGATGTGCAGCAACGTGAAGAGTCGTCCACCACGGCTGTGCCAGTGGTCAGCGCGCCAACGGCTGCCGTGACGCCGTCGCAGGGCCAGTTCGACGCGGACAGTGGCACTTTCGGGTTCGACGTGCACAGCCTGCTGCGGCCTGCCAGGCCGTGGATCAACGTGCTGGCCAACCCCGGTTTCGGCTGCCATGTGTCGGAAGCGGGGGGTGGCCACACCTGGGCTGTCAACAGCCGCATGAACCAACTCACCGCCTGGGCCAACGACCCGCTGGCAGACCCGGCTTCTGACTGGTTGTGGCTGCAGGACACGCGCAACGGCGAAGTGTGGAGCCTGACGCCTTCTGCCCATGCCAACCCGCACAGCCGCTACCGTGTGCAGCACGGCCAGGGCAGCACCCGCATCAGCCACCGCGTGCGCCACAGTGGCGGTGAGGTCGAGGTGGTGTTGACTTGGTGCGTGGACCCGGTGAGCGCCGTCAAGCAAGTGCAGGTGCAGGTCCACAACCAGAGCGCGCGCACCTTGCACTGGCGGCTCATTGGCTTGGTCGAATGGCAACTGGGCGCTACGCGCGCTGACCGCGCCAGTGTCAGCACGGCACTGTGGCGCACGCGCCTGGGCGGTGACAGTGCCCACACGTCCAGGCTTGGTGTGCTGCTGGCCACGCAGCAAGAGCAAAGTGCCGGTTTTGGTGCGGGCACGGCGTTTTTCACGGTGCTGGGCGGCGAGACCAGATCCCGCGGCAATGCACGCAGCGACATGGGCAGCGACAGCGCCGAAAACAGCAGCGACACCGACTGGACGTGCGACCGCCGCGAGTTTTTTGATGCCCGTGGTCGCCTGGTGGTGCCCGACCATCTGGGCCAGCGCGCCGGCGCCGGCCTGGACCCTTGTGCCGCCGTGGCGGCGCGCATCAGCGTGCCTGCAGGCGCCACGTTGGAGCGGGTGTTCTTGATGGGCTATGCCGACAGTCCCGAGGCCGCTTGCCAACTGGCCACACAGGCCGCGGGGGTGTCCCCCGCGCTGCGCTTGCAGCAGGCGCTGGCGCAGTGGGACGATTTGCTGCAAGCCACGCAAGTGCACACGCCCGACGCGCTGTTCGACGCGCTCGTTAACCGCTGGCTGCTCTATCAAACAGTGTCTTGCCGCTTGTGGGCCAAGGCGGGCTTTTACCAAGCCGGTGGCGCCACGGGGTTCCGTGACCAGCTTCAAGACACGCTGGCGCTGAGCTGGGCCGCGCCGCAGATGTTGCGCGCGCAAATCCTGTTGTGCGCCAGCCGCCAGTTCGTGCAGGGTGACGTGCAGCACTGGTGGCACGCGCCCAGCGGCGCCGGCGTGCGCACGCACTTTTCAGACGACTTGTTGTGGTTGCCCTGGGCTTGTGTGCATCATGTGCGCACCAGTGGTGAGCTGGGTTTGTTGGATGAGAGCGTGCCGTTTCTTGAAGGCCGCGCAATCGCCGCGGGCGCCGAAGACGCCTACGACACCCCCACCACCAGCACCCAGGTGGCCACGGTGTACGAGCACGCCGCCCTGACGCTGGACCGCAGTCTGGCCGTCGGCGCGCACGGCCTGCCTTTGATGGGCAGTGGCGACTGGAACGACGGCATGAACCGAGTGGGTGTGGAAGGGCGCGGTGAATCGGTGTGGCTGGCTTGGTTCCTGTGCAAGCTGGTGGCCGACTTTTCACCCTTGGCGCAAGGCCGTGGTGAGCACGATCGCGCTGGGCGCTGGCTGCACGCTGCGCAAGGCTGGCGCGACGCCCTGGACACGCAGGCCTGGGATGGCCAGTGGTACAGGCGTGCGTTCTTCGACGATGGCAGCGTGCTGGGCAGCAGCGGCAACGCCGAAGCCCGTATCGACCTGATCGCGCAAGCCTGGTCGGTACTGTCGCGGGCCGCGCCGCCGCAGCGCCAGCAGCAGGCTCTTCGCGCCATGCACCGAGAACTGGTAGATGAAGACAGTGGTTTGGTGCGACTGCTGCACCCGCCGCTGCGCCACGCCGAGCCCAGCGCTGGCTACATCCAGGCCTACCCGCCAGGGGTGCGAGAAAACGGTGGCCAATATTCGCATGGGGCCGTCTGGGCGCTGATGGCACAAGCCGAGTTGCTGCGGCTGAACCCGCCTGTCAACGACGCCCAGGGGATTGATGCCGCCGATGTGCCGTACCGCTATTTCACGTTAATCAGTCCGGCGCATCGCTCCCAGAACCCACGCTGGGGCGCGGCGTACCGTCTGGAACCTTATGTGATGGCCGGCGACGTCTGCAGCCAGCCTCCACACACGGGGCGTGGCGGCTGGAGTTGGTACACGGGTGCAGCGGCCTGGATGCACCGCGCGGCGGTGGAGTCGATTTTCGGCCTAGCCCTCGACGCGCAAGGCCTGTGCTTCTGGCCGGCGCTGCCGCTTCACTGGCCCCAGGCACAGATCACGCTGCGGCGCGACGGCCGCTGCATGCGCTTCACATTGCGCCGCGGCAGCGAGGCCGAAGCCTTGCTGGTCGCAGCAGGCGGCGGCGCCCGGCTGCTGCGCGTTGGGGAGCGGCTGGCTTGGCCCGCCCTACCGGCAGACAGCAGTTTTGTGATACCGCTGCCTAACCTGCCCGCAACGGGCCCCGGGCCGATCAGCGCGACTTGACCTGCCCGCTGTCGTCCGACAGCACGATCTCCACACGCCGGTTCATCTGCCGTCCGCTGGCGTTGTCATTGCCCGCCACCGGAAACGCCTTGCCATAGCCGCGGGCGTTGATGCGTTGGCGTTCTATGCCCAGGTCCACCAAGGCTGCCTGCACGGCGGCGGCGCGCCGGTTCGACAGTTCCTGGTTGGCCGCATCGGAGCCCACGCTGTCGGTAAAGCCTTCTACCAAGGCCGTGCGTTGCGGATTGCTCTTGAAGAACTCGGCCAGCTTGCCCATGTCGCGGCCGCTGCCCGCTTTCAGTTCAGCGCGGCCGGTGTCGAACAGCACGTCGCCGATCGTCACGACCATGCCACGCTCCGTCTTCTTGGCATTCATGGCGCGCAATTGCTCTTCCAGTTGCTGGGCGCGAGCTTGCGCGTCGGCCGTTTGCATCTGTGCTGACTGCGCGTTCATCTGCGATGTCGCCGCCGAGCGTTGCGCTGCCTGTGCCTCTTGCTGCGCACGCTGGGCCAGGCGCTGTGCGGCCTCTGCCTCGCTGGTGCGTGCGGCCAGGCGCGTTCGGTCGCGTTCGGCTTCGGCGCTCAGCACCTGCGCGTCAGCAGTTTTTTGCCTGGCCGTTTGCTGTGCCACGGCCACCTGCTGGCTGGCCAGATAGGCCAGGTGGTTCACCTCGGCCAAACTGTCGCCGCGCTTGAATGCTTCGTTCGCCCGATTCAACGCAGTGCCTGCAGTGCTCAGTTCAGCCACCGCCATCTGGCGTGTCTGTGCGTTGTTCTGGGCGGCATCAAAAGCCGCGCGGGCGTTCATCAACGCTGCATTGTCTGCCGGCAAAGAACTGCAAGCTCCCAGCACCAGCGCGGCGGCCAGGGCTATGCCGGTGAGTGAGAAGGAAGGTGTGCGTGTCATGTGGTGATCTTTCAAAAGCTGGGGGGTATGAGTGGCCGGGCCGTTCAAGGGGTGCGGGTCACTGGGGCGGCTTGTTTGCGGTTTAGTTCTTCGCGAAGCACGCGGTTGGCCTCTTGCACTTCATCAGCCGTGCGCTGGGCTTTCGCTGCGCGGGCCGCAGCGGCGGCCAGTTGCGCGTCGGCACTGGCTTCATTGGCCAAGCTCAGCGCCTTGCCGTTTTCCTTTGCATTCATGGCCGACTGTGCACGGGCCAACTTGTCTTGCGCCGTGCGCAGTTCGGCCGGAGCCCACTGCAATGCGCCTGCGTTGGTTGCGTTGACCACGGCCGCTTCCGCCACCGCCAGTTCGGCTTTCGGGGGGGGAATGCTGGCGCAGGCCGCAATCATGGCAAGGGCCAACAACGGCCACAACCGTACGGTGCGCCGCGTGATGCCGACAGGGGCCGACTTAAAGCGTTGACGCAAATGTGTTTGAGACATGGCAAAAATCCTTGTTTGTGGTAAATCAGGATGAGATGTAGGGTGGCGTTTGCCACCATGTGGCGGTGCCATACGGGACTGCCTTGATCCTACGGCCCTTGGCACCTTGAGGTGGGCATGCGGTTCTGTCCGTGCGGTAACGAACATAGGCCGCACGAGTGGTGCAAGCAGCACGCACGATCTGCGGTTTCAAGGCCCAGTCCTACAAGAGGTCGGGCGCTGCGACTAGCGGACATTTCGGCGGGCGTGACTAACATTACCAACTAAACTTTGTGATCCAGCGCAGAAATCACCAACTCTCATGAACAGCAACCGCAATCCACTGACTGTCGTTGCCGATATAGATAATCGCTCCATGGTGCTTGACGAACAGGCCATCGAGGCCGCGCGGCACAGTTTGGATGAAGGCGCGGTGAACCCGAGTTACGGGCCGTGGCGCGAACAGATCATCAATTTGTTGAACGACTCGCTGGCCACGGAACTGGTGTGTGTGCTGCGTTACAAGCGCCATCACTTCACCGCACAAGGATTGGCGTCGCCCAAAATAGCCGAAGAGTTTTTGGTGCATGCCAATGAAGAAGCCGGGCATGCCGACCGCTTGGCGCGCCGTATCGTGCAGTTGCGGGGTGAGCCTGATTTCTCGCCGGACTCGCTGAGCCAGCGCAGTCACGCGTCATACGATGATTCCACTGACCTCAAATCAATGATCCGCGCCAACCTGGTGGCCGAACGTGTTGCGATTGAGGCCTATAGCCAAATCATCGCCCTAATTGGAGAAAAGGATTCCACCACTCGGCGTCTGCTGGAAGACATTTTGGCAGATGAACAAGAGCACGCCGACGAGTTGAACGACTGGCTCGTCGACTGACCCACCCTACGCCCACGCGTAACCTGCTTTATCACCCCCGGAGAAACTTCATGAACAAAAATACCCGTACCAACGTTGTTAAGTCCATCGTGGCCTCCACGGTCGCTGCCGTAGTACTGCTGACTACCGCCGGTTGCGCCGTGACACGCGGCCAAGAGTCCGTAGGTGCCTATGTTGACGACACTGCAATCACTACCGCCGTAAAGGCGCGGTTCGTCGAAAACAAACTGGTCGACGCGGTGTCCATTAGCGTGGAAACGCTCAAGGGGGCTGTAGTGTTGTCTGGATTCGCCAAGAACATGGCTGAGAAAACGACCGCTGAAGCTCTGGCGCGCAAGGTCGACGGTGTGCGCACCGTCAAAAATGACATTCTCGTTCGTCCATAAATGCATTGTGTGGCTTGCCGGGGCTAGGCTTGAGGGCTGCCCCTCGGCTAGGCTGCAACAGACATTTCACTCCCTTTAAATCTGGCCGAAAGGACACACCATGAACTGGGACCGCATTCAGGGTAATTGGAAGCAAGTCACTGGCAAGGCCCGCGAGCAGTGGGGAAAACTTACCGACAGTGACCTCACCGTCATCGCTGGGCGGCGTGATCAACTGGCCGGCAAGATTGAAGAACGATATGGCATCGCCAAGGACGAGGCGGAAAAGCAGCTCGCGGCTTGGGAAAAAACAGCCACCGACTCCTGGTTTGAGAAGGAAGACAAAAACAGCAGCGGGACGCGTCCGCCCTGACGCTGAATTGCTCATTAGCCGCTGGCGCTGTCTGAATTGCTTGGCTTGCGTTGCATAAAGTTGATTGAAGTGGTGTCGCACCAAAGTAACGGTAGACAGAGCGGCGACCCATGCAGGCTGAAACGGTAGCTGTCACGCCGTCCCTTTGGGTTGTCAACATTTGCGCGCATGTCAAGGCTGAAGACTTACATCGTTGAAGACAGCGCGGTGATCCGAGACAATCTCATTGCTACGCTGCAAGAGCTGACGGCCGTGGAGGTAGTTGGTTTCGCCGAAGACGAACGCAGTGCCACTGCCTGGCTTGGCGAATCGGCCAACCACGCCCGCCTTGTGATCGTCGACATCTTCTTGAAAAGCGGCTCTGGTTTGGGCGTCTTGCAGGCCGCCGCCTCGATGACGCGACGGCGTAATTGGGTGGTATTCAGTAATTACGCTACGCCGGCCATGCGCAGCAAATGCTTGGCCTTGGGTGCCGACCGGCTGTTCGATAAATCTACTGAAATTGACGGTCTTATCGCCTATTGCGATCGACTGGCGCAAGGCACGGAAACACAGCACGGCGCACTGCCTTGACGCAGAATCACTGGCGGGGGGTTAAGCGTGGCGCTATTGAATCAAGCCGTTCTTCAACGCGTAATAGGTCAAGTCGCTGTTCGACGCCAGCCCCATTTTTTCCATTACCCGAGTACGGTAGGTGCTGACCGTCTTTACGCTCAACGACATGCTCTGCGCCATGTGGCCGATGGTTTCGCCTTTCGCCAGGCGCAAAAACACTTGCAGTTCGCGTTCGGATAATTGCTCGTGGGCAGGAGTGTCGCCATCGCCAGTAAGGGCTTCGGCCAACCTCTCTGCCACGCCGGCCGTAATGTATTTGCGGCCCCGGTATACAGTGCGAATGGCTTTCGCGATTTCTTGCGGGTCGCAATCCTTATTCAGATATCCGCTGGCTCCTTGGCGCAGTAGCGTGGTGGCGTAATGTTCTTCAGCAAAGCCACTCAAGATAAGCACTGGCAAATCGGGCGCGCGGGCGCGAATGGCAGCCAACGCGTCCACGCCGCTTTGCCCTGGCATGGAAATATCCATCACGATCACGTCCACTTCGCCCAGGCGCACGATGTCCAGGGCTTCGCGGCCATTGCTGCCTTCGGCGACGACGCGAAAATCCACCTCTTCCGAGAAAAATTGCTTCAAACCGGCACGCACCATGGCGTGATCGTCAACGATGGCAATGCGGATCATGGTGACAGATCGCATAGTGGATGGACCTGCATGATCCCATCATTTGACGTGGCAAGCGATTCACATTGCGTCGTGTGCTGTTACGGTGCAGGCTGAGCCATGCAATGGCCGTCGATCGTCAAGCGCAATCCGTTTGTTTTACCGATGGCGGTGGTGGCAGGGTTGGCCATCTTCTTCATCAGCGAAGGTTCGTATTGGCAGTCCCTGGTCAGCATCAGCGACCTGCGGGGCGCCAGTGCAGTCCGCCAGAATCTCGTGACGACGGAACGGTCGTTGGCGGACGCCGAGTCTGGGCAACGCGGTTTTTTGCTCACCGGTCGGAGTGACTTTTTACTACCCTATCAAGACGCCCGCGGCGCCAGTCTTGAGGCGCTCTCGTTGTTGGACAATCATTTTGCCGACGATGCGACATCAGCTGCCCGAATGACCGAACTTCGCGCCGCATCTATGACCACGCTTGATGAGCTTGATGAGACCGTGCGCTTGATGAGGGCGGGCCAAAGGGTGGCCGCCCTGCATCTGGTGCTCAACGGTGCCGGTACGCCGGCTATGGAGCGTGTGCGTACCCTCACCGGGCAACTGATGAATGAACAAGTCACCCTGCGCCAAAGCGCCAACGACGCGCTGGACCGCACTTTGTTGCTGAGTCGTTACGGCGTGGCTGCCTTGAGCGCTGTGTTGATGCTGGCTCTGGTGCTGTATCTTCGCAAAAGCGATGCACTGGCCACCGCGCAGGAAATGCAAAAACATGACTTGCAGACGTCGCATGACATGCTTGAAGCCGACGTACTGCTCCGCACCACACAGCTGACCAACCTGACACGCCACTTGTTGACCGCGCGTGAAGATGAACGCCATCGCCTGGCGCGGAACCTGCACGACGATCTGGGCTCCTTGCTGACCGCTGCCAAGCTGGACGCAGCACGCATCCGTTCACGCCTGGGCAACAACGAACCCGAAGCACAAGCGCGGTTGGCGGATTTGGTGAGCAAGCTCAACAGCAGCATCGCATTGGGGCGCAGCATCATCGAGGATCTGCGGCCTTCCACCCTGAGCCACCTGGGCTTGGGCGCCACGCTGGGCATTCTGTCGGACGAGTTTTCGCAGCGTTCTGGCATTCCCGTTCACGACGATTTTCAACCGGTGCGGCTCAAGCCAAGTGTGGAACTGGTGATCTACCGGGTGGTGCAAGAGGCGATGACCAACTTGAGCAAGTACTCCCAAGCCACGCAGGTGTGGCTTGTCGTCGCGCCAAGCGTTGGGAACCCTGAGCAGGTGAGAGTCAGCGTGCGTGACGACGGGGTGGGGTTCGACACCGATAACCCCAACCACTTGGCATTTGGTTTGTTGGGCATGCGCTTTCGCGTCGAGGCTGAGGGCGGCATCTTGAATGTCAGCTCGAAGCCGGGCCTGGGCACCCACATCGAAGTCACTCTGCCGGCTTTGCCGCCCGCCGGTTAGTCCGCACTGCGGCGGACGGTCGGCGCAGGGTGCGCTGTCGGCTCCGTCCTACAGTGGCATGCCACACCTGCCCACAGGGCAAAGGCAGATGCGCCGATGGCCAAAACTGTGCCTGCTGCTCAAACTTCACAGATAGTTTTTAGTCCCGCTCATCCCTCCATCGCTCACCAGGCCTGAATCGTGCCCGGGGCGGCCCGATCAACCGCAAGCGCGACGCAATTTCGATCGCTCAGTTCCGTTCAACAGGAGTGCTACATGCTGCATTACGCCGTTGTATTTTTTGTCATCGCCTTAATTGCTGCCGTGTTCGGCTTTGGTGGCATCGCCGCCAGCGCCGCTGGTATAGGAAAAATCCTTTTCATCGTCTTCGCAGTTTTGGCTCTGGCGTCATTTGTCTATGGGCTTATCCGCAAGGGCTGAGGCCACGCGATTCGCTTGCCCCGCCTTGCCTGGTATGAAGCCTGGCGGCTTCTCAACTTCAAAGGAATTACCATGAACAATCCGAGTATTCAGCGCGACACCACCGGCTACCTGACCGGCCAAGCCACTGCGGCGGCAGACAATTCAATCAACGCGGTGAGGAAGGCGGCCGACAGCGCCTTGGACGGCATTGCACAGGCAGCCAGTGGCTTGCGCGCCGACGTGGCGCCGATGATCCGGCAGGCGGCTGACCAGGCAAGCGATCTGGCCCACCGTGGTGCTGATGCTGTGCGCCATTCGGCCCAGAATCTGCGTGACACGGCTGACGCGGCGACAACGCGCACGCGCGACTACATCAAGGACGAGCCTGTAAAGGCCGTGTTGATTGCAGCCGCCACTGGTGCAGCGCTAATGGCGCTATTCACTCTGGTCAGTCATTCGCGAACCCGTTATTAATTAATTTGAGAATGGCGGTGCCATGCATAGGCTTGGCTCCGTCCTTTGTTGATTCGCGTACAGACGACGGTGAATTATTGAGCGACGCTTCAGTTCTGCTGTGATTTTGGAGTTGTCATCATGAAAAACGTCCAGAGCCCCGCCGCTTTGCCAACAAAACCGGGCTTTGCGTGGCTGCAGTTGTTGCAGCGCGCATTTCACGGTAATCATTCAGACAACGCCAACAAGCGGCATTCAGCTATTTCAGCAGCAATTTCTGCGCCGGTTGTATCAGCGACTTTCGCGCCGGTGTCGGTGGTGTACGAACATCGGGTGTTGGTAGTCGATGACAATCCCTCGAACCTGTTATTGGTATCAGAGCAATTGTCTTGCTTTGGTATTACGCCGCTGTTGGCTGCCGACGGCGCCGAGGCGGTGGCACTGGCCAGTGAATTGCGACTGGACTTGATCTTGATGGACTTGCAGATGCCCGTGCTGGATGGGCTGGCAGCGACACGAGAGATCCGCATTTCAGAGCTTGCCCATCAACGCCGGCGCGTACCGGTGATGGCTTTTACCAGCAGCGCACCAGCTCTGGCTGTATTGCAGGATTGCGGTGTCGACAGCCTGCTCGAAAAACCTTGCAACCACAACGCTTTGCATCACTGTCTGCAACGCTGGTGCCCTCAAGTCCTGGCTCCTGACGCCACAGAAAGCGGTGAATTTGTGTCACGCAAGCCGGGGCCGGGCGGCACGTTTGCGGGGCATCACACAGTCGGCTTTAGTCGCCCCGGCTTGCCGCTTGGCTGAGAAAGAAGCAAAGCATCTCGCGACTGGCATCTGATGCTGCGCCTTTGGCGGTTGTCTTTGAACCAGTTCCAGAAGGGCGCCGGGTTCGCGTCTTCGGACTTTGTTGGGTAAAGCATCAGCACGTCAATTACCGGAGCCAACCTATTTTTTTCCGTGCCCGCGACAAAATAGTCAGTTTGTTTGCTGCCGCGCAGCCTCACCAGCAGGGGCATAAACCGGTCTGCGACACCGCGCTGCACAAACAACTTGTAGGACCGCGTCAGACAGACGAATGGGTGCTATCCGCGACGAACTCACCTTCACGTAGCGGATGAGGTTCGATACGGCAACATCGCCGGCGGGGTTCCGGTCTGAGCAGCGATGATGAGCGCTAAGCCAGCGTGCGTACGGAGGCTTCACGCGCCCACTGTCGCGTCTTGGCCGCGCTGATGAACTGCGCCACCTCTGCCGTGGCCACCACGCCGGCGTCTTTGCCCACACCGGCGTTTTGCAGAAGCGCCTGTCCACCGGCGTCGATGGCGATGGCCTTCAAGTGGTTGAATGCATCGCGCACGAATTGCAGGGCGGCTTCTTCGCAACACAACGCCTTGGCGCCGTCCATTGACAACAGCACCGCCACTGCGTCGAAAACCACCGACGGTGTGCCGGCCAATTGCCCGTCGGCGCCCAGCAGCGAGCCATCATCAAGCCGCACACCGCCAATCCTGGGCGCGACGATCTTGACGCTGGCGCCGGCTGCCAACACCGCCTTGCGAATGGTGGCTATCGCCGTGCCATCGGAACCGTCGCTTACCAGGATGCCTACACAACGGCCTTGCAGGGTGTCCTTCATCTTGCCGATCAGCTGAACAGCAGGCGACTCGGGCATGTCAAGCACCGGCGCGGCGGCCACGGCCGGGTCGGGCAGGGCGGGAAGCGCCAAGCCAGTGGCCACGCGTTGCGCCAGCGTAACGTCGATGTTCAACAAGTGGCCCACCATGGTCTGGCGAATGTTCAGTGTTGCCACCTTTGAAAGTTCGAACACCAAAGCCGACGCCAAGTGGGCCTGCTCGTGTGCGTTTTGACTGCGGTAGAACATCCTTGCCTGGCTGTAATGGTCGGCAAAACTTTCCGGACGACGGCGGCCGCGCTCTCCCGACGCCGGCGCTGCGAACGACTGGAAGCCGGCACTGGTTTCACGCGGCGACTCGGGGGCCAGCGAACTGGGCTCGTAGGCCACGCGGCCTTTGGGTTGCCGCATCGACATGTGGCCATCGCGCTGGTTGTTGGCGAACGGGCACTTGGGCGCGTTCACCGGCAACTGATGGAAGTTGGGCGAACCGAGTCGCGACAACTGTGTGTCGAGGTAGGAAAACAACCGCCCCTGCAACAACGGGTCGTTCGAGAAGTCGATACCCGGCACCAGATGTGACGGACAGAACGCTACCTGCTCTGTCTCGGCAAAAAAGTTGTCGGGCCAGCGGTCCAGCACCATGCGGCCCACCACCTTCAACGGCACCAACTCTTCAGGCACCAGTTTGGTTGAGTCAAGGTGGTCAAACGGAAACCCGCTGGCCTCGCTCTCGGTGAACAGCTGCACCGCGAGCTCCCATTCAGGGAAATTGCCGGCTTGGATGGCTTCGAAAAGGTCGCGCCTGTGGAAGTCGGGGTCGGCGCCAGCGATCTTGCAGGCTTCGTCCCACAACGTGGATTGAAGCCCCAACTTGGGCCGCCAATGGAACTTGACAAAGGTCGAATCTCCGGCGGCATTGATCAGACGGAAGCTGTGGATACCAAAGGCTTCGATCATGCGCAGCGAACGCGGCAGCGTGCGGTCTGACATCACCCACATCACCATGTGCATTGCCTCGGGCGTGAGCGAGATGAAATCCCAGAAGGTGTCGTGCGCGCTGGCAGCCTGCGGGAAACCGCGGTCGGGCTCCATCTTCACGGCGTGAATCAGATCGGGAAACTTGATTGCATCCTGGATAAAGAAGACCGGAATGTTGTTACCCACCAGATCCCAGTTGCCCTGCTGCGTGTACAGCTTGACGGAGAAACCGCGCACGTCGCGCGGCGTGTCTACCGAGCCTGATCCGCCGGCCACGGTGGATATGCGCGTGAACACCGGCGTGCGCGCACCGACTTCCGTCAACACCGCCGCGGTGGTGAAGTCGGCCAGCGACGCCGTCAACTCGAAAAAGCCATGTGCGCCGCTGCCTCGTGCATGCACGATGCGCTCGGGAATGCGCTCGTGGTCGAAGTGGGTGATCTTCTCGCGCAGGATGAAGTCTTCCAGCAACGTGGGCCCAAGCGCATGCGCGCGCAACGAGTTCTGGTTGTCGGCAATGCCCAGGCCCTGGTTGGTGGTCAACACTGGGTGCGGGCCGCCCGAGGACTGGTGCAATTCGCCGCCGGTACCGATGCTGTCAAGGTCGGCGGAATGGGCTGGGGACGGGGCTGGGGCTGTCGGGGCAGCGGTTTTTTTCGTGGGCATGTTGCCTCCAAAAGACCGTGAAAAAAGCTGTGTGCCAACGAAGTTTCGGTGCGCTACGTACATTGACGTGTAGGAAGCCGCGCCGCTCGGGCGTCGCCATGCGTGCTAGGGTTGCAGCCAAAAACCGGAGTGCAATTCATGCCATTCCTCGCCCACACGCACACGCACACGCACACCCACACCCACACCCATACCCACCTGCCCACCGCGGTCAGCCGCGACAAACATGCCCATTGTCTGGGCGGTGAAAGATGGCAGCCGGCTGGGACCTGACCGCGCTGCTCAACGCGGCCGACCCGAAGGCCACGCTGGCCGAACGCCACCTGTGGCTGGTGCGGCTGATGGAGTGGCTGCGCCACGCACCACCCAACGCGGCAGCTGCGGCCCGCACGTTTGACGACGACCCGCGCACACCGCGCGCGGCACTGCGGCTGAAGCACCTGCTGAACCAGCTTGAACGACAGGCCGGGTTGGGCGACCGCGCGCAGGCGATGGCGGCCGTGTTCTGGCGCGACATCGATGCTGCGTCGCTGCTCGCTGACTTTGGCTTTGGCGCGCGCGTGTCGTTCGCGGGCGAGCTTTGGTCCCGGGTGCAAGCCCATGTGCTGCCCGGCACGCCTGCCACCAGCGAACTGGCGGCGCTGTTTCCGATGTTGTTCGAGCCCGGCGATGCGGCGTGGATCGACGCATTGGACGCCGACACGATGGCGCGCGCGGCGCGCTGGTTTGGTCCGCCCGAAGGCGTGCTGCGCCAGACCCTGCTCGAGTCGCTGATGCGCCTGGCCAGCACGGTGCAGGCGGTGGCATTCACGCCAGCATTGCGCCAGCGCATGGACCACACCGCACTGGCCGAGCGGCCGTTTCACAAGCTGGGTGCGGCGGCCGCGGCGCTGCATGAATCAATCTCGACGGGCGACGAGCAAGCCGCGTTGCGGAGCGCTGCCTTCTTGCGCGCCTTGCTCGACGCCGGCCGCCGTGCCGCTGACAGCGTGATGCCGCACCTGGAACAGCACGGCGTGTCGGTCAACATCGTCTTTGAGCTGGACCAATTGAACGGACGCATTGATCGGATCGAACGGCTGATCGACAGTCTGGTGGCACCCGACAACCACAGCGCCGCCACCGAAGGCAGGCATCTGCTCGTCAAGTTGCTGGGCGCTTTGCACGACCAGCGGGGCTTGCGCGCTCTGTTCTCACATCATTACTCGCTGCTGGCCCGCCAGGTGGCCGAGCGCAGCGCGGAAACCGGCAAGCACTACATCGCGCGCGACCGCGCCGAGCACGGCGACATGCTGCGTCGCGCCATGGGAGGCGGTGTCGTGGTGGCTGGCACCACCTTTGCAAAGTTCGCCATAGCGATGTTGGGCATGACGGCGTTCTGGGGTGGTTTCTGGGCAGGCGCCCTGTACGCGGCCAGCTTCGTGCTCATCATGCGGCTGCACTGGACACTGGCCACCAAACAACCGGCGATGACTGCCGCAGCGATGGCCGCCACCCTCCCCGCCAGCAGTGCCGCCACCGACGACGAGCTGGCGGCTTTTGTCGACCGTGTCGCGCAGCTGATGCGTTCGCAGATCGCCGGTATTGTCGGCAACCTGGCGGCGGTCACGCCGGTGGTGCTGCTGGCTCAATGGGCTTCAAAGGCCGCATTCGGTGGCAGTCTGCTAAGCGTGCCCGATGCCGAGAATGTGCTGCACAGCCTGACGCTGCTGGGCCCTACAGCGCTTTTTGCCGCCTTCACGGGCGTGCTGTTGTTTGCCAGTTCGTTAATCGCCGGCTGGGCCGAGAACTGGTTTGTATTTCACCGCCTGGACAGTGCCATTGCCTGGAATCCGCGCATCGTGGCCAGGCTTGGAGCCGCACGCGCCGGGCGCTGGTCGCGCTGGTGGCGCGCCAACATTTCTGGCGTGGCCGGTAACGTGTCGCTGGGCATGATGCTGGGGCTGGTGCCGGCGCTGTTGGGGTTTGTGGGGCTGCCCATCGAGGTGCGCCATATCACCCTGTCCACTGGGCAGCTGGCGGCTGCTGTAAGCATCCTGGGCTGGGCCGTGCTGTCGAGCTCGGAGTTCTGGTGGTGCGTGGCCGGCATCGCAGTCATCGGCGTGCTTAATCTGGGCGTCAGTTTTTACCTCGCGTTCAACGTGGCACTGCGCTCGCGGGGCGTGCGCGTCAAAGACCGCGGACGAATCAGCACGGCACTTCAGCGGCGGATGCGTTCCGCACCCGTGTCATTTCTGTGGCCGCCAAGGGAATGACGTACCCCATTGGCGGTACGCGGCACCAAGCTCTGTACGTCGCGTCCTCAGGCGTTGCGCTTTCTGGCCTTTTCCTCGCGCTCAGCCGCTTCAGCTTCGTCTGAATTCCCATCGTCGATGTGCGCTTGTTTGATGGTGTCCACCGGCACGTCCGCGCCCACTTTGCCCGGCGGCGGTGCACCCTCGGATGTGAAGTCAGCATTTTCTTGCACGATCGTCTTCGGCTTTGCCTTGGGTGGCAGTGTCAACAGGGGTCGTTTCATCACAGGTGCTTTCAACATGGATAAGTCCTTTGGTTCTACGGTGTGCGGCCCAGGGGCGGTGCCGTCACCGCCGCCAGTGCCGGCTTCTTCGCGGTAACGCGCCAGATGACGTTGCCGACGTCGTCGGCCACCAGCAAGGCACCCTGGGCGTCAAGTGCCACGCCCACCGGTCGGCCGTGCGCACGGCCCTCGGGGCTGAGAAACCCCACCAGCACGTCTTGCGGTAGCGCGCCCGTGGGGCGGCCTGCAGCGAAGGGCACGAACACCACGCTGTAGCCGCTGTGCGGGCGGCGGTTCCAGGAGCCATGCAGGCCGATGAACATGCCCTGTGCAAAGGGCGCTGGCAGTTGATTTCCGGTGGCGTCGGCCAAACCCAGCGGCGCGGTGTGCGGGCCTAAAGCGAAATCGGGGACGACGGCAACTGCCACGCGGTCTGGCCGCGGAGGTTGCACGCGGGTGTCCACATGCTGACCAAAGTAACTGTAGGGCCAGCCGTAGAAAGCGCCTTCCTGCACTGAAGTCAAATAGTCGGGCACCAGATCGCTGCCCAGTTCGTCACGTTCATTCACCACCGTCCACAACTGGTTTTTTGATCTGTCCCACGCCAGGCCGTTGGGGTTACGCAGGCCCGACGCAAAGACGCGGTGCGCGCCCGTGGCGGTCATCACTTCCCAGATCGCGGCGCGATCTTCTTCTTCGGCCATGCCGCGTTCGGCCACGTTGCTGTTGGAGCCCACCGTCACGTACAAGCGGCTGCCGTCCGCGCTGGCGATGAGGTTCTTGGTCCAATGGTGGTTGACGCGGCCGGCGGGCAAGTCCACCAGCTTTGTGCCCGCGGCAGTGATACGGGTGTCGCCGGTTTTGTACGGGAAGCGCCACACCGCGTCAGTGTTAGCCACGTACAACTGGTCGCCGACCAGCGCCATGCCGAAGGGTGAAGACAAACCGGCCAGCATTACGAATCGCTGCTCGGCCACGCCGTCGCCGTTACCGTCTCGCAGCAAGGTGATGCGGTTGGCGCTGGTGGTGACGGCGCCGGCGCGTTTCATGAAGAAACCCATCGCCCAGCCGCGCAGGCCGACATTGCCGTCAGGCTTGGGTGGCGCGTTGGTTTCGGCCACCAGCACATCGCCATTGGGCAGCACATACAGCCAGCGCGGGTGGTCCAGCCCGGACGCATACGCCTGAACGGCAAGGCCGGCAACCGGCGCAGGCGTGGCACCGTTGAGCCAACCCACAGCAGGTGCGACATTCACGGTGGGCACCAGGCGGTGGTTGGGTTGCGGCAATTCCGGCTTCGCGCCACTGCCTGCGGCCACGGTCAACTGTGCGTGGTCTGCGCATCCACCCAACAGCGCGGCGACGGCCACCAATTCCCACCTCAAAGCGAACTTCAATTTATTCTCCAGTCACCGCCGTGTCGTGGAATCGACCGCCGCGATCAAGGCCTTCCCATCAACAGCAGCGCAATTGCGACGATGACCACCAACCCCAGTTCTTTGCTGGGCAGCTAGCCCAGGCTGGGGCTACAGGGCCAAGTTGGCACTGCGCCGAAGAGCAGCACCAACACCACGATCAAAACGCCGGTTCCGACGCTCGTCAAGATCTCCGAAGGGGAGCGCCCGACACGCCATGCGGTTACGCACATCGCCTTTCTAGCTGTGTCATAAGGCACGGCCGTCACGTGAAATTACTTCCGGCGGGATTTACGGCGTAATAGCTTTGGGGATGGTGCTACCTCTGTTACACGTCCGTTGTCAGTGCAACCGATGCCGTGCTGTAGGCAGAGCGGCCGCGCCAGCTTATGTGCGTTGTCGAACAGACGTTGCGGGTTGTCTCCGGGCATGGTGCAGCCCGCTATGCCCAGAGACCCCCGCGCCGTTGCCGATCCCGCCTGCCTGCTGCAAACCGACGCCCAACACCTGGTGCTGACTGGTGCGTGGACCGCCTTGCATATCGGCGAGATGGAGGCTTCGGTCAAGGCTGTGGCAGTGCCGGCATCTGCTGAAGTGGAGGTTGATGCCCACGGATTGACCGCATTGGACAGCGCTGGCGCGTGGGTGCTGAACACCTTGCTGCTGCGGCTTCAGGCGGGCCACCCCAGCCGCCTGGCAAGGCCCGCAGGTTTGAGCGACGGCCACAGTGCGCTGCTGGCCACTGTGGCGGCCCACGTCGAAGCACGCGCAACCATGGCCACGGGTGCAGTTGCGCCCACGCCTACGCCAACCCCAGCTGACAACGCGGTGCAAGCCCTGGGTCGGCGCAGCCACGCCGCTGGCACGCAGGCCCTGGCCGTGCTGGCGCTACTGGGTCAGCTGGCGGGGACTGTTGCGGTGACGGTGCGCCACCCGGCGCGTTGGCGCTGGCGGCAGGTGCTTTTCAACATCCGCACGGCGGGACTGGACGCCTTGCCCATCGTCGGGCTGCTGGCGTTTTTGCTGGGCATCGTGGTGGCCTACCAAAGCGCCGACCAGTTGCGCCAGTTCGGCGCCAACATCTTCATCGTCGACGTCGTGGGCCTGTCGATGCTGCGCGAGTTCGCGCCGATGATGACGGCCATCATCATCGCGGGCCGTTCCGGTTCAGCCTATGCCGCGCAGATTGGCACCATGGCCGTCACCGAAGAGATCGACGCCATGCGCACGCTGGGCATCGAACCACTCGAAGTCCTGGTGCTGCCCAAGCTGCTGGCGCTGGTGATTGCCCTGCCGCTGTTGACGGTCTTTGCTGACGTGACGGGCGTGCTCGGCGGCATGCTGATGGCAAACTGGCAATTGGATGTGAGTTTCCGGGAATTCACTGCCCGCTTCACCGAGGCGGTAAGCGTCACGTCGTTCCTGGTGGGCATTGGCAAAGCGCCGGTATTCGCTGTGATCATCGTCGTCATCGGTTGTTTCCAGGGCTTGCAAACCCGGGGTGGCGCCGACAGCGTGGGTCGGCAAACCACCCGCGCGGTGGTGCAGTCGACGTTTCTGGTGATTGTCGCTGATGCGCTGTTCTCCATTGCCTTCAGCGCGCTGGACTTGTGATGGACGCAGCCGGCGCGGACGACACGGTGATCGATGTACAGCACGTTGCCACGCGTTTCGGCAGCCAGGTGGTGCACAGCGACATCACGTTCAGCGTTCAACGCGCCGAGGTGTTTGCCTTGATCGGCGGCAGTGGTTCGGGCAAATCTACGCTGCTGCGTGAAATGATCCTGCTGCACAAACCCGATGCCGGCGCGCTGGAGGTGCTGGGCGTGGACCTGCTGAACCTCGACGCGGCGCAGGCCACGGCGCTGCGCCGGCGTTGGGGAGTGGTGTTCCAGCACGGCGGCTTGTTTGCGGCGCTCACAGTGCTGGAAAACGTGGCCTTGCCGTTGCAGGAACACACCACGCTGTCGCCCGCGCTCATCAATGAACTGGCAGCGTGGAAGCTGGACATGGCGGGCCTTCCGCTCGAGGCGTCAGGCCGGTACCCTTCAGAGCTGAGCGGCGGCATGCTCAAGCGCGCGTCACTGGCGCGTGCCCTGGCGCTGGACCCGCAGTTGCTGTTCCTGGACGAACCCACCGCGGGCCTGGACCCCATCAGCGCTGCGGGTGTCGACGCCTTGGTGCTGAGCTTGCGAGACCGCTTCGGGTTGACCGTGGTGATGGTCACCCACGATCTTGATTCGCTGTGGCAAGTGGCTGACCGTGTGGCCGTGTTGGCCGACGGCCGGGTGGCGGGCCTGGGCAGCATGCAGGCGCTGGCGCAGTCGGAACACGCCAGCGTGAAGGCCTATTTCAATGGTCCGCGAGCGCATGCCGCTGCGGCGGCCGCCGCGTCAAGACCAACCGCAGGGAGCCGGTCATCGAATCCAAAGTGAATTACACCGCCGTGGGCGCCTTTGTCATCGTATTGGGCGCCGCTCTTGTCGCTGGTGTGTTGTGGTTGGCTGCAGGCGGTGCATGGCAGCAGAAGGTGGACCTCTACCTGACGATGATGGAAGAGTCTGTGGCCGGCCTGAGCATCAACGCGCCGGTCAAGTTCAACGGTGTCGATGTGGGCCAGGTTCGCCTCATCCAACTGGACCCTGCCAACCCGGCGCGGGTGATCCTGACGCTGGCCATTCAGCGCGGCACGCCCATCACGGTGGACACGCTGGCGGTGCTGAAGACACAAGGGCTTACCGGGATCTCGTCGATTGAGCTGGCTGGCGGCGCGCAAGGCTCGCCGCCGCTGGTGGCAAAGAGCGAGGGTGAAATGCCGGTCATCCGCAGCAAGCCGTCGCTGAGCGCCCGGCTGGAAGACGTGTTGACGACGGTGTTGGCCAAGGTGGAGCGCACGTCCACCACGCTGGACGAGTTGCTGAGCGAGGAGAACCGGGCCGCGGTGGCCAGCAGCCTGGCCAGCATCGAAACGTTGACGCGGACTGTGTCGGCGCGTGCGCCGGCTATCGACGCGGCCATCGGTGACGCCGCAAAGACGTTGCAACAAACCGCGGTGGCGGCCGCAGAAATGCGCCCCGTGATTGCACGGGTGGGCCGCAGCGCCGAAGCGCTGGAGAAGATGGGGCAGGACACCGCATCGGCCAGTGCACAAGCCGCCAGCGCCGTGGCCGGTGTGGGCCGCGATGTGCGGCAACTGACGACCGACATTGCACCTGAACTGCAACGCCTGCTGGCCGATCTGCAAGCGCTGTCGGCGTCGGTTCGCCGTCTGAGTGATGCGGCAGAACGCAGCCCCAGCAGCCTTCTTCTGGGCCGCGGTGTGGTGGCCGATGGGCCCGGCGAAGCGGCTACGGCGCAGCAGGTCAAACAAGGACAGCGATGATGAGCACTCCCACCTTCAGGCCAGCAAGCACACGGCAATGCTGGCGACAGACGATCGGCATGCTGATGTTGCCGATGTTGGGCCTGGCCCTGACCGGCTGCGGTTCGCTGTGGCCAGCTGCCAGCCCGCAACCGGCCTTCTTCACGTTGCAAGCTGTGCCCGGGCCGGCCGAGGTGGCGCGAAACATGTCGCGGTCCGCGCCGGCGCCGGCGCTGGCCGGCGCGTCGCCCGTGCTGCTCGTGCATGTGCCCAGTGCCGCGCCCGGCTTCGACAGTGCCCGCATCATGTACACAAGCCAGCCGCACCGGCTGGAGTACTTCGCCCGGCACGAATGGGTTGACGCACCTGCACGCATGCTGGCGCCCTTGATGGTGGCTGCGCTGGAACGCGGCACTGGCTTCAGCGCCGTGGTGCTGGCACCCAGCGTGGCCACGGGCGGCGTGCAGTTGCACACCCAGCTGCTGCGCTTGCAGCAAGAGTTTGCGGCGCCACCCAGCCAGGTGCGGCTGGCTCTGCGCGCCCAACTCGTCGACACCCGCAGCCGCCAGGTATTGGCCACACGCGATTTCGAACACGTGTCTGTCAGCGCCAGTGAAGACGCTCCCGGTGGTGTGGCAGCAGCACAGTTGGCGGCGCACGCAGTTCTGACCGAGCTGGCGGCTTGGTGCCAGGCCGCGTTGGCCGCACCGCGAGGCTCCGCCGCGCGATGACTGTCAATTCAATGGCGCGGATAACGATCCGCCAATGGCTGTTTTCCTACAAGAATGTCGACCAATTCATAGCAAAGTCACCGCGTAGCGCTATTAGTACCTGCAAGTTTCAACCGCTTTCACATGTCATTAGGAGACACCATGAGTGAGATCAGCAATCTTTCGGACCTGTACATCGATGAATTAAAAGACCTGTGGTCGGCTAATGACCAAATGGCCAAAGCGTTGAAAAAGATAGCGCCCGAGGCAACGCATCCAAAGCTGAAGAAGATGTTGGAAGCTTCACAGGCCGGAATCGCCAGTCACACCGATTTGCTGAAGGCGTTGATTGCAAATCAAGACGAGGAAGTATCAAAGGAGCACTGCAAGGGCATGCAGGGCCTGGTCAGTGAAGCCATCAAACACAATATTGACGAAGCGCCTCCAAAAGGCCCGGTGCTTGACGCTTCGATAATTGCGCAGTACCAGCGGATGACGCATTACGGCATCAGTGGCTTTGGAACAGCAGCAGCTTTTGCCCACGCGCTGAAGCTCAATGATGACAACAAGCAACTCAAGGCTGCGGTTAAGGGCATGTACGAGGCTGACCAACTGATGACTGAACTTGCTGAAGCAGCGGTGAACCCCGACGCGGTAGACGAGTAAGGTTTCGTTTCGGCCATGCTCTTTATATTTCTCCATTTTGCCGAGTACATCTGAAATGGACTTCAACTTCAATCTCATTCCTGCTTTGTTCCTGGTCACATTTGTCATAGCCATCGGCTTCGGTGTGATGCAATTCGTGAAGGCGAGGAAGGCCCGCCGAGAGCATCATCAGTCGGCATCCGCGAGGGCTCAGGGCGAGACGCCAGGGTCGCACTCAACTCGTTGATGCGTGTCTCCGTCCTCGACTTTGCCTCCGTCTCGGTCTCTGGATTTGTCTTGCGACAAGCGACATAAACCCGTTTCGTAAGTCAAGTCGATGTGGCGAGGTGCTGCTGGGCCACATAGCGCGTTGTCGATTTGCGTGGTGCTTCCCGTGCGCAACGAGGCGGCCAACCTGGCAGACACACTGGCCGCACTGGCACGGCAGCGGACGTTTTCAGGCACCGCTTTCGACCGTTCGCATTTCGAAGTGCTTGTTCTGGCCATCAACTGCCATGACTAAAGTGCACGTGTTGCCGCAGATTTCTCGCGTGCCCTGCCAGATCTGGCATTGAATGTTGAAGAAGTCACTCTTCCCGTCGCGGACGCGCACATCGGCCACGTTCGCAAGCTACTGATGGATGCGGCTTGCGAGCGCCTAAGCCGCGCTGGTGCCACGAACGGCATCGTGGCCAGCACCGATGGCGATTCGGTTGTTGGTGTATCTTGGTTGGCTGCCTTGCAGCGCGAGTTCAAGTTGGGCGTCGCCGCGGTGGGCGGCCGCATCATGTTGAATCCCAAAGGGCCTATAGAGCCCCACACCTTGCGGCGGCAGCGGTGCGACACGGCTTACAAGCTAGCCCGAGCCAAGCTGGAATATCTGGTGGATCCCGACCCGGCCGACCCGTGGCCCCGCCACCAGTGCGCTACCTGGAAGACCAGGCGCTGGTGACTGCGCTGCGCCGTGCCGATCTTTGCGCTCGCCACAGTACGCTGGCTCGGGTGCGGACATCAGCGCGGCCGGATGGCAAGGTGGAGGTCAACCTGTCCTGTCCTGGCAATTGCGGCAATGGGCCAAATGCCGGAGTGAAGACCAGCCGATGCTGGTCGCCGACCCCGATCTGTTCGTGGCCAGAGTGCAGGCCCGTCGGCTGTTGCGCCAAGGGTGGCGAACACGTACAGAGTCGAGGTTGAGGGTGGCTGCGAATGCCGTTGCCGCGTGCTTCAGCGTGTCACCTTCGCACTTGACCGATCTGGCCCGTCGGTCGGCGACTTTCGGCGCCTTGTGGGATGAGGTGCAGGCACTGGGGGGCCGCGCAGCAGCGCCGCCGACGATGCCGGTGCGTCAGGCGATCGACCGGCTGCGGGCGCTGATCGGCATTCACTCGACACGGGCTTGCACGCATTCAAACACGTCAAGCCATGCTGACCGGTGCGGTGGCCGGCAGGCTGGTCGGTATGCTGATTCAGGAAATGCTGGTGCACGGCATCGCCGGTGAGCGGGTAACCGTCAACCACCGGGGTCTAGTGAACCATTACCAGTGTGGCGCCATCCCTCAGCGACGCGACGATTCGCTGCGACGCCCGATGCAGATCAGCCGCCGACCAGTAGCAACCTACTTCCGACAGCACCACCAGGTCGAAGCTGCCGTCAGGAAATTCACTCGGCACCGTCATGTTTTGGAGGTGAACCCGCGGCAGGGCCGCCAGCCGCTGGCGTGCGGTGTGCAGTGCGCTGTCATTGAAATCAATCTCCCACAGTTCGGTGCAGCGCGGCGCCAGCAGCGCGGTCAGCACACCGATGGAACAACCGATTTCGAAAGCGCGCTCGA
>ENA-OBIT01000183-OBIT01000183.1-metagenomes-genome-assembly--contig:-NODE-183-length-26735-cov-7.07305_pt1 | contig 26735 bp, 25 predicted proteins | sample MGYA00153386_OBIT01 | MGnify analysis MGYA00153386
CGCCTCCAGGTAAGCGTTGACATCCATTGAGCCGACGCTTTGCACCTCGCCTGCGGCGGCTGCGTAATGGAACAGTTCCTGCCCAGGCAGCGCCTGACAGCGGCGCACGATGCGGGCGATACGCGGGTCGGCAAGCGTGACGTCATGCTGAACGCCGCTTTTGCCGCGAAAGCGCAGACGCAACTGGCTACCCTGAATATCGACATGGCGTTTGCGCAATGTGGTCAGGCCAAAAGAGCCGTTGCTGCGGGCGTATTCGTCGTTGCCTACCCGCACCAAGGTGGTGTCGAGCAAGCGAGTTAGCGCGGCTAGCACGGCATCGCGCTGGACGTCCGCGCCTGCAGAAGCAGCCAAGTCGCGTTTGACTTTGGCCCGGATACTCGGCAATGCCGCGCCAAATTCGCTCAAACGGTCAAACTTGGTTTCATTTTTGACCAGTCGCCAATCGGCGTGGTAGCGGTATTGTTTGCGGCCCCGCGCATCACGCCCTGTGGCCTGAATGTGGCCTTGCGGATGTGGGCAAATCCAGACTTCGGTGTAAGCCGGCGGAATCGCCAGCTTCTGGATCCGCGCAATATGTTTGGCATCGCTCAGCTGTTGGCCATTGGCCTGCCGATAAACAAAACTTTTGCCGCGCTTTGTACGGCTAAAGCCAGGCGTTTGGTCGCTGGCGTAAACCAAGCCCTCGGGCATGTCGATAGATTGAAAAGCAGGCTCTGGCTTCATGACTGCAAAGTTACCGCAACCTTCGCCCCTGCGCAAGGCCAAGCAAGGCATTCACCTACGCCCTGACAGCCACTGCGACTGTAGCCGAGCCTGTGGTTTAAGGCTGATATTAATACCGGGATACAAGCTGCCATCGCAGCTACCCATAACCCAAATCAGGAATATTTAATGACCGCTAAAAAACCCGGCCTTTACGCCAATATTCACGCAAAACAAGAACGCATCGCGAAGGGCAGCGACGAGCATATGAACAAGTCAGGCAGCAAAGACGCGCCCAGCGACAAAGACTTCAAGAAAGCCGCCAAAACTGAAAAGAAAACGCCAGCTAAAGCCAGCGACTAAGGTTTTGTTCAACTATTTTTGCGTCGCACCAAAGCTGCTGATCAGCCGCCTGATCAGGCAGTCTTCTGCGAGCATTTGCCAAGATTCGTTCTGTAGCGCGTCCAGCCATCGCCTTCCAGGCTGATGTTTGGCCACTGCTAGTACGGACTTTTTTGCCCCGCGATGCGCAGGGTGCGTAAATAAATTTGCAGACAAGGAAAACGAGGTCAGGACTCAAAAAAAGAGCCCTCAACTACCTCAAAACCCAAAGAAATACCTCTTTTTAACTATCTTTTAAGCCTCTAGACCAATATGAATGGGCGCAAGCAGCTCCTAAAACCATAGCAGATCGTCAACCTGCGGCTACAACACTTGTTTGAGCCTGAGATGTGACCACTGCCCCGCTGCCCATAACGGCAAGGTCGAATCCGTTTTTTCCAGCAGCAGGCGCTGCATCAATGGCTCCAGCTTTGTGTTCTCGGGGTCAGCCACCAGGATGTAGTTTGACTCCTCGTCGGCACCGGCATCGGAATTGGGCACCAGTTGCCCGACCCAATCCAGCTCCACCAAGGTTTCCAGTATGGGCTCCAATTGCAGCACATCAACTTGCAAGGCATGCGCCAGACCAGATGCGCTGCAGCCCCTTCTGGTGGTGCTTCTCACGCTGTTTAATTGCTGTAACACCTCCACTGCCAGCTGAAACTGCCAGCCATGGCCGCCGCCGCGTCTGGCCACACCTGCCAGCAAACTCGGCAGATACGCCGCAATAACGGCGCCCATCAGCACGATCACCCAGGCTACATAAATCCAGACCAGCAATATCGGCAGGGTTGCAAAAGCGCCATAAATCATTGAATAGGTCGGTACGTTGCTAAGGTATAAAGCCAGCGCCTTTTTTGCCAGTTCGATGCCCGCCGCCGCGAAAATACCACCTGCCCAGGCGTGCGACCATTTCACCCAGGTGTTGGGCACATAGCGGTAAAGCGCAGCCAAGCCAGCAGCGACCAGAATAAATTGAAATGCGCTTAGAAAAAATCGCAAGCTGAACGGCAGTGCGCCCACCAACCCGCTGGTAGTTGCCACTATCGATGCAGTCAATGCCAGGCTGGCTCCTAAAAGCACTGGCCCGAGCGTGATGGCTGACCAGTAAATGAGCACCCGCTGGGTAAAAGGACGGGTTTTTTTAACCCTCCAAATACCATTGAGCGTGCGGTCAATCGTCAAAATCAGCGCTATCGCTGTAACCAGCAGTACGCTCAAACCCGCCACGCCCAGCTTGTTGGCCTGATTGCTGAACTGGGTCAGGTAGTCCAGCACCTGGAGAGCAATGTAGTCAGGAATCAAACTGTTGACAAGCCAGCCTTGCAGCGCTCCCTGCATTTTTGAAAACATCGGAAAAGCCGTAAAAACCGCTAGCGCAACGGTAAAAAACGGCACCAGTGCGATCGTGGTGGTAAAGGTCAGGCTGCTGGCCGTCAGGCCCATGCGGTCTTCACGAAAGCGGCCCTTCAGTGTCAGCAGCGTGTCCTGCCAGGGGAAATGCGAGAGGTCTGCCCAAAAGACTTGCAATCGTTGTTGAAAATTCATCCCCGGTATCATGCCCCAGACTTGAAACAATACACATAGGCACTTTTAGAAACTCAGCTTTTCGGGATGAAGTGCCAGGCGCACGGAGCGGAGCACTTGGGGCGTACTTCAGGTACATGAGGATTGCGAGCACCGCCAATGCCACGTATTCGCTAACGTTCGGTGACGCAACTCGCCCGAAAAATGAATTTATAGAAGTGACCACATGAACAAAGAAAATCAAATAGATGCGATTCGCTGGACAGCAGCAGCCAGCTTGACTGGCCTGATCGTGTTGGGTGTTGCGTGGGAAATGGTGTTGGCCCCCATTCGCCCCGGTGGCTCGCTGCTGGCGCTCAAGGTACTGCCGCTTATTTTGCCGCTGGCAGGCGTAATGAAAAACCGCATGTACACCTACCGCTGGCTAAGCCTGCTGGTGTGGCTTTACTTTACCGAAGGCGCAGTACGCGCCTGGAGCGACAAGCCGCCCAGCAACTACCTGGCCATGATTGAGGTGGTGCTGTGCCTGGTGCTTTTCGCAGCCTGCTCACTGCATGTGAAAATTCGCTTCAAAGGTATTCCCAAGCTGCCAAAAGGAAGCTACTAGCCATGCAGCACGGACTCATTGACCAACTAAAGAGCATCGTTGGCGCAACCCACGTTCTGGTGGATGGTGACTTGTCGGCTTATGAGCTGGACTGGCGCAAGCGCTCGCGCGGCAAAGCACTGGCAGTAGTACGCCCAGCCAGCACAGTGCAGGTTGCCGCAGTTGTCAAAGCTTGCGCATCAGCTGGCACAAGCATGGTGGCCCAGGGCGGCAACACCGGCTTGGTCGGCGGATCGATTCCCAACGAATCGGGTCAGCAAGTGGTACTGAGTTTGCAGCGCATGAACGCAGTGCGCAGCATTGATGCAGCCAACATGACCATGACGGTTGACGCAGGCTGCATTTTGCAGAACCTGCAAGACACGGCTGAGAAAGCTGGCTTTTTATTCCCACTAAGCCTAGCGGCTGAAGGCAGTTGCACGATAGGCGGCAACCTCGCCACCAATGCCGGTGGCACGCAGGTGGTGCGCTACGGCAACGCGCGTGACCTTTGCTTAGGCGTTGAAGTCGTCACTGCGCAAGGCGAAATTTGGGAAGGCCTGTGCGGCTTGCGCAAAGACAATACGGGTTACGACCTGCGCGACTTGTTTGTAGGCAGCGAAGGCACGCTGGGCATCATTACGGCGGCAACATTGAAGCTTTACCCGACGCCCGCTGCGCGGCTAACCGCTTGGGCGGCAGTACCATCAATGGAACATGCGGTAACTTTGCTCGGCTTGGCGCACAAGCATTTGGGCGCGGGCTTGACGGGGTTTGAAGTCATGGGCCGGTTTGCATTGAGCCTGGTGGCCAAACACTTCCCACAGCAGCGCGTGCCTTTGTGGCAAGACCATCCCTACTGCGTGTTGCTGGAAAACTCAGACCACGAAAGCGAAACACACGCCCGTGAGCAGTTTGAAAAATTACTGGAAACCGCTTTTGAAGACGGATGCGTAGCAGACGCCGTCGTTGCTGAAAATCTGACCCAAGCCATGCAACTGTGGCACATCCGCGAAAGCATTCCGCTGGCGCAGGCTGAAGAAGGGTTAAACATCAAACACGATATTTCAATTGCCGTGTCGCGCATACCTGAATTTGTAACAACGACCGATGCGCTGCTTGAGGCCGCGATTCCCGGTGTGCGTCTCGTCAATTTTGGCCACTTGGGCGATGGCAACTTGCACTACAACGTGCAAGCGCCCGTTGACGGCGACAGCAAGATATTTTTGCGCGACAAAGAATTTGAAATCAATACGCTGGTGTTTGACTCGGTTGAAGCGTTTGGCGGATCGATATCGGCTGAGCACGGTATCGGCAGCTTGAAACTCGACAAGCTCGAACACCACAAATCGCCGGTCGCCCTTGGCATGATGCGCGCCATCAAGCAGGCGCTAGACCCGCACGGCGTGATGAATCCGGGACGGGTGGTACGGGTCTAATGCGCTGAGATTCGTGCATGATACGATGCGCATTCTCGATGGAGAAAACACATGCTGAACTTTGAACACGCTCCCAAAAAAGCTACGAATTTGTCGCTCAATTCAAAAGTGCTGGAAGTGGCGCGCGAAATGGGTATGAACCTGTCGCAAACGGTAGATTCTTTACTCGCAGATGAAGTCAAAAAGCGATATTGGGAAAAATGGCGTGATGACAACAAAAAGGCTTTTGCAGAGTACGACGAGCGAATTGCCATGGAGGGACTGCCGTTGGCAAAATACCGATCTTTTGGCAAAAGCCTTGGTGATGGAAAAGTAAAAGCGGTCAACGCTTCCGAAGTAAAAGCTGCTCGGTAATGGCGCGCTTCGACGTTTATCAAAATCCAGACACTGAGGAAAGAAAGCACATTCCCTACTTTTTGGACATCCAAAATACGTTCCTCGAAATCGGAACGCGTGTTGTGGTTCCGTTGCATTCAACCGCGAAGTTTGTAAACAGTGTGCGGGATTTAAACAATGCGCTTTCAGTTGAGGGAAAGCAGGTCATCATGAATACATCGGCTTTAGGCTCAATTCCAGTGTCAGACTTGCGACGCCCTGTAGCCAACGTCGCTACACAACAAGGCTTGATTCAAAATGCCTTGGACACTCTGTTTGGTGGCTACTAGCATGACGGGCTCAACAAAATTATCCTTCTCCCAATACGAAGACTTCATGCGCCAAGTTGACACGCAAGGCGTCTTCAAGGCCGACCGAACAGGCACTGGCACCAAAAGCGTGTTTGGCTACCAAATGCGGTTTGATCTGCGCCACGGCTTTCCGCTGGTTACAACCAAAAAGGTTCACCTCAAATCCATCGTGCATGAACTGCTCTGGTTTTTGCAGGGGTCGAGCGACAACAACTGGCTGAAAGAACGCGGCGTGACGATATGGAACGAATGGGCGCGTGAAGACGGCGATTTGGGGCCGGTTTATGGTGTGCAGTGGCGTAGTTGGCCCACGCCCGACGGCGGGCATATTGACCAGATCAGTGATGTCATTAAAACACTCAAGTTCAACCCCGACTCGCGCCGCATTATCGTTAGCGCCTGGAACGTAGCGGACTTGAGCAAGATGGCGCTGATGCCCTGCCATGCGTTTTTTCAGTTTTATGTGGCGCCTGCAACTGAGGCTGGCGGCAAAGGGCAACTGAGCTGCCAGTTGTACCAGCGAAGCGCTGATATTTTTTTGGGTGTGCCGTTCAACATCGCCAGCTATGCATTACTCACGCACATGGTGGCGCAGCAGTGCGACCTGGATGTGGGAGACTTTATATGGACGGGTGGCGATTGCCACATTTACAGCAATCACGGCGAGCAAGTTGCGCTACAACTCAGCCGTGAGCCGCTGCCCTACCCTACGTTGAACATCAAGCGCAAACCCGAATCAATCTTCAACTACGAGTTTGACGATTTTGAGTTTGTGGACTACCAGCACCACCCAGCCATCAAGGCACCAGTCGCTGTTTAATCGATGAATATCAACATGATTTTTGCCCGGTCTGCCAATGGCGTGATCGGCAACAACAATGCCATGCCCTGGCACTTGCCTGAAGACCTGGCGCATTTCAAAAAGCTCACCCTGGGTTGCCCCGTGATCATGGGCCGCAAGACCTGGGACTCGTTGCCCGCCAAATTTCGCCCGTTGCCGGGTCGCACCAATGTGGTTATCACCCGCAACTCTGACTGGCAAGCGGCAGGCGCTCAGAGTGCTGGCAGCTTGAGCGACGCGCTAGCGATTTGCAAGGCTGCAAGCGATGTATGGATTATTGGCGGTGCGCAAATTTATGCGCACGCCTTGCCGCTGGCGCACCGGATTGAAGTCACGCACATCGAAAAAACTTACGACGGTGACGCTTTTGCCCCCACGCTGGGCAGCCAATGGCAACAGAGCCTTAAAAAAGAACATGTGTCTTCCACAGGATTGAGTTTTAGTTTTATCACTTACGTACGACAAAAAGGAACTTGATATGTCAGGAGGCGGATTTCACGTACACGGGCCTCACGATCATGAGCTGGAGCATGCTGCGCAAGACGGCCATGATGACCACGGTGGTCATGGCGAAAAAAACAAGGGCATGATTGCGCAAATCGCCGTCATTACCGCCATTATTGCAACCGTCGGTGCACTGTTTGCCTACATGGGCGGAGCTACACAAGCCGATGCTGGATTGTACAAAAACAATGCGGCCATCAAAAAAACCGAGGCAGCCAACCAGTGGAATTTCTTTCAGGCTAAAAGCACCAAACAATCGCTGGCCGAGGTCTCACGTGACCTGTCTGCCGACAGCGTGAAGGACAAGTACCAGGCCAAGATTGATCGGTACGAAAAAGAAAAAACCGAGATCAAACTGGCCGCGGAAAAACTGGAGAAAGAATCGACCGATTGGGACAAACAATCAGACGAGCAGATGCACCAGCATCACCGTTGGGCGCAAGCGACCACCGTGTTGCAAATCTCGATTGCCATGGCGGCGATTGCACTGCTTACGCGCAAACGCTGGGTTGAATACGTGATGTTTGCCGCAGCTGCAGGAGGCGTCATTGTTGGCGCTTTGGCAATGCTACATATTTAATATCTGATTGCTTGTTTTAAACGTGGTTTAGCGCATTAGTTGATATCTAAAATGACCACAATAGCCACCTGGAACATCAATTCACTGACGGTGCGGCTTCCCCAAGTCATTGATTGGCTGGCTGCCAACCCGGTGGATGCGCTGTGCCTGCAAGAGCTCAAACTGACGGATGAAAAGTTTCCGCATGCCGCACTTGAAGCCATCGGCTACAGCAGCGCCGTGTTTGGCCAAAAGACTTATAACGGCGTCGCGATTTTAAGCCGAACACCGGCCCGGGACGTTGTGAAAAACATCACTGGCTTTGCCGATGAACAGTCCCGCATGATCACGGTAACGCTTGACGCTCCTAGCGGCGAGATTCGCTTGGTCAATGGCTATTTCGTCAACGGCCAAGAGCCTGGCAGCGAAAAGTTCGCCTACAAAATGCAGTGGCTCAATGGCGTTCAGGCGATGGTGAAAGCCGAGCTGGCAGCGCACCCGCGCCTCGTTTTGGTCGGTGATTTCAATATTACGTTTGACGACCGCGACACCTATGACCCAGAAGGCTTGCGTGAGACGATTCACCATACGTCGGAGGAGCGCCAGCATTTTCAGGCGTTGATCGAGCTGGGCTTGACCGACGCATTTCGACTGTTTGATCAGCCCGAGAAAAGCTATTCATGGTGGGACTACCGCGAGTTTGCGTTCCGGCGCAACCGGGGGTTGCGCATCGACCACATTCTGGTCAGCCAAGCCCTACGACCCTCGGTAGCGAGCTGCGTGATCGACAAAACGCCGCGTAAAAACGAACGCCCCAGTGACCACACTCCGGTGGTAGTTGAGATCAACTAGGGCCTGAGCCGAAGGGGATTTGCCGCCGCGTTACGGCTTGGCACAAGTAAAACTTGCCGCCAAATTCATGTCCCCCGCTCCCGCGTATTTCGGGTACGTCGGAAACTCGCACAGCGGCCGGGTTCGTCCAGGCACGCCTGCGGTGTCAGCCACTGTCTGGGGGCCAGGAGCAATTCCTTTTTCAACCCAATTTTCAAGCGTTGTCAATGAATCCCAGGCGGCATTAAATACACTGCTGACCGCATGACCGTAGCCAGGAATCTCATAGTAACGGGCAAAGTTGTCAACCTTGGCCGCGCCCATGCCTGTGCGAATGCGCTGCCAATATTGCTGGGTGGCGCGGGGGCTGACCAGCGCATCATGCGAGCCATGCGCCATCAGTATTTTGCCGCCCTTGTTGGCAAAGGCGGACAAGTCTGTTTTGTTCGTGTCTTGCATGGCCGTCAACTGCACGATACGCGATTGATAAGCGCCAGGGTTTTGCGGATCCAGGCTGAGGGAGTTGAAGTTGGCATCACGGGTGACGAAATATTTGACCCACTGGTCCCAAAAGGTCGCACCGTACGGCGGGCTGGTGGCAACGGTTGTGGTGGTTGCTGGCTTGACAGCGGGCATTGGATTGGCGGGCTGTTCGGTGCCCAGCGCCAGCGTAAGAACAGTGGGTTGCAGCGGGCTGGACCCTGGGTTGCCAAAGTCTGTACCCCAGGTGTTAAAACCGGGATAAGTCGTCTCGCCGCTGGCTAATGGGTAATTCAAAGTCAATGGCGTGTTGGTGACGTTGTAGCCCGCGATCTGCGCATCAGACAGGCAGGTATCACCTGTGTCAACGCCGCCAACACAACGCACGCTTTGGCCAGCCAGCGTAGCGGTCATTGGATTGAATGCGGTGTTGCAGGCGTTGACGTTGCTAATCAAACCATCCTTGACGCCATCAAGTTCGTCGCAAGCAGCAAGCGCAGCGTCGTACAGCACCTTGCGCTTGGCACGATTTGGGTAAGCGCCTGGCTTGGCCAGCTCCCGCGTGATACGGCCAAACTGCAAGTCAAGCGCAGCAGCATTCCAGGCCGGGTACAGCGCGATGGCGCCGTCAAAATCTTGTGGCCAGTTTTGCACCGCAAACAGCGCTTCGCGCCCGCCCGTTGAGCCGCCCGCAAAGTAAGTTTTTTGTACACGTGAGGCATAGCGCGTCTGAATGATGTTGATAGCTGCATCGCGCGTTTTTTTGATCGCATCAGAGGCAAAGTTTTTTAAAGCTTCATCGTTCGCGCCGAAAGTGCCGTCGCGGCTGCCATTGGCATTGGCTTGGTGGCCAGAGTCACTTCCAAAAGTGGCGTAGCCGCGCGCCAATGGCGCCGGTTTGTCAGTCGGCCCAGCCGGGACGTTCGCCAAACCGGTAGCGAGCACGCCGTTGTAACCGCCACCGCCAAACATCACGGCTTTGCCGTTCCAGTTGCCGGGCAGATTCACCTGAAACTTGATTTTTGGTGCCTCCGGGTCAACCGGGTTGATGTCGCCCAGCACCTTGCAATACTCCGCAACTGCAGCCATACCCGCGCCAGCGGCTGGCACCACCACGGCGCTGGTTACCGCTGCGCCGGTAGTTGGCAAGCCGATAGCAGCGGATGCAAGCGTGAAGCCATTTAGCTCTGCGCAGTTCTTCGCGGGCATGGTGATCGGTATACCGGTCGAGCTTCCGGGCAATCCGGCGCAGCCAGTGATCAATGCGGTTGCTACCAAGCTGGCGCCCAGCACCCAGCGCGTATTTGATGAGGTTGTCATCTTGTCTCCTGTGTTTTTGTAGAGGTACCAAACGCGTGGCGTTTTAGGAACACTCCAGCGTGGAAAGCAGTGTATGCGGTTCGACACTGGCTAGGATAAATTGCGCTAAGTTCGATACAGGAATCGACCAGCAGGATTTAGGCGCTCTATGCCACGTATTCACGGCAACAGGCATTCGGTATTCAATTTAATCAAGCAGAGGCCGCGGAACCAGCTTTGCCGGGCCGCAGGCACCAGAAGCGAAGCCTCTGCCTAGCGGCGGCCTGCAAGGTGCAGGAAGCTACACGCAGTGAGCGACCGTGGGGGCAACGTTCACTCTAAATCCAGCTCCTGGATCTTTCGTGTGATCGTATTGCGGCCAATGCCCAGTTTTTGTGCTGCTTCTATGCGGCGGCCTTTGGTGCTGTGCAGCGCAGTTTGAATCAATTTGGACTCAAAGCGCCGGGTCAGCACGTCCCACACATCGGTCTGGCCCGCATCCAGCAAGGCTTGTGCTTCGTGCTCCAGGCCCTCTTCCCAAGTCTCTTGTGCCGGTACTGCTGGTTTGCCGAATTGTGGTGGCTCGGTATGCGTTGGAAGAACCGGGTCAGCGACTGTTTCAAACGCAGGTACCGGCAACTTGGGCGCAACAATACTGCTTGGTGCGGCGCTGGTAACTTCCGGCGGCAAATCTTTTGGCTCGATGACTTGCGCGGGTGCCATGACGGTGAGCCAGTGGCAAATGTTCTCCAGCTGCCGCACATTGCCCGGAAACCCGAAGTTGCTGAGCTGCTGCAGCGCTGGCTCTGAAATACGCTTTGGCTCAACGCCAAGCTGCTTGGCGCTTTGCTGCAAGAAGTGGCGCGTCAGTGCAAACACGTCTTCACGCCGCTCACGCAGCGCCGGCAAACGCAGTCGAATCACGTTCAGGCGGTGGTACAAGTCTTCACGAAACACGCCTTCTTTAACGCGCTGCTCCAGGTCCTGGTGGGTGGCTGCAATCACGCGCGGATTGGCCTTGATGGCGTTGTGCCCGCCGACACGGTAAAAATGCCCGTCGCTCAGCACCCGCAGCAAACGCGTTTGCAAATCAAATGGCATGTCGCCGATTTCATCTAAAAACAGCGTGCCGCCTTCAGCTTGCTCGAACCGCCCACGGCGCATGGTTTGCGCGCCGGTGAAGGCGCCGCGTTCATGCCCGAACAGCTCACTCTCCAGCAGGTCTTTGGGAATCGCTGCGGTGTTGATCGCCACAAACGGGCCGTTAGCGCGACTCGAATGCTTGTGCAGCGCCTTGGCCACCAGCTCTTTGCCCGATCCGGATTCGCCCGTAATCAAGACGGTGACATTGCTCTGGCTCAAGCGGCCAATTGCACGAAACACGTCTTGCATGGCCGGTGCCTGGCCCAGCATTTCTGGCGCTGCGGCCATGCGCTCTTCAAGCACTTCTTCGCGCTGGCTTTCTTCAACTGCACGGCGAATCAGCTCAACGGCTTTTGGCAAGTCAAACGGTTTGGGCAGATACTCGAACGCGCCACCTTGAAAGCTTGACACCGCGCTGTCAAGGTCTGAAAACGCCGTCATGATGATGACTGGCAAGCCCGGCAATTTGGCTTTGACTTTTTCAAGCAAATCAAGACCGGAGCCGCCTGGCATACGGATGTCGCTCACCAAAATTTGCGGGCCATCTTCTTCAGTCGCGACATTGAGCGCGGCCAGCACCTCGCGCGGATTGGTGAAGCTGCGAGTCGGCAAGTCTTCCCGTAGCAGTGCTTTTTCGAGCACAAACCGGATGGACTGGTCATCATCTACTATCCAGATCGGCTTCATGGTGTGTCTGTCCTCGGGAGTTGTCCCCGCTTGCTTTCATTGCTCAAAACGCGCGGCAACCATCAGCTGCAACCTACGGTAAAGGTAGCAACAGCTTGAAGTCACATCGCCCAGGTGCGCTTTCGCATTCAATCAAACCATGATGCTGCTGTACAAACGTTTGTGCCAGCGTCAGCCCCAATCCCGAACCACCCTCACGGCCAGACACAAGTGGGTAAAAGATTCGGTCAATCAAATCACCAGGCACACCTGGCCCGTTGTCAATGACATGCAATTCCAGTGCCAAGCGATACCGCTGCTTGCCAAAGGTTACTTGTCGGGCAATTCGTGTCTTGAAAGTGATGTGCGCGTCACCTCTGGAGATCCGTTCAACCAGAGCCTGCGCAGCGTTGTGCGCAATGTTCAGTACCGCCTGGATCAACTGCTCGCGGTCACCGCGAAAGTCGGGGATTGATATGTCGTAGTCGCGGCTAAAGCGCAGCCCTTTCGGGAATTCAGCCAATATCAACGACCGAACGCGCTCGCACACTTCATGAATATTGACATCCCCGACCAGGTGCGGCCTGCGGTGCGGCGCCAGCAATCGGTCCACCAGCGATTGCAGGCGGTCGGCTTCATGGATGATGACCTGGGTGTACTCTGTGAGCGACTTGTCGATGTCCATTTGCAGCAACTGCGCCGCACCCCGAATGCCGCCCAGCGGATTTTTAATCTCATGCGCAAGGTTGCGAATCAGCTCTTTGTTGGCCTGCGCCTGCTCCATCAAGCGCTCTTCCCGGTCCTGTTTTGCTTGCTGCTCGAGCGGCAGCAGTTCTACAATCGCTTCGCCGGGCGTGTCGGTTTGCGCCACCACCACATGCACCAGCATCGGCTCGTGGTTCAGGCGTTTGAGCCAGGCGTCATAGCGCAGCGTCGCGAATTCATTGCTGTCGGCCCCTGCCAGAGCGTTTTGCAAAATGTGCGATTCGGTGAAGCTTTCGGGCAACAATGATCCCTCAATGGTGCGGCGCGATATGCCCAATGCATGCTCAAGCGCGGCATTGGCAAATACTACGTCGCCAGTGGTACGCACCACTGCAACCATGGTGGCAAGCAGGTCGAGCGCAACAAAGCGGGACGACTCGCCAAGGGGCACATCTGCAGATTTTGGCTTGCGCGAAAAAATAAAAGGCTTTTTCAAGCAATCTATTCTGGCGCAGAACAGCTGTGCAAAAAAATACGTTTCGCTAATTAATATTGGGTAGACGGGAGATTTCCCGTTTCAAGCTGGAAATGTCGCTTTGGTGGCGCGTAATGCCGTTTTTCATCTCGGCAACGCGGTCAAGGTAACGCTGGTAATTGCGACTTTCAATGCCCTGCTTTTCGGGTTCGCCGTTGTTGTACTCTTTTTGCTGCTCGGCCAGTCTGGCTTCAGCCTTTTTAAGTTCTGATTCCAAAATGCCGCGCGAGTCGCTGTCGCGTGACTTTTGCGCTGAACTACCGTCACTGCGGGGCGCGGCTGTCGCCGTAGCGCTGGTCGAGCTGGGTAACGCTGACGCAACCTGAACACCGCTTCGGGACGTGTTGCTGGCTGCCTGAATCACTGTGACGTTTCCGCCTTGCATTGTTTTGCAACCCCTCGTTTGCGCGTCTTTGGAGTTGTTGATGTACTCCACACCATCGGCGCTATTGCAACGGTAAATTTGTGCCATCGCAGTGGTGGAAACAAGGCAAGCAAGAGCTGCGATTGCAATCCCAGCAACAGAAAAAACAGAATTCTTCATAAACAACTCCAATCGCCGAAATTGGCAGGACGGTCAAACAGTATCCTGCAAAGGCATGTAACTTCAAAGTCTTGTGGTCAAAATTCGACAGTTTTGCTTCACTAATGGCGCGTTTTCTGTAGTTTCCATGAAAAAAGGACGGTTTTTACCGTCCTTTTTTTGCCACAAAAGTAACTTGGTTACAAATGCAAACTAGGCTTACAACTTGTTTTACAACGAATAGTACATGTCGAACTCAATCGGGTGCGTGGCCATGCGCAAGCGCGTGACTTCACCCATTTTCAGTTCAATGTAGGCATCAATCATTGAATCAGTGAACACGCCACCTTTGGTCAAGAAGCCGCGGCCAACGTCCAGGCAATCGAGTGCTTGGTCCAGGCTGTGGCACACGGTCGGGATTTTTGCGTCTTCTTCAGGTGGCAAATGGTACAAGTCCTTCGAGGCGGCTTCACCCGGGTGGATTTTGTTTTCCACACCGTCCAGGCCAGCCATCATGAGCGCTGCAAAACCCAGGTACGGATTCATAAGTGGGTCTGGGAAGCGTGCCTCAATGCGGCGACCTTTCGGGTTGGCCACGTACGGAATACGAATCGATGCTGAACGGTTTTTAGCCGAGTAAGCGAGCTTGACCGGCGCCTCAAAACCAGGAACCAAACGCTTGTAGCTGTTGGTGCCTGGGTTGGTGATGGCGTTCAGGGCTCTGGCGTGCTTGATGATGCCGCCGATGTAGTACAACGCAAAGTCTGACAAGCCTGCATAGCCGTCGCCAGCAAACAGGTTTTTGCCGTCTTTCCAGATCGACTGGTGAACGTGCATGCCGCTGCCGTTGTCGCCAACGATGGGTTTTGGCATAAAGGTGGCGGTTTTGCCGTAGGCGTTGGCGACGTTGTGCACTACGTACTTGAGTATTTGCGTCCAGTCGGCGCGCTGCACCAGCGTGCTGAACTTGGTGCCAATTTCGTTTTGGCCAGCGCCAGCGACTTCGTGGTGGAACACTTCAACCGGAATGCCGAGTGATTCAAGAATCAATGACATCTCAGCGCGCATGTCTTGCGTGCTGTCGACTGGCGGCACAGGAAAGTAACCACCTTTGACGGTTGGGCGGTGGCCGCGGTTGCCACCCTCGAGTTTTGCGCCGGAATTCCACGGTGCTTCGTATTCGTCGATTTTGAAGAACGTGCCCGACTGGTCGGTGTTCCAGCGGACGTCGTCAAAGATGAAAAACTCCGGCTCTGGCCCGAAGTAAGCCGTGTCACCAAAGCCAGAGGCTTTGAGGTAAGCCTCAGCGCGCTTAGCAATCGAGCGCGGGTCGCGGTCGTAGGCTTTGCCGTCGCCAGGCTCGAGCACATCGCATGACAGAAAGATCGTGGTTTCTTCAAAAAACGGGTCCAGGTTGGCCGTGTTTGGATCAGGCATGAGCAACATGTCGGAAGCCTCAATGCCCTTCCAGCCAGCGATGGACGAGCCGTCAAAAGCATGGCCTGAAGCGAATTTGTCTTCGTCAAAGTGGGACACGGGCACGGTAACGTGCTGCTCTTTTCCGCGGGTGTCGGTAAAGCGAAAGTCAACAAACTTGACTTCGTTCTCCTTAACCATTTTCATGACGTCTGCGACGGTCTTTGCCATCAAAATCTCCTGTTGCTGGGTGGTAAAAAAAAATTAATTCAATTGGAATTACTGAGAGTCAGCACGCACTTTTTGTGCCAAGGATTCAGAGTCTACAACGTTTCCAAAGCCGGTTTTAAGACTCCAAATCCGACGAAACGAACGTTAAATTGCGCCACGTTGGTGCACAAAAGTCAACGCACCGTATAAATGCATTCAACGCACCAATTCAGGGCCAAGCGTCACGTTGAATTGGCCTAACCCCGCCAGCAGAGCCGGGTATGCCAGCGCAATTGCAGACGGCGCGCCTTTCACGCCCAGCTCAATATGCCTGCCGTACACAGGGTGGTCAACACTTGGCAGGCTGAACACTTTGACGCCAGCGTGCGCGGCCTCGATTGCCACCATCAGCGGCGTGAGCGTAGCCTCCATCGAGCCTGAAACGATGATCGACCTCTCAATATATGCCGCAGTTTGGTGCAGTTGGGCGTAGTCAGTGTCCAAAACGCCAGCGATCATCGGCCAGGCCATCACCGGGAACCCGGGAACAAAATGCACCGCGCCGCGCCCCGCACGGCAAGTAAATCCTGGAATTTTGTTGTAAGGGTTAGGAATAATTTCAGCACCGTGGGGGAACAGACCCATATCCAGCCTGTGGATGTTGTCCGGGCGGTCGGCGTCAAACACCACGCCCTGCTCTTTTGCGGTGTCCTTCATACGATCGGTGATCAACGCCTTGGCCTCTGGGTGCAGGGCCAATTCGACCCCCAACGCAGCAGCGGCGCATTGGCGCGTGTGGTCGTCTGGGGTGGCGCCTATGCCGCCGCAAGAAAACACCACATCGCCCGATTCGCGCGCAGCTTTGAAGGCCCTGGCCAGCGTGGCGGTGATGCGCCCGGGGTCATCGCCAACATAGTCTGCGTAAGCCAGTTGCAGGCCACGTGCACCCAGCAGTTCGATGGTTTTGGGCAAGTGCTTGTCGGCGCGTTTGCCAGACAGAATTTCGTCGCCGATGATGATGATTGCGAAGTTTGTCATGGGGAAGTTCACAGAGAGATCAGGAGGTCAAGAGGGAAGTCAAAAAGGAAGTCACGGAGAATTTACTGAATTTTCTATTTCTCCTTGACCTCTTTGATCTCCTTGTTCAAATCTTCAACTTCACTTGGCTTATTTGCTATTAATTCAGGAGCTGTTTGCGTCCGTATAAATTGGTCTGCAACATCTTTTTTAGCTCGAAGTTGCTCCAAAGCCGCCAGCGCGTAATGCGAGAACCAGAGCGACGAGAAAGCAAACACCAGCGTATAAATCCAGATAGCTACTGGCACAAGAATAGGCGCAGCAGCCACAAACATCGCGCCAGACGCCCAAAGGAGACTCGGCGCCGCACCCAGGTACCCGCTGATCACGCCGATGCTGAGCAGCGACGAACGGTGCTCTTTAAAAATCTGCCGGCGCTCCTCAGCACTGGCGTGGCTGGAAAGCGCGTCGTAGGCCATGACGCGGTACGTCAGCCAGCCCCATATCAGCGGGGGCAAAATCAAAATGAGCGGCGGCACCAACCACAGAGGAATAGACAAAACCAGCGCCACCGCCGCGACCAGTGTTGAGCCCAATGACCAGAAAAGGCTCGCCAGCATCGAGCCCCCTTCTTTGCGCGCCAGTTTGGCAAACCGCCGCTCGGCCACCAGCGCCACCATGGCGGGCGTCATGAAAACCGCAACGAACAGCAGCGAGACAATCACGATGACCGGAATGGCTAGAAACAGCAGCACCACAGGCGCCAGCACCGCGCGCAGGTTGCCCAAGCCAAACCCGTCAAGCCAGCGCACCATCGTGCCGAGCATTTCAAAGCTCTCCAGGCTGGAACGAATTCGCGCCAGGGTATCGTCCCAAAAAAAATACCCCAACCCCAGCGCTATCACCGCCATGATGACCAGCGGCAACACCGAGAGCGCAATCACACGCGGGTGCACGCAGTACACCGCCGCTCGCCAAAATGAGTCCAGGAGCTTGTTCATGGGGATAAGAATAACGCGTTGCGATACGATTACTTTATGCGCCTGCTCAACGTGAATGGTCAACACTTGGAAGTCCGCCAAATTAACGGCAGCGCGCGGTTGTCTCCGCTGATTTTTTTGCACGAAGGCCTTGGCAGCGTCAGCGCATGGACGCAGCGCGGACTGGACTGGCCGCTGGCAGTGTGCCATGCCACGCAGCGCTCAGGCATGGTTTATTCACGTCTCGGCTATGGGCAGTCAAACCCTGCGCCACCCGGCCGCAACACATTGCAACCCGACTATATGCACCGCGAGGCTTATGACGTTTTGCCAGCATTGCTGGCGCAGTTGAACATTACAAAACCGGTGCTACTCGGCCATTCAGACGGCGCGACCATTGCCCTGCTTTACGCCAGCCAGCACGGGAGCTCGGCCTGTATTGCCATGGCTCCACATGTAGTGGTTGAGGCAATTGCCCTGAGCGCAATTGCTGAGGCAAAAGTGGCGTTTGAGTCCGGCGACCTGCGTAGCAAACTCGCCAGGCACCACCTTGACGTGGATGGCGTTTTTTGGCAATGGAACGATGTGTGGCTGTCTGACGGGTTTGCGAGCTTTGACATTCGCGACCAATGCCGGCGGATTACCGCGCCGCTGTTGCTGATTCAAGGCCATGACGATGCGTACGGCACGCTGCGCCAGCTCGACGAAATTGCACTGGCCGCACCGCACGCCGAGCAGCTCAGGCTAAAGGAATGCGGGCATTCACCGCACCGTGATCAGCCGCAGCTGGCGTTGAAAGCGATCACAGACTTTCTTGCCGGGCAGCCTTAAATGCTATTATTTTAGTAGCTGCTTGCGCCCGTATTTATTGGGCTAGGTTCCTGTTTTTCTCAATAAATCGCTATCGCAAGGTCAAAATGTTGTGCGTCGCCAATGAAGACTTAAAATAAAACCATCACGAAAGCAACAAAAATGGCCAAAACCCTCTACGACAAAATTTGGGATGAGCACGTCATTCACACTGAAGAAGACGGCACATCGATCTTGTACATCGACCGCCACCTGGTGCATGAAGTCACCAGCCCGCAAGCGTTTGAAGGCCTGCGCGAAGCCAAACGCAAAGTCTGGCGCATCAGCTCCATTGTTGCCACGGCTGACCACAACACGCCCACCACCGGCTGGGAGCTAGGCTATGACGGCATTACCGATTTGGTAAGCAAGGAGCAAATCACCACACTTGACGCAAACATCAAAGAATTTGGCGCAGCGGCATTTTTCCCGTTCCTGTCAAAACGCCAGGGCATCGTGCACGTAATGGGGCCTGAAAACGGTGCGACGCTGCCGGGCATGACCGTTGTTTGCGGCGACTCGCACACCAGCACCCACGGCGCATTCGGCGCGTTGGCCCACGGCATCGGCACGAGCGAGGTGGAGCACGTGCTGGCCACCAACACGCTGCTGGCCAAAAAAGCCAAAAACCTGCTGATTAATGTGGAAGGCACGCTTCCATTGGGCTGTACCGGCAAAGACATCGTGCTGGCCATCATCGGCAAAATTGGCACGGCGGGTGGCAATGGCTACACGATTGAGTTTGCAGGCGCTGCCATTCGGGCCTTGAGCATGGAAGGCCGCATGACAGTCTGCAATATGGCGATTGAAGCTGGCGCACGCGCCGGGCTGGTGGCGGTGGACCAAAAGACCATCGACTACGTGAAGGGCCGCTTGCTTGCACCCACTGGCGTTGAATGGGACATGGCGGCTAAATACTGGTCTACCTTGCAATCCGACGCCGGCGCAGTGTTTGACAAAACCGTTGAGCTGGATGCTAGCCAGCTGTTGCCGCAAGTCACCTGGGGCACCTCGCCCGAGATGGTACTGTCCATCAACGACATCGTGCCCGACCCCGACAAAGAAAAAGACGCCAACAAGCGCGATGCAATCGAGCGCGCGCTGAAGTACATGGGCTTGATGCCCGGCAAGGCACTGAACGACCTGTACGTTGACAAAGTCTTCATCGGCAGTTGCACCAACAGCCGGATTGAAGACATGCGCGAAGCCGCCGCCGTAGTGAAGAAAATCGGCCAAAAAGTTGCCAAAAACATCAAACTGGCGCTGGTTGTACCGGGCTCAGGACTGGTCAAAGAGCAAGCCGAACGCGAAGGCCTGGACGTGATTTTCAAAGCCGCAGGCTTTGAGTGGCGCGAACCCGGCTGCAGCATGTGCCTGGCCATGAACGCTGACAAACTGGAGCCCGGCGAGCGCTGCGCCAGTACCAGCAACCGAAACTTTGAAGGCCGTCAGGGTGCGGGCGGGCGAACGCATCTGGTCAGCCCGGCCATGGCAGCTGCAGCGGCTGTGCATGGGCATTTTGTTGATGTGCGCCGGTTTGTTTGAGGCTTTAAATCTGTGATGCTATTTTTTGGAGAACTTTCATGACAAAAATCACTGGGCTGTTGATGGTTTGCGCCGGTTTCGCTTTAGCGGGCTGCAATACCTTCAAAGGTATCGGGCAGGATGTTCAAAAAGCGGGCTCTATGCTGTAAGAAGCAGCGAAAAAGTAATGCAAAAATTTATCGTACATACCGGCCTGGTTGCGCCGATGGATCGGGAAAACGTCGACACCGACGCGATTATTCCGAAGCAGTTTCTAAAGTCGATTCGAAAAACCGGTTTTGGGCCCAATTTGTTCGATGCCTGGCGGTATCTGGACCCGGGTGAGCCCGGCCAAGACCCAGCGAGCCGCAAACCCAACCCCGACTTTGTACTCAACCAGCCGCGCTACAAAGGCGCGTCGGTTTTGCTGGCGCGCAAAAACTTTGGCTGCGGCTCCTCACGCGAGCACGCGCCTTGGGCGCTCGACCAGTACGGCTTTCGGGCCATCATCGCGCCGAGTTATGCCGACATTTTTTTCAACAACAGCTTTAAAAATGGCCTGCTGCCCGTCGTGCTGCCTGATGCGCAAGTAGCCGCTTTGTTCGACGAAGCACTGGCTTTCCCCGGCTACAAATTGACGATTGATTTGGAGCGCCAGGTGATTGTGAAAGCGCAGGGCGAAGAGATTCCGTTCAACGTTGAAGTGTTTCGCAAATACTGCCTGATCAATGGCCTGGACGACATTGGGCTGACGCTTCGGCACAGTGACAAAATCAAGGCGTTTGAAGCTGAGCGCTTGGCGGCCAAGCCTTGGTTGAACCATACGATTCCGGCCTGACTGAGCTGTTTTTGGTTCTTTTTACCCTATAAAATTATGCTCTAACCCAATAAATACGGGCGCGAACAGCTACAAAAATAATAGTAAAGATATTGAACTTATGAAAATCGCAATCCTCCCCGGCGATGGTATCGGCACTGAAATCGTCGCGGAAGCCGTCAAGGTTCTGAACGTTTTAGACCTGAAGTTTGAAACTGAAAGCGCGCTAGTTGGTGGCGCAGCCTATGAGGCTTTCGGCCACCCGTTGCCCGATGCGACCTTGAAGTTAGCCAAAGAAGCTGATGCTGTTTTGTTCGGCGCCGTCGGCGACTGGAAGTACGACACACTCGATCGCCCACTGCGCCCGGAGCAAGCCATTTTGGGCCTGCGCAAAAACCTCGGTTTGTTCGCCAACTTTCGCCCGGCCATTTGCTACCCGCAGCTTGTTGATGCATCCAGCTTGAAGCGTGAGCTGGTCAGCGGCCTCGACATTCTCATCATCCGTGAGCTGACGGGCGACATTTACTTCGGCCAGCCGCGCGGCAGACGTGTTGCGGTTGACGGGCACTTCCCCGGCAGCGAAGAGGCATTTGACACCATGCGTTATTCACGGCCTGAGATTGAACGTATTGCACACGTGGCGTTTCAAGCCGCGCGAAAGCGCAAAGCTTCGGGCGGGGAAGGACGTGTGACCAGTGTCGACAAAGCCAACGTGCTGGAAACCTTTCAGCTCTGGAAAGATGTGGTGACCGAGATCGGCCTGCAGTACCCCGATGTGGCGCTAGACCACATGTACGTGGACAACGCAGCGATGCAACTTGTCAAGGCTCCGAAAAAGTTTGACGTGGTGGTCACTGGCAATATGTTTGGCGACATCTTGTCTGATGCCGCCGCCATGTTGACGGGCAGCATTGGCATGCTGCCTTCGGCCAGCCTGAACGCCAATAACCAGGGCCTGTACGAGCCCAGCCATGGCAGCGCACCTGACATTGCAGGCAAAGGCGTGGCGAATCCGTTGGCAACCATTTTGAGCGCTGCGATGATGCTGCGCTTCAGCCTGAACCAGCCCGAGGCCGCCGCAAGAATTGAAAAAGCCGTAGATGCGGTGTTGACGCAAGGATTGCGCACACCGGATATTTACAGTGAAGGTACGACGAAAGTCGGAACGGCCGAAATGGGCGACGCGGTGGTTGAGGCTCTGGCCTGACTACAATATCAAGATGTTCGTCAGTCAAACATACATTAAAACGACAGGCACCAAAGGCTAGCAAGCCCGTCTCGTCGCGCCCGCCGGTTCGATGAGCCGGACTTCAAAATTTTATTTTTGAAAAGGGCAACCCAAATGAAAATCTCTGGAAACACCATTGGCCTCGTTGGCTGGCGCGGCATGGTCGGCTCTGTGCTGATCGACCGTATGATTGCGGAAAACGATTTTGCGCTGATCGAGCCGGTTTTCTTTTCCACCTCCAACGCAGGAGGCATTGCCCCAACGCAAGCCAAGAACGAAACCACGCTGAAAGATGCGATGGACATTGCCGCATTGAAAAAATGCGACATCATCGTTACCGCACAGGGCGGTGACTACACGGCGGAGGTCTACCCCAAGCTGCGCGCCGCTGGGTGGCAAGGCCACTGGATTGACGCGGCATCTACTCTGCGAATGAACGACGACGCGGTGATTGTTCTGGATCCCGTCAATTTGCCCGTCATTCAAAACGCGTTGGCCAAGGGCGGTAAGAACTGGATTGGCGGCAACTGTACCGTCAGTTGCATGCTGATGGGCGTGGGCGCGCTGTACAAGGCGGGTTTGGTCGAGTGGATGACCAGCATGACCTACCAGGCAGCATCGGGCGGCGGTGCGCAGCACATGCGCGAGCTGCTCACACAATTTGGCACGCTCAACGGCGAAGTCAAAGCGCTGCTAGACGACCCAAAATCCGCCATTTTAGAAATTGACCGCCGCGTGCTGGCCAAGCAACATGGCTTGTCGGCCAGCGAAACAGCAAACTTCGGTGTGCCGCTGGGCGGCTCGCTGATTCCGTGGATCGACAAGGATTTGGGCGATGGTTCGAGCAAAGAAGAATGGAAAGCTGGCGTTGAAACCAACAAAATTTTGGGTCAGGGCGCAGGTTTTAGCGTACCGGCGGTGCCAGTCGATGGTTTTTGCGTGCGCGTGGGCGCAATGCGTTGCCACAGCCAGGCCTTGAGCTTCAAACTTAAAAAAGATGTGCCGCTGGCAGATATTGAAGCAATGATTGCGGCTGATAACGCTTGGGTCAAAGTCGTACCCAATAATCGTGAAGCGACCATCAAAGACCTGACGCCAGTGGCGGTGACCGGGACGATGACAATTCCCGTCGGCCGCTTGCGCAAACTGGCGATGGGGCCGGAGTATTTGGGTGCGTTTACCGTCGGCGACCAACTGCTTTGGGGTGCTGCCGAACCACTGCGCCGAACTTTGCGAATTTTGCTGGAAGCCTGAAAACCTCTTGTGTGTGGCGCGCTTCAAATGCGCTCCGCACAAGGCTCACAAATGTTTCTATCGGTAACCAATAGACCTGCCCCGTTGCCAACAGACAACAATTAAAAGTGCTTAGTTGCATCAAATTAGTACGCAAAACACTTAAGTGATGCCTGAGCTTGTCAGCGTAACACCTTGATGTTAAGGTTGATTTTCAAAAATTTGGATCGAGGTTTCTTGTGCGCTCAAGCAAAACAAAGTTACACACAGAACGGGCTCAGGAGGCTCGAAACACCATGACTCATCGCACCTGTTGGCGGTTTGGTGTGCTGGCCAGTGCTGTTGCACTACTCGGCAGCTTGGCAAGTATTGAGGCACACGCGCTGGCTTTAGGCCGGGTCACGGTGCAGTCAGCGCTCGGGGAAGCTCTGAGGGCAGAAATTGATATTGCAGAGATCAATGCCGAAGAAGCCAGCAGTTTGCGTGTGGGAATTGCGTCTTCTGAAGCCTTTAAGGCCGCCGGTTTGGAGTATTCGGCAACCGTAATAGGCGTGCAGATAAGTTTGCAAAAGCGCCCCGACGGACGCTCTTTTTTGCGTTTGAGCAGCCCCCGGCCAGTGACTGAGCCGTTCGTAGACTTGGTTGTAGAGGCAAACTGGGCTTCCGGCCGGGTGGTACGCGACTACACCATGCTGTTTGACCCGCCCAAGCTCCGGCAGGCCACCGGTCCGTCTGCAGCGCCCACCCTGGGCAGCTCGTCTGCACAGGTGCCATCAAGGAGAGCCTTGCCGGCTCCGGCTGCAGACGCGCAATCCCCTCGGCCCGTGCCGATGGCAAGACCGACCCGGCAAAGGGTTGAACAGGCGCAAAAGCCTCAGGGCAATGGGCAAACAATTACTGTAAAGGCGGGAGACACAGCCAGCAAAATTGCAGGACAAAACAAACCTGCCGGGGTATCACTTGACCAAATGCTGGTGGCTTTGCTTAAAGGCAACCCGGATGCATTTATTGGCGGCAACGTCAACCGCCTTAAAGCGGGCGTAGTGCTCGAATTGCCTTCTCAGGAAACTGGAGCAGCAACGCCTGAAGGACAGGCCTCGCAGACCATCATCGCCCAATCAAAAGACTTCAACAGTTTCCGCCGCAAGTTGGCCCAAGGCGCGCCAGCTGCCCAAGTAGCCGGTGCGGGCCGCACGGCAGACGGAAAGTTGCAAGCCAAAGTTGATGACAACGCCGCAGGTGCCAAGACGCCAGACAAATTGACACTGTCCAAAGGGGAGATTCAAAGCAGGGCGCTGGCCGAAGAGAAAATAGCCAAAGATCGCCAGGCACTGGCCGAGTCAACCCGAGTCGCCGAGTTGTCCAAGAATATTGGCGATTTGAAAAAGCTCACCGGTACGCCGACGGCAGCGGTTTCAGCTCTGCCTGCAAGCGCAGCAAAGGTTCCAGGTGTCGCGCTTCCTGTGCCTGCGGCCGTAACTGCGGTGCCAGCGGTCCCGGTACCGGCACTCGCAGCATCTGCTCCAATAGTGGTTGCCAGTGCAACCAAGCCAGCAGCAGGCACGCCGATAGCAGCCGCTTCAGCGCCCGCAGTGGCAGCAACCACCACCGCCAGTTTGGTACTGACGGCCTCTTCGACTACAGCTTCCACCACCGGCACCACAGCTTCTGTGATGGCGGCATCGGGTATGGCCGCCCCAGCCGTGGTTGCCAGTGCGGCAGCGCCAGCTCCTGCCGCGAAAGTCGTGGCCGTTCCGCCACCGCCGCCCCAGCAGAGTTTTATCGACGAACTCATTGGCAATCAATTTGTCTTACCCGCACTTGGCGGTTTATTGGCGCTTTTAGCCGCATTGGTGTTTTACCAGCGCAAAAAGAAAAACAACCCGGTAGCTGTAGACAGCTCGTTTTTGGAAAGCCGGTTGCAGCCAGATTCTTTCTTCGGAGCAAGCGGTGGACAGCGCGTCGACACCAGTGAATCGTCAGCCAGCGGCTCGTCGCTGGTGTATTCGCCAAGTCAGCTTGATGCAGCGGGTGATGTTGACCCGGTAGCAGAAGCGGACGTCTATCTGGCTTATGGCCGCGATTTGCAAGCTGAAGAAATTTTGAAAGAAGCCCTGCGTACAACGCCAGCGCGCGTAGCCATCCATGCCAAACTGGCTGAAATTTATTCCAAAAGACGCGATGCAAAGGGCCTGGAGGCCATTGCAACGAAGGCGTTTGGTATTACCGAAGGCAACGGACCCGAATGGAGTTACATCACTGAACTTGGTCGTGAGATCGATCCAGCGAACGCGATGTACAGGCCAGGCGGTCAGCCAGCTGCTTTGCAGTCGACTGCAGGTGCTAAAAGCGCGGCGCTTGCAGCCGCCTTTGGCGGCGATACCATTCCCGTACCTACCGCTGTGAACGACGCCAACAATGCATCGGCAGCGAAGGATGTGGATTTTGATCTGGATCTTGATTTTTCTGCGGGTGATGCGTCATCTGCAACGCGTTCTGCCGCAACTTCTGCGAAAGTAGAAACCGTTACCCCTACGGTATCGGCTTTCAGTGGGTCTACCCCTCCACCCACAATATCCATGAACATAGAGCCAACTCCCGCGTTTGACAGCGGCAGTATGGACTTTAACGATGTCAAGCTTTCGACCCAACCGATGGCCATGAAGGCAATACCGAATGCAGCCAATCGCACTTTCTCCGCCATGCAGCCTCTCGTAGCCATAAAGCCAGCGGCATCACCAGCGGCGCCACCTGCGGTGCTCGACAGTGGCATGATGGAGTTCGACATGGGTTCGCTGTCCCTGGATCTGGACGCTCAAACTACTACAGGGTCCCCACTGACCAAATCAACTGCGGCATTTGTTCCAGAAGGGCCACTTGAGACCAAATTTGCTCTGGCCGAAGAGTTCAGGGCATTGGGTGATCCGGATGGCGCACGCTCGCTGGCCAATGAGGTCGTGGCGCAGGCGGATGGCGCACTCAAAACCAAAGCGCAGGCGTTTCTTAACTCCCTGATGTAGCGCCCTTTTGCGAGTAGCACTGGGTGTAACCTATAACGGCAGTGCCTACGAGGGCTGGCAAAGCCAGCTCTCGGGCAACACCATCCAAGACAAGCTCGAGCTGGCGCTGGCGAAATTCAGCCTTCAGCCCATTCGCGCGAACTGCGCTGGCCGTACCGATGCAGGTGTGCACAGCCTGATGCAGGTGGTGCACTTTGACACCTTGCTTAAACGCGAAACCGCGTCCTGGGTACGCGGTACCAACACCTTTTTACCGACTGATATTGCGGTGCAATGGGCGCGTGTGGTGCCGGATGAATTTCACTCACGCGGCAGCGCGATTGCCCGACGCTATGCGTATGTGGTGCTTGAATCACCTGTCAGGCCGAGTGTTGAAGCGGGCCGCGTTGGCTGGGTTTACCGCCCGCTGGATGTTGAAGCCATGCGGCAAGCAGCGGCTTATTTGCTGGGCGAGCATGACTTCAGCTCGTTTCGCGCTGCGCAATGCCAAGCCAAATCACCCGTCAAAAACATCCAAAGCGTAGTCATCACGCAACGACCGCACTCAAGCTACTGGCGCTTTGAATTTCGAGCCAATGCTTTTTTGCACCACATGATTCGCAACATCATGGGCTGCCTGGTGGCAGTTGGCCAGGGTTTTGAAAAACCTGAGTGGATGGCCGATGTGTTGGCGGCAAAAAGGCGTGATGCGGCAGCGCCTACGTTCTCACCGGATGGGCTCTATTTTTTAGGACCGGTTTACGAAGAAAAATATGGTCTGCCAACCAAGACAGCGTCTTATGATTGGCTGCCATGAAGGACATTGCCCCCACGCTCCTCGCTTCGCGTAGTTCACTGTCCCCCGAGGGGGCTGGCCTTGCTAGGGGCGGCCCGTTGCTGCGGCCGCTCGCGCGCGAGCGAACGCGAATCAAAATCTGCGGCCTGACCCGCGAGCAAGACGTTGATGCTGCTGTAGCCGCTGGCGCTGATGCGGTGGGCTTTGTGTTGTACGAGCCCAGCGCACGCTATGTCAGCGCCCAGCGTACGAGGTG
>ENA-OBIT01000185-OBIT01000185.1-metagenomes-genome-assembly--contig:-NODE-185-length-26494-cov-3.78509_pt1 | contig 26494 bp, 25 predicted proteins | sample MGYA00153386_OBIT01 | MGnify analysis MGYA00153386
GCTGAATTAGCGAACACTAAAGCCGCATCTGAATTACTTGGAGCAGCTATTGATGCCCCGTTTGTAGAGCCATGATAGTATAAAAAATCGACTGTGTTTTGCGAGGCAAAAGCTTCTGTTTGAGACAATCGTAAATTGTTTAAAGCATTATAAAAACTTCCCTCAGTTAGATTTTTTTGATTTCCTAATAAAGTTTGAGAAAAGGATTTAATTTTTCCGCCAACAGCAACTTTAAATAGAATTGAATTACTTTCACCTTTTTTATCTACTATCGTAAAGTTAAAAGTTACTTCACCAGTTGCTGCTCCTACTGATAATTCTTTAGAAAAACCATAAGATTTTTGATTTGCACTTGGAATAGCAATATTTTCTAAATCAGTTGTAGTTCCATCTACATTTACTCTCGAAACCGTAAACTTTTCTAAATCTGAATTTGAAGTTACATTAGAAGTGGACAAAACACTAAAGTTTATAACATCTCCTGCAATTCCAGAAGCTGGGTTTGTAGCAGGTAATTGAACAGAAATTGTTGGCTTAGATGCAGAAGGTTCGGTAATGGTATCTTCACCGCAACCTGCCATTACCATTGCTGTAGTTACACTAATAAATAGGAAAGATAATACTTTGTTAATTTTCATGTTTGTTGTTTTTAAATTTTTTTAATTTTGAATTTGCTAAACAATTATCCTGCCGTTTTACAGAACTTTGCAAAGGTATAGTTTTTCTATTATTTAAACAAAGATGAAATTATCAACACTTGCTTATAACAAATCCTTCGTTATTCGATTTAAAAGGTAGTTTTTGGCATCAGGCCCTTTATGGAAAATTAAATCCAAAATACTGAGATTGCTTATGAAGCCATATTTTCCAGAAAATGATTGATAATACTCCTTGAAAATTAATTTTTGTTGTTCTTGTTTTATCCAGTTTTTAGAAACATCAAATTCATTACCCATAACTAGATCTGCTTTTTTGCCGGTTATCTTTTGTAATACATTTATTATGGAACAATTAAAATCAAATAGATGTGTTTGATGAACTCTAATTACACTGAAAATATCGTCGGCATAATACTCAAAATAAGGCGCTCTGCCGTACGCACTCTTGATTGAACTTAAATGGTTTTTCTTCCAATCATTACCAAAACTAATTTTTACTTCTTTCATTTTAAGCTTTCTTACCGCATTTCGCCCTGTATCTAACGGTATTGAAAGTTGAATTTTTCCATTGGCAGAATAAATTTCACATCTATTCCGATAGCTTTGCTTTTCATACAATTCTTGATCATTAATCAAAACATTATCTGTATGTAAGAGAGAAAAAAAATAAGAAATAGGTGGTAAATAAAATGCTGGAAGCAGAATGAATTGTTGAATATTTTCTGTTGAGTTAGGCATATATGAATTTGCTTGCCGATATTTTTTGTAATTTTAAAAAAATAAATATCATGAAAAGGCTTTTTATCTTTATCTTTCTTCTGTTCTCTTCTTTATTATTTTTTGGCAATGTGGTAAAGGCTAAAGGTTTACAAGCCGTTTGCAGCTTTTCATCATTCAACACACCTAATAATAAGCCTTTTGTTGAATCCTATTTATCTATTTCTGGAAGAGGGATTACATATAAAAAAACAGAAAATGGAAAATTTCAAGGTTCAATTCAAGTTATATTAACTGCGAGCAAAAATGGAGAAGCTGTTTATAATGATAAATATAATTTACTAACACCCGAACAAACTGATACCAGCAATCTTTCCTACAATTTTATCGATCAGAAAAGATTTGAATTGGCAAATGGTGTTTATGTATTGACAATAACTCTCAATGATAATTATTCACCAGCAAATATGGCTTTGTTGAATGAAACCATCACTGTAAATTATATAGCTGGTAAAACTTCTATCTCGGATGCAACATTGCTCGAATCGTTTTCTAAAACCAAAAACCTAAGCGGAATTAGTAAAAATGGTTTTGATTTGGTGCCGATGGTTAATAATTTTTACCCAAATGAATTTAAAAACTTTCGGTTTTATGTAGAAGTTTATCCTTCTGGAGTTATTGCTGAAAAAGAACCATATTTGGTAAGCTATGCAATAGAGGATTTTGAAAACGGTACTAAAGTTGATCCTTTTGGCAAATTCAGTAAATTAATTGCTCAGCCAGCAAATCCTATAATTGGTGAGTTTGCCATAGAAACCTTACCAACCGGAAATTACAATTTAACCATAGAAGTTTTTTCGAGCAAAAACGAATTGATTGCAAGTAAAAAGACTTTTTTTCAACGTTTAAATACTTCATCTACTACAAGTATTAATATTGATAATGTTGAAATTGAAAACTCTTTTGTAGCAAAATATACTGAACTAGAACTGATAGAACATATTAAAAGTTTAGACCCAATTTCAAATGAAAAGGACAAACTTTTTGCTGCCAACTTATTAGCAAAACCTGAGCTAGATTATTTAAAAAAATATTTATTATCCTTTTGGCAAAAAAAGCATGGCCCAACCGCTGAAAAAGAATGGGAAAAATACCAATTAAATGTAATAACAGCCGACCAGAAATTTGCTTATGGCAAAACTAGAGGATATCAAACTGCAAGAGGTGGAGTTTTTTTACGTCATGGTCCAGCATCGGTTGTAAACAGAAACGATGGTAAAAATGATATCTCAATTCCTTATGAAATTTGGATATATAATAAATTAGGCCAGAATCAAACCAATAAAAAGTTTGTTTTTGCTAATTTTCAAGATTTAGCTTCGTCCAGATTTGAGCTAATTCATTCAACAGCTATTGGAGAAATAAAAGATGAAAAATGGCAAGGATTAATTTTAAACCGTGCAGCAGTTTCATCATTACGAACTAGAGATTTTAAAGAAGAAGATACAAATAACGGAGACAGTAGAGGCTTGAATCAATTAAAACGAGATTTTGAATGATTAAAAAATTGCTAAACAAGTTTTTAATCTTTTTTTTAACACTCCTCGCGTATCTTCCATTTCCGGTTCTATATTTAATTTCGGATGGATTATATGTATTTGTTTACCATATTTTTGGTTATCGAATTAAAGTTGTTCGTAAAAACTTAATTAAATCATTCCCACAAAAAACGAATGCAGAACGAAAAGAAATAGAACAAAAATTCTATCATCATTTTTGCGATTTAATTATTGAAACTATTAAATTAATACAAATATCTTCGTATTCATTAGGTAAAAGATTAGTGATTGAAAATCCTGAAATTTTAGAAAAGTTCTATAAAAAACAACAAAGTATATTATTCATTACCAACCATTATAATAACTGGGAATGGGCTGGAACTGCTGTTTCGGCTACCAGCAAGTTCAAAATTTATCCTATTTACAAACCTCTCACAAATCGTTACTTTGATGAGTTTATAAAAAAAATAAGAGGAAGATTTGGTGCTGTACCACTTGCCAAAAATGATACGCTTAGAACATTGGTGGCTAATAAATATCGATTGACAGGGACTGCATTTATAGGAGACCAATCGCCAGTGAAACAAGAAATTCAATATTGGACTCAATTTTTAAATCAGGAAACACCTATGTTTTTAGGGGTTGAAAAAATTGCCGTAAAATTCGGTTATCCAGTGATATATGGCCATGTCGAAAAACTTTCTAGGGGATATTATCAGCTTACTTTTAAAGTTCTTACAGAAAATCCTTCAACCAATAAATTGTATGAAATTACTGAATTGCATTTAAGAGAATTGGAAAGTGCTATTCAAAAAAAGCCGGAATTTTGGTTATGGTCTCACAATAGATGGAAACATACAAAACCTGAAGCATTAGAAACAAATAATGATGGATAGTATGTTAAATAAAATTAAACCAAAAGTTGCTTTAGTTATTCTAAACTGGAATGGTAAACATTTTTTGGAAAAATTTTTACCTTCCGTTATTTCTTGTTCCTATTCTAATTTAGAAATAATTGTCGGAGATAATGCATCAACAGACGATTCAATTAATTTTTTAAAAAGCACATATCCTTCTATAACTATTTTAGAAAATGATAGAAATTATGGATTTGCAGAGGGTTATAATCGAGTTCTTAATCGAGTAAATGCAGAATATTTTATTTTATTAAATTCAGATGTTGAGGTTACTCCAGAATTTATAAATCCAATTATCGAATTAATGGAAACGGATAAAAGCATTGCTGCTTGCCAACCAAAAATTCGCTCTTTTCATGATAATAACCAATTTGAATACGCTGGAGCTGCTGGAGGTTTTATGGATAAATATGGGTATCCGTTTTGCAGAGGTCGTATTTTTGATGTATTAGAGAAAGATAATGGACAATATGATAATACAATAGAAGTATTCTGGGCTTCGGGTGCTGCATTATTCGTTAGAGCAGCTGTTTATAAAACTTTAGGTGGTTTCGATCCAGCTTTTTTCGCACATATGGAAGAAATAGATTTGTGTTGGAGAATGAGAAATGCTGGTTTTAAAATATATTTCTGTCATAAGTCCATTGTTTACCATGTAGGTGGAGGAACTTTAAATGCAGGAAACCCTCGTAAGACTTTTCTCAATTTCAGAAATAGTTTATTTATGCTTCATAAAAATGTGAATAAGGGAAATCTGATTAATGCAATACTTACACGGCATTTATTTGATTTAGTTGCCATAGCAAAGTTTATAACAGAGGCTAAGTTTTCTCATGCGATTTCAATCAGTAAAGCTCATTTTCATTATTTAACACATATAATTCCACTGAATCGCGAACGTAAATTATTGAAGAAAAGCCAACAAAAATTAACAGTTGTTTTTCCAGAATCAATTGTAATTTCATTTTTTGTTAGAAAGAAGAAATTTTTTACTGATCTAAACTGGATTCGTTGATAAAACTCTGAACGGCAAGTTTATAACTTTCTAAGCCAAAGCCAGAAATTAATCCTTTGCAAACTGGAGCAGTTATAGAATTTTGTCTAAAAGATTCACGAGCATAAATATTTGAAATGTGAACTTCTACAACCGGAATATTAATTGCTGAAATTGCATCAGCTATTGCAATTGAACTATGAGTGTAAGCAGCAGCATTTAAAATGATTCCGTTTGCATTTTTCCCAACTTTTTGGATTTGGTTTACCAACTCTCCTTCTACATTGCTTTGGAAATAATCAAACTCTACGGAACTGAAAATTCTTTTTAATGAAACAAGGTAATCTTCAAAAGATGTTGAACCATAAATACTTGGCTCTCTGTTTCCTAATAAATTTAAATTTGGACCATTGATAATGCTAATTTTCATTTGTTCGCGATTTATAAGTAAAACGTAAACTTATCATCAATTGTTGATAATCTAACATTTTTGTAATGGTGGTTATTAAATACTATTGTAAATAATTTGGTGTTTAATACCAAACTAATATCAAAAAAATGAATTGGGAGATTGCGATTAAAGGATTTAATTCATTTTTGAAACTGGAAAAATCATTAGCTCAAAATTCTGTTGATGCCTATTTGCACGATGTAAGACTTTTCGAGCAATATTCGGTTGGAATTGGAAAAACTAATCCTGAAAGTATTACTCAAAATGATGTAAAAGATTTTATCCGTTTTATAGTAGAAATTGGGTTTGCAGCTACCAGCCAATCCAGAATAATATCTGGAATTCGTGCATTTTATCATTACTTGTTAATGGAAGAATTAATTAAAAAAAATCCACTGCAATTTATAAAATCGCCTAAAAATCCAAGAAAAATACCTGACACATTACAATACATAGAAATAAATGAATTAATAGCTCAACTGGATCTTAGTTTAGCTGCCGGAGTTCGTGATAAAGCAATTATAGAAACGCTATACAGTTGTGGATTAAGAGTTTCGGAATTAACGGAATTGAAAATATCAAATTTATATTTGGAAATAGAATTCATAAAAATAGTTGGAAAAGGAAATAAAGAACGGTTGGTACCAATTGGCTCTGAAGCAATTAAGCAAATAGAAATATATCGTGATCAGGTTCGTAAATTAATTGAAGTTAAAAAAGGATTTGAAGATCATTTATTTTTAAACCGTAGAGGAAGCAGAATTAGTAGAATTACAGTTTTCACTACCTTGAAAAAGCTTGCTTTAAAAGCCGGGATAAAAAAGAGTATTTCGCCGCATACTTTACGACACTCATTTGCTACGCATTTACTCGAAGGTGGTGCAGATTTGCGTGCTATTCAACAAATGCTGGGTCATGAATCTATTACAACTACCGAAATTTATGCACACGCAGATCAGGATTATTTACGGGAAACTATTTTGCAATTCCACCCCAGATCATAAAGGCATTTGAGCTTTTATAAATCGATCTTTTCCAAAAAAATCTTTTCTTAATTCAATGTTGATGAAATTTAAATTCAAAAGCATAATTTTTATTTCTTCACCATATTTTTCATTTATTTCAAAATAAAGTAAGCCTTTGGAATTTAGGTTGTTTAACGAATAATCTGCTATTGCTTTATAAAAAAGAATTGGGTCGTAATCATCTACAAAAAGTGCTAAATGTGGCTCATGTTCCAACACATTTTTATTCATTAATTTTTTTTCGCTCAATAACACGTAAGGTGGGTTGCTTACAATAATATCAAATTTTAGTAATTGCTTACTACTAAGAAATAAAATGTCATCATGAATAAAATATACTTCTAATTGATTTTTCTTTGCATTATTAATTGCCAGATTTAACGCATTTTTAGATTTGTCTAGAGCGTAAACTTCGGAAGATTTCAAATACTTTTTTAGGGCTAAAGCAATGCAACCACTTCCGGTGCCTATATCTAAAACTTTTACTGTTTTAGTTGAATTTAAAAAGTCATCAATTATCCATTGAAGCAATTCTTCTGTTTCTGGCCTAGGAATTAACACATTTGAATTCACTTCCAATTTTAAATCCATAAAATGTGCAATACCAGATACATATTGTACTGGTTCATGGTTTAATAAACGTTTTATAAAATCCGTTAACCTTAATAAATCAGTCGAGTTAAACTCCTTCTCAGGATTTGAAAGTCGTTTTAATTTAGTAATTCCAAAAACATCTTCCAAAATAATTGTTGAAACGCTGGCAGCTTCTTGATCTGAATAAATTTCAGCAATTGATTTTCGTAAAAACTCATACGCTATTGCAACACTCATCGGGTTTGATAACATGCCACAAAATAACCTATTTTTGCCCGATTGGAAAAACATATAAAATACATGCAACGTTGCTTGCAATTAGCCGAGTTGGGAAAGTCCTTGGTTTCTCCCAATCCTATGGTTGGAGCGGTGATTGTGCAAAATGATATCGTAATTGGAGAGGGTTTTCACGAAAGATTTGGAGAGCCGCATGCAGAAGTTAATGCCATAAATATGGTTTTAAAAAACTTCAAAAATGCGGATGAATTGCTTCTTAAATCGACATTATATGTTAGTTTAGAACCCTGTTCGCATACCGGCAAAACACCACCTTGTACTGATTTAATTATAAAACATAATATTCCTGAAGTTCAGATTGCTTGCCTCGATCCATTTTCTAAAGTAAATGGAAAAGGTATGGCTCAGTTAAAAGAATCAGGTATTAAGGTTGAAATTGGAATTCTAGAGGAGGAAGCTAAAGAATTAAACAAGCGGTTTTTTACCTATCATAATTTTCAAAGACCCTATATCATTATTAAGTTTGCTGAAAGTGCAGATGGATTTATGGGTTCCATAAGTGGGGAACCTTTTCAGTTTAGTAATAATATTACTTCGAGATTAACCCATAAATGGAGAAGTGAGGAAAAAGCAATTTTAGTAGGTGCCAACACTGTAGCGATGGATAATCCTGAACTTACCACCAGAACATGGCCAGGAAAAAACCCTATTCGAATTATTATTGATAAGAATTTGAGTTTGAGTAATACCGCGAATGTATTTAATGGCGCTGTTAAAACCTATATTTTTAATAAGTCTGAAATGAAAACTGAGGGAAACCTTAATTTTGTTTCACTCGATTGGAATCTTTACCCTGTACAATTTTTGTTGTATCAATTATATTTATTGGAAATAAATTCTGTAATAATTGAAGGAGGAGCTAAAACAATCAATTGGTTTCTTGATTCTGAAATTTGGGATGAAGCCCGAATAATAACTTCTACTATGTATTTAAAAAACGGATTAAAATCTCCTAAGATTAATGGAATACTTAAACAAGCAATTAAATTAAAATCTGATACAATTCGTATTTACAACCATTATTAATGATTTATATTTTACTCAGCATTATCTTTTCAACCTCCTTGGTTGTAATATTCAGAATCTACAAAACATATTCGATTAATTCTTTTCAAGCAATTGTTTTTAATTACATAACTGCATCAATTTTAGGGTTTTCGCTCAGTTCTGGAGTTGTAAATATTCAGTCAATTCTTACAGCAAACTGGTTGGGTTTTGCCTTGTTTTTAGGTTTATTTTTTATTATTATTTTTAATGTATTGGGCTATGCCGTTCAAACTGTGGGCATAACTCCAGTTGCAATAGCTCAGAAAATGTCTGTAGTAGTACCAGTAGTGTTTGCTATTTTATATTTTAATGAATCTGCTGGAATTGTTAAAATTATAGGAATGGTTTTAGCTTTATTTGCTATCTATTTTGCATCAGCAAAAGAAAAAGTTGAATCAAAAGTTGAATCAAAAGGAATGGCTCAGTTTATATTGCCTGCTATTATTTTTTTTGGTTCTGGAATTATTGATACCATGCTTAAATATGTTCAGGAAGAAAAATTGCAAGGCACCGATCCCAATTTGTTTACAACATTACTTTTTGCCAGTTCTGCAATGGTGGGTATAACCATGTTAGTTTATTTATTAATTACTGGAAGACAGAAGTTGGAATTTAAGAACATTGCAGCTGGAATTGTATTAGGAGTTCCAAATTACTTTTCTGTTATTTTTTTAATTAAAGCCCTGAATCATAAAACATTAGAAAGTTCAGTGATTTTCCCGATAAATAATATTGGAATTATTATGCTAAATACTTTTATAGCTTGGCTAGTTTTTAAAGAAAAACTTTCAGGTAAAAACTTAATGGGAATTGGATTAGCTGTAATCGCAATTCTAATTATTTCTTTCTCCTAATTTTAAAAAAGAGCAAAAAAAAAACACAACTGATAAGCTGTGTTTTTTTCCATTGAAAATTATTTAATAAGGAGCAACTGCTGCTCCATGCGTATCTTTTGGTCGTATACTCATTACAGGTATGTATGAATGATTAATCATTTGCTGGGAGCTTGGACCCATAAATATTCCCGATAAATTTGCTTCTTGTTCGGTCATTATCACAATCATATCTGCATTTACTTTATTAGCATATCTTAAGGTAAGTTCGGTAATGTTATCACCAACAAAAAAGTTAGTCACAACTTCCAATTTATCTTCTTCAATGTAGTTTTTAACCTGTTCGGTTACTCGCATTAATCTATTTTTCACTACTTCATCATGCGAGGTGGTAACTGTTACGATATGGATAGTACTATTAAAAAGTTTTGCCATTGCAATCGTGTCATCGACTTTTTCGCGGGTTTCTCTTGAATTATCAAGCGGTAGTACGATATTTTTAATACCACGATTTCCACTGTCTGAATGAACAGAAATTACTGGGCATTGAGACATACAAGCCACTCGAAACGTATTTGAACCCCCAGCAAAATTATCTGTAACGGTACTACCATGCGTTCCCATCAAAATCAAATCTGCTTTTACCTCTCTTGCAGCCTCTACAATTTCTTTAAAAATCTTTCCTGACGTTTTTTTAAGAATCACATTTTGCGAATATTCTGATGAAAGACCCGCTGCGATTTCTTGTAAATCCAGATCAACCGAATTTTCAACATTCTTTTGGTCATCATCTGACTTAAAAAGTAAACGCTTTAAGGATGCCGAAAAGTTAGGAGTTTCGTGAACATGAAGCAGGTTTAAAGTAGCTTTAGTTTGTCTTGCAATGTATTTTGCGTGTTCTAAAGCAATTAGTGAAGCGGGAGAGAAATCAATTGGAACAAGAATATTTTTAATGTTATCCAGATGCATAGTTTTTTTATTAGTTGATGGCTAAAATACTAAAATTATAAAACATACAAAACCTTAATTGAAACATAAGTTTACATATGATTGGAAGTATTCTGAAGTAACCCTTTTTATATAAAATGTTAATATTTGGATGTGAAAGTAATTTCTCTAAAGAATTTCTAAATATGAAAAATGTTTATTTGTCTATTCATTGAAAATTATTTTGAAGTTTAAATATTATTCCTAAATATTTTGCGCTATAACAAACCCACTTGCCCAAGCCCATTCAAAATTATAGCCGCCCAGCCAACCTGTAACATCTACACATTCGCCACCAAAATATAAGCCTGGTATTTTTTTTGATTCTAAAGTTTTTGATGATAGTTCATTTGTATCAATTCCACCACGCATAACTTCAGCCTTTTCATAGCCTTTGTCTCCTGCCGGTGCAACTTTAAAGTGATGAATTAATTCGTTTATTAATTCTATTTGCGCTTTTGATAAATCAGATACTGTTTGTGTCAAAGGTAAATTTGCAGCAAAACCCTCCAGAAATTTTTTAGGCAAATAAACTCCTAGCACAGCATTCAAAGTTTTTTTTCCATTCTTTCGTTTTTCCTCACTAATTATTTGATCTATAAATTGATCAGGTAGAAAATCTATATTAATTGTTTCACTTTGTTTCCAGTAAGAGGAGATTTGTAAAACTGCAGGGCCGCTTAAACCCCAATGCGTAAAAAGAATATTTTCATCAAAAGAAATACGTTCGTTAGAAACTCTGCAAAAAATGCTGATTCCAGAAAGCGATGCATACCAATCACGCTTATCAAATCCAATGGTAAGTGGAACTAAGGCCGGAAAAGTTTTGGTTACCGCTATTCCGAATTGTTTAGCAATTTGAAATGCAAAATCTGTTGCGCCCATTTTCGGAATTGGTAATCCTCCGGTGGTAATTACGATTTTAGGCACTGTAATTTCTTTTACTTCGCCTTTATTTAAATAATTAACTAAAAAATTAGTGTCTAGCTTTTTTATCGATTGTATTTCAGCATTGCATATTATTTCTTGATTTAAATCATGATTTAAACTTCCAAACATGGCAACTACATCTTTTGCATTTTTGCCATCTGGGAAAAGTTGACCAAGTGTTTTTTCTATTCCACTTATTCCATTTACATCAAAAAACGAAATCGTATCTGCTGATGACCATTGCGAAAATGCGGATTTGCTGAAATGTGGATTTGCAGAAATGAAATTTTCACTTGAAACCTGAACGTTTGTATAATTACACCTTCCTCCTCCACTTATCAATATTTTTGATCCTATCTGAGAAGATTTTTCCAGAATCAATACTTTTTTTCCAAGATATCCCGCCTGAACACCAACCATTAAACCACAAGCACCTGCACCAATTATTACCGCATCGTATTCCGAGTTCATCTAATTTATTTAAATTTTCATGGTTTATAGAAGTATAAATTTTAGCCCGTTTTCGGTTTGATTATTTTTTATTTTTTAATTAATAGATAGACAATATATTTAAAATTATTTTGGACTTACCCTGAAAAACGGGTCGGGCTTTTCGCTAAATTTAAATTCTGAGTAAAGAGAAGAATCCCTATTTAATTGTTTTTTAAATGAAAAAAAGGATGCCGCTACTATCTCTAATTCTTCTTCCTCCAATTTCACATTCTAATATATTGATTTAAATGACTCAACCGGTCTATTTTAAGTATAATTATTTAATATTAATTTTTTACTCATCAAGCATCCATTTCTTTCACACTTTCTAAAACCTTAGAAGCCAATTCTATTTTATAATTTTCCAATCTGGTTCTTAAATCGTCGTTTGATGTTGCTATAATTTGTGCAGCCAGAATCCCAGCATTTGTGGCTCCATTAAGTGCAACAGTTGCTACCGGTACACCTGCTGGCATTTGTAAAATTGAAAGTATAGAATCCCAACCATCAATCGAATTTGATGATTTTATTGGCACTCCTACAACAGGTAAAACCGTTAATGAAGCTACCATTCCTGGTAAATGAGCGGCACCACCAGCACCAGCAACAATAACTTTAAGGCCTCTGGTTACAGCACTTTTTGCATAATCAACCATTCTATCTGGAGTACGATGTGCGGAAACGATCGTTATTTCGAAATCAACTTTTAAGTGCGTAAGTATATTAGCTGCTTGTTGCATTATTGGTAAATCTGATTTACTGCCCATTATTATTCCAACTTTTGCGTTTGTCATGCTTTTGCTTTTAAAGTATTTATAATATTTTCTGAAATTGTAATAGCTGTTTCTATTTCTGAATGTAACGTAGTTATATGCCCCATTTTCCGATATGGTTTAGTTAATTTTTTTCCATATAAATGAATGTAAGATTGCTCCATATGCAAAACTTTTTCTAATCCATCATATTTTACATTTCCTTCATAACCATCTTCTCCTAAAATATTTATGGTAACTGCGGGTGATAATAAGGTAGAAGCACCTAAAGGATAATCGGCAATAATTCGTAAAAGTTGATCGTATTGCGATGTAATACAGGCTTCTATGGTATGGTGGCCACTATTATGCGGACGAGGAGCAATTTCATTTACAAGCACATTTTCATATTTATCTACAAATAGTTCTACTGCTAAAAGTCCTACAAACTGCATTTTTTGTACCAAATCAAAAGCTGTTGATATAGCTTTTTCCGAAATTTCAGATGATATTCTGGCAGGAACAATTAAAAATTCAACAATATTCTTTTCAGAATTAAACTTCATTTCAACTGGATCATAAACTACAACCTCCCCGCTTTCCTTTCGTGCAACTAAAACTGATATTTCCATCGAAAAATCAATTAGTTCTTCCGCAATAGATGGCTGATCAAATAATAAAGGAAAATCTGCTTCTGATTTAATTTTTTGCACTCCTCTCCCATCATATCCACCTTTTCTAAGTTTTTGAATAAATGGAAATCCAGTAATTTTTGATTTAAGTTCAGAACTATTTGTAGCAACAAAAAAATTAGCTGTTGGAATGTTATTTTCCAAATAAAACTGCTTCTGTAAACTTTTGTCTTGTATTAATTTTAAATGTTGAGGATCTGGAATAATTTTCTTTCCTTCTTTTTGTAGTTGAATTAATGCGTCAACATTCACATTTTCTATTTCTATGGTAATGATATCCATTTTATGACCAAATGAATAAACATCATCATACGAATTCAAATTACCTACATAAAACTGTTGGCAAAACATTTTACATGGCGCATCTGGGTCTGGATCGAGGATAGAAATATCTAAACCAAAATCCATAGCTGGCGAAAGTAACATTCTGCCCAATTGACCTCCACCTAAAACTCCTACTTTGAATGCCATAATATATTGCTGGCTTTTTAATGCTGCTGCAAATATCAAAAAATTATTGGCTTAGTTGAGCCCGGGATCTTTTGGAAAATTTGCAATATGCCTAAATCGTTTGTCCATGCTTTCAACAACCTCTTTCCAAAGATTTTTAGCATCACCTTTATAAAAAACAAACTCAGGGTTTAAAGGAATTACAATCCACGAATTTTCTTGCATTTCAATATCAAGTTGACCAGCTGACCAGCCAGTATCCTATAAAATTTCTCGTTTCCATATTTTCACCAATTTCTTCAAATTCATAATCTCCACTAAGCATAAAAATATTGTCATGTACCTTTTCGAAACTTAATGTGAAGTCTTCTATCATATTTTTAGATCTAATTAAAGATGTAATTCGCTCTAATTCGACTGGTCCACCACAAAAAACTTGATCTTTAACAATCGTATATGTATTTAAAAGCTTTTGCTTTTCTTTATCAATAGGATTATTAAGAACTAAACCAAATGATCCTTCATCATCATGCTCCAGCAATAAAATTACGCTTCTAATAAAGTTTTCATCTAACATAAATGGTTCGGAAACCAATATACAACCAGAATAAGGTAATAAATCGCTTAACATTTTTCTGTTTTTAGGGTTATCAATAATAAGAATTCAAAAGCAGATCGAAAAATTTTGGTAATAATATGAACAATGCCAGAAATGATGCTTTAATTTAAATTTTAGAATTAGAACATGAGCAAACTAAGTAATGAGGATATCCAAAATCTGCGTGAAGATTATCAACATGCAGAACTAGATGAAAAAAGTGTTTCGATGAATCCATTTGATCAATTTCATGATTGGTTTAGCGATTCATTGAAAGCAAATTTAAAAGAACCTAATGCAATGACTTTAGCAACTGTTGCATCGGATGGGTTTCCTTCGGCTCGAATTGTTTTATTAAAAGGATTTGATAAAGATGGGTTTGTATTTTATACCAATTACGATAGTCGAAAAGGTAAAGAATTGATGCTCAACAATAAAGCTGCATTGGTTTTTCATTGGGTTGAATTGGAGCGTCAAGTTCGAATAGAAGGATTAGTGATCAAAACTAGTCGTGAAACTTCTGAAAAATACTTTAAAACAAGACCTAGAAGCAGCCAATTAGGCGCATTATCATCGCCTCAGAGTTCTGTAATTAGTGATCGCTCTGTTCTTGAAATTAAAGCTGAAAAGATGAAAGCAGCATATTCAGATCTAGAAATTCCACTTCCGAAAAACTGGGGAGGATTTGTAGTTCAGCCCCATCAAATCGAATTTTGGCAAGGAAGAAGAAGTAGATTACACGATCGGATTTTATATAAAAAAAATGAAAGCGGTATTTGGGAAATTGTTCGATTAGCTCCTTAAAAACATAAAAAAACTAATTATATGAATTAAAACTACAATTCATTTAATTTAGAAATAATAAACTTCACAAAAAATAATAATTTCGACAAAATTTAAGAATAAAGAAAAATGGAAAATAGCATTCAATTAAAAGATCAAATAGATAATAAATTACTTTTAGAGCGAAAAGTATTTTTATGGGGAATGGTAAATGACGAATCTGCAAAAATGATTGTAGATCGATTATTTTATTTGGAATTGCATGAACCAGGTAAGGAAATTAAATTATTTATCAATAGCCCAGGAGGGTATGTAACTTCTGGTTTTGCCATTTACGATGCCATGAACGCTATTTCCTCCCCAGTTTCTACCATCTGTATGGGATTAGCTGCATCAATGGGTTCAATATTATTATCAGCCGGCGAAAAAGGCAAACGCTATATTTTTGAACATGGCAAAGTGATGATTCATCAACCAAGCGGAGGTGCTCAAGGTCCTTCGGCAGATATTGAGATTCAAGCTAGAGAAATAATAAAAACGAAAGAAATAGGAGCAAAAATTCTTGCTGATAATTGCGGGCAATCTTTTGAAAAAGTTATGAAAGATTTCAATAGAGATTATTGGATGGATTCAAAAGAATCAATTGATTATGGAATTGTTGATGGTGTGATGAAAGGAATTTAATTGATATTTTAGTAGATATATAAAAAAAGCGAAAGTCAATTTTCGCTTTTTTTATGATTAAATTTTATGATTTTGATAAATAAAGAATAGCTAAATCTTGCATTTTCACTTCAGTTTTTACAGCTCCATTTTACTTATATTCTTTACTCAAGGAATCATATTCACTTTTTTATTAGTAAAACGTGGAATTTCAGAATTAGACAAATCAAGTGTTTTATTAGGTTTTTTTACGTTTTTGTGTAGTTTGTATATTTTACCGTGGATGCTTGGTCACGCAGGTTGGTACAGTTTACAACCCTATCGTGATATCATGTTTTACCTTCCATTGCAACAGTTATTTTTGATTGGGCCGGTTATATATTTTTACACAAAAAGTCTTTTATATCCTTCTTTTAAGTTTGATATGAAAGATTTTTTGCATTTAATTCCATTTTGTCTTTACTCAATTTATAGTTTAATAGTTTATGTAACAGATAAACTTGTTTTACATCAATATTATTTTTATTTAAATGGTCGGGATAAAGATTTAGACCCATGGTATCAGATTTCTGGTTTAGTTTCAATGATTATATATTTCTTACTTAGCCTCAAAACCTATAATGAATATAAAAAAATGATTTTTGATAATTTGAGTTTTGCTGATTTAGTGCTATTTGACTGGATAAAGAAATATTTAATTGCCTTTTTGGGAATGCAATTTCTTAGAATTATATTTTTTTTAGTTTTTCCCGGTTGGGGAAATTTCATACAAAACTGGTGGTATTTTCTATTATTTTCTGCACTATTTTATTATGTAGCCATAAGTAGTTTGTTACAAAAAGGTATTAATGTTTCAGCTTTTAATGTAAAACATTTTGAATCAATAATTGAAAATCATGTAACTATAGAACCAGTTGAAAGTTCTAAAGTGATGATGACTTCTAAAGTAAAACTGGACAAAACAAATGATCAGAATTATATTGATCCTACTGTATTAGAATTATGGAAAAATAAAATAGAAACTTTTATTGAATCTCAAAAACTGTATCAAAATCCTTTATTAAATCTGAATGATGTTGCTTCTGGATTACAAACTCATCCTACTCAAATATCAAGAATGATCAATCAAGGATTTAAGTTGAATTTTAATGATTTTATCAATAATTATAGAGTTGAAGCAGTGATAGAAATGTTGAAGAAAAATGAACATAAAAGAAAAACGTTGCTTGGTATCGCATAGGATTGCGGTTTTAATTCTAAAACAACTTTCAATCGATCATTTAAAAAAAACACAAACATATCTCCCAAAAATTACATTGAAGAACTGGAAAACTGTAAAAATCTTAATCAAAATTAATTTTGGATATTAAAGTATGTTTCAAATCAAGATTTGGAGCGACAGTTTAAGCCATTTGAAACATTTTTGTTGAATAAATTTGAAAAGCCAAAAATTATGAAACAATTAATTCTCTTTATTTCCCTGATTTTTATTTCTTATAACAACTTGTGCGCTCAATCTAAACAAGTACAAATTGAAAAAGTAGAAAATAATCTAATTCCTTTTGTTTCAATCAAAGGATCTGAAGGAATGAATATTTATGATCGGATGAAATACTACAATGTCCTGGGTGTAAGTATTGCAGTGATTAATAATTACAAAATAGCTTGGGCAAAAGGATATGGATATGCAGACACAGCTAGAAGATATTTGGTTAATTCTGAGACTATGTTTTCTGCAGGCTCGATTAGTAAATTTGTTGCGGCAGTGACAGCTTTAAAAATGGTTGAAGAGGGTAAATTAAATTTAGATTCGCCAATAAACAATTATTTAACAACATGGAAAATAAAGGAAAATGATTTTACAAAAAGAAATCCTATCAATTTAAAAATGCTACTTAGCCATACTGGCGGTATTTCTCAATCTTCCTTTTTTGGTTTTACTCCTGATAGAAAAATTCTACCATCTATCCTTGACATTTTGAATGGCGCACCTGGTTCTGATAATAATCGAATTGTTGTAAATAGCGAGCCAAAAAAAGAATTCAGGTATTCCGGAGGTGGATTAATGATTGCACAAATGGCCATGATGGATGTTTCAAAAAGAGATTTTGAAACCATAAATCAAGAAAAATTATTTAATGTTTTAGGAATGAAAAATTCCACTTTTCAACAACCATTACCAGCGAAATTCAAAAACCAAACCTCTTGGGGATATTCTGCTGCTCCATGGTACAAAGGCATGCCATATATTTATCCGCAACAAGCAGCAGCAGGCTTATATTCTACTCCTACTGATATTGCAAAGGTGTTTATTGATGTTCAAAAATCGATAATTGGAAAAGGAAAAATATTAAATAAAAGCACCGCTGAAAAAATGTTTACCTCACAAAGTAATGTTTCAGAAGGTGGATATAAGGAACAAATAGGGATTGGTCCTTTTCTTTTGCAAAGAGCAGATAATACAGATAAAGATGGAGTTTATTTTGAATTTACTGGAGTGAATGCTGGTTTTGTTGCCTATGCAATTGGAAGTGTAGAAAATGGCAATGGAGCTGTTATCATGTTAAATACTGGAGACGATTTTAATGGTTTAGGTAAAGAAATAAGAAGATCAATTGCTAAATCATACAATTGGAAAAATTTTTTACCAGAGGAGGTTGTTCCAGTAATATTAACTGATGACCAACTAACTAATTTAATCGGAAGATTTAGACGCAGTGAAGATGAAGTTATTTATATAAGGAAAGAAGGAAATTATTTAGTTGAAAAAATTAACCAAAGCAATGATATAATTTGTGTTCCTATTTCCAAAGATTCGATCGTTTTTACTGATTTTAATATTAAGGGTAAATTTAATTTAGATGAAAATGGAAATGCAATGTCATTACAATCCGAATATCAGAAAACGCCTATGCTGAAAATGAAAGATCATGAGTTTACTCCAACCGAATATTTATTAGCTGGAAAGTATGAAGAAGCGAAGAATGGTTTTCGAAAAATGAATATGAATGAGTATCAACTTACGTACTTTGCCTATGATTTATTAAACAAAAAGCCGGTACAATTAGAAGCTAGCAAAGCAATTCTAGAACTTGCAGAAGAAAAATTCCCAAATTCATCCATTGTATATAACCGCTGGGGAAATTATTATTTCTTAATTAAAAACAATGAATTAGCTAAAAGCAATTTTGAAAAAGCATTAAAATTAGATCCTCAAAATACAGAAGCAATAGAAATGTTATCTAAATTCTGAAAAGTTTAAACACTAAACCAATACCACATTTTCGTCCTTTACCGTTTCCTGATTTTTAAAACATTGAAATAATCTGGCAAGTGTTACCACATCTTTACGGCAATAGGTCACAATCCTTTCCAGGTCATTTTCTTGCCAAAAAACCCTATGCACATCACTCCCATCTATATCATCTTTCGGCGTTGGAATATCAAAAACAGCTGCTAATAGATTAATAGAAGTATAATTTTTATAATCGCCAAATTTCCAAAGATCCATGGTATCCAAGTGATTAACTTCCCAAGGTTTGCGTCCAGCTGTATCCAATATTTTGGGTAATGGAATTCTATTAATTAGCATTCTTCGGGCTAAAAATGGAAAGTCAAATTCTTTTCCATTATGTGCGCATAAAAGTTTGTCAGCTTTAAGCGCATTTAGCATTTGAGCAAAATCTTTTAAAAACTCTTTTTCATTCAATCCATAAAAAGATTTTAAATGCAACTCTTTTCCATCCTGGTGTAAAACTCCGGCTATAATACAAGCTATCTTTCCAAATTCTGCATAAATTCCAGCTCGGTTATAATTACGATCTTCAGGTATTTCTTCCTCTTTAAACGTATGTGAAATTTTCTTTTCCCAAAGGATTTTAAAATTTTCGGGCACAGATTTAAAATCAGGAAATGCAGGTACAGTTTCTATATCAATAAAAATTACCTGATCGGGTTTCGTTTGATTAAGCATAGGAATGATTGTATGCTTAAATGTAGTAATTATCAGATCAAAAAAGAATTTTTAAGCAATCAAAACTCCTGGCTTATTGATTAATGGAATTCGAATAAAGTTAAATTCGGTAATACTTTCAGTTAAAAAAATAAATTTTTTATCGTAGATGACGCCATTAATATAATAGCTAACCAAAAATTCATTGTTTAATGCAAAAAGTTTTTCATCAATTGGTTCTACCAATGCAAAATTAACAGCAGGGATATCACCAATCGAATGTCGCAAAACCGAAGTTTTGACTTCTTCTCCTTTATATGTTCCGTATCCTTTTGAACTAACTAAAACAGTACTAATGGCTTGTTTTTTAAAATTTAAAATATATACATTCCAGATTTTCGATTCGCTTGATTCTGAATCAAGTACTACAGCAATACCGATATTTTCAACCTTGTTTTCCGGTAAATCCCTCTTCATAAATATTCCTATTTTTTTGCTTTTGCAAATCGTTTGTTAGGCGCTTTCTTTGCCGGTGGTGCATCTTTGGCTAATTCCAAACATTGTTCTAAAGTCAAACTGGTTGGTTCTACCCCTTTTGGGATTTTTACATTTTGTTTGCCAACTGCTATAAATGGTCCCCATCTTCCATTTAATACTTTCACTTCTGGGTTTTCAGGAAACATTAAAATCAGCTTATCAATATCCTTTTGTCTTTTATCTTGAATAATCTGTATGGCTGTTGGTTCATCTAACGTATGCGGATCTTGCTCTTTTGGTAAGGAATAAAATGCAGAATTATGAGAAATATACGGTCCAAATCTTCCAATTGCTACTTTCATATCCTTCTCCTCAAATTGACCAACTAATTTTGGTAATTTGAAAAGTTCCAAAGCATCTTCTAATGTTATGGATTCGATCATTTGACCTGCTTTTAAACTTGCATATCTTGGCTTTTCTTCACTTCCTTCTACTGTTTCGCCAATTTGAACAAATGGTCCATATCTACCAATTCTTACGGATATTTTTTTATTAGTTTCCGGATCGAAACCTAGTTCACGCTGTCCGTTTGCACGTTCAGCAGTTTCCATTGTGCTTTCTACTTCTTTATGGAATGGTCGGTAAAATGTTTCTATCATTTTAGTCCATTCCTGCATTCCCTGAGCTATTTCATCAAATTCCTTTTCCACTTTAGCAGTAAAATTAAAATCGACAACGGCATTAAAATGTTGAACCAAAAAATCATTTACAACTGCGCCAATATCACTTGGGAAAAGTTTGCTCTTCTCAGTTCCAGTAGTTTCTGTTTTTACAGATTGTTTAATAACACCATTCTCCAATTCAAATACTCCAAACGATCGTTGCTTTCCTTCTCTATCTTCTTTGATCACATAGCCACGTTTTTGAATTGTAGAAATAGTTGGTGCATACGTACTTGGTCTTCCAATTCCTAATTCTTCTAATTTTTTTACTAATGCTGCTTCGGTATATCGAACTGGAGGTCTCGAAAATCGCTCTGTCGCACTCATTTTTCTGAAGAATAATTTTTGTCCGTTTGTTAATGGTGGCAAAATATTTTCAGACTTTTCATCATCATCTGTATTTAAATCTGATTCTTCATCGTCATTTCCTTCCAGATATACTTTTAGAAGTCCTTCAAATTTCATTACTTCTCCAGAAGCTACTAATTCTTCGGATCGGGTTGATATTCCAATTTTAGCAATTGTTTTTTCGAATTGAGCTTCACTCATTTGTGATGCGATAGCTCTTTTCCAAATCAATTCATACAATCGCTGTTCTGATGCATCACCATCTGTTTTATGCTGATCAAAATAGGTAGGCCGAATAGCTTCGTGAGCTTCTTGTGCACTACTATTTTTAGTTTTATATCTTCTTAATTCATGAAAATCATTACCATAAGCACTTTTTATTTCTTTTTCGGCAGCTTCTAATGCAGTGTCAGAAAGATTAACAGAATCTGTTCGCATATAGGTGATTTTACCTGCTTCATATAATTTCTGAGCAACTGTCATGGTTCTTGATACCGAAAAACCAAGTTTTCTGCTAGCTTCTTGTTGTAATGTCGAAGTTGTAAATGGAGGTGCTGGTGATTTCTTTACAGGCTTAACTTCTAAAGATTTAATATGATAAGAAGCAGGAATACAATCTTTTAAAAACTTTTCTGCATCTCCGGGCAAAGTAAATCGTTGACTTAATTCTGCTTTAAGATTTGTTTTTTTATCATCGGTTGAAAATAAAGCAACAATTTTATATTGAGAAGTTGATTTGAAAGAATTAATTTCTCTTTCTCTTTCAACAATTATTCGAACGGAAACGGATTGCACTCTTCCAGCTGATAAGGATGGTTTTATTTTTCTCCATAAAACTGGAGATAATTCGAAACCAACTAATCTGTCTAAAACACGTCGAGCTTGCTGTGCATTTACTAAATTATAATCTATCGTCCTTGGATTATCAATTGCTTTAAGAATAGCTGGTTTAGTGATTTCGTGAAAAACAATTCGTTTTGTATTGCTTTCTTTCAAACCTAGTGTTTCGTATAAATGCCAGCTGATTGCTTCTCCCTCACGGTCCTCATCGGATGCTAACCATACCATTTCGGCTTGTTTAGCTAACTTTTTAAGTTCCGATACAATTTGCTTCTTATCTTCAGGCACTTCATAAACTTGTGCAAAATTATTATTCACATCAATAGCGTCATTTCCTTTCGCCAAATCACGAATATGACCATAGCTTGATTTCACCAAAAAATCTTTTCCCAGATATCCTTCAATCGTTTTTGCTTTCGCCGGTGATTCGACAATCAATAAGTTTTTAGCCATTATATGTGTATTAGAATTAGCAAATAAACAGATTTATAAATCCATCTGGCAAAAAAATTTGAGTTACAATTAAAAATCAGGCTAAAACTTAATATTTCAGCACACTACTTTTCCATCCATAAACCTTTTTTACTTGATCTTGCCTTTTTCTGTAAACTTACAAAAAGAGATGCGTATTTTACGTTTGGAGGTACTGTGAGCACTTTTGCATACCCCTGAAGAATTAATTGTGCATTTACAAAAACACCATTTGTTAGATAAACATACGCCAACGTTCTTCCATATTTATCTTTCCGGCCTATATCATAAACTAACTTTACTTTTTTATTAAAAATCAGATTTGATAGGTAAATCTTAGATTCTGCTCCATAAAAACCGATTTGTTTATACTTGCTTGGATGCGATTCTGGAGCATCAATACCTATAAGTCGAACTTTAATTACGTTAGATCCATCCTTTATAATAAACGTATCTCCATCTGTTACTTTAGAAACGGTATATAGTTTTTCCTTATTTTCTGGATTTGGATTTACGTTAAAACCAATTTCAAGAAATAAGGAAATGAATAATAAAAATGGCATGCTGTTTTAATGATTAAACACGTTCTGTGATTTGAATAATTTTTTGCGTTAGATTCTCAATTTTATTAAAAATGAATTAAAAGTTCAAATTGTTCGATTAGACCAATTTTTATTTTAATTACAACGCAATAATTTATTGTCTATTAAAAATATTTTGAGCTTACCCCTAAAAAGGGGTCGGGCTATCCGCTATATCTTTTTTTTATTTAATTGTTTTTTTAAAGGAAAAAAAAGGATGCCGCTCCTATCCCTAAGCCTCCGTACTTTGATTTTACATAGCATTATTGATTCATACCAAAAATTGGTAATTAGATTATTCTTTGATCCGGTCAAAAACATATCCTCCTTTTTCAGCTCCCCAAACTTGTTTACCGGCTTTATCAAATCCTTGATCCCAGCTTATTAATTTATCGGCATAAATAGTAACTTTTGATGTGGCATAACTTGCACCGCGTAAATCACTTGGACATGTTTTATCGCCAGTTTTACCTGCAAAAGTATCATCAAATTTGGCCATAAACACTGAACAACCTTCTTTTTTAGTGATGGAATCTTTACTAAATGAATCAAAAATTAAAGGGTTCTTAAATGCTCCAGCAAATCGTTTTGAATCAGGCAACATATAAACTGCACTTTCTAAAGTTGAACCAACACTTGTAACTTTATAGATTCGCTGCCTGTATGGTTTTTCCATCATGGTCGACATCGCTTGCTCAACATACAACCAATAACCATCGGTGGATTTTGGCCAAATTTGTACCATGTTAAGGCGAATATCATAATAATCAGTATCCACTTTTGCTTGTGCTTCGCTACTAAATGAACCTTGCATTCTAGAAATTAAAAGTTTCAAATCTGAATCTCGGTTTTGTGCTTTAACTATTAATGGGATTGTTATTAAAAAAAGAAATACAAATTTTTTCATAATTTTTGATTTTTAAATTAACCTGATTAGTAGTTTGAATTCGGATAAAAAAATATAAAGTTGAATTAGATTAGTTATGTTATTGATTTTTAGTAGAATGATAAAATTATATAGAGATTTTTGTCTCTAAAGACTAAAACTCAATTTCGATAAGTTTTTTGATATGGTCAAATTTAACTTAGCAAATAATTTATAATCGAAATACAACTTTATTATTAGACGATTTTACCTAAATATTATGATATTGAACTACTATGATAAAATTTTATTCTAAACATTTCAACAGTATAGTCATAAACTGCAATTAATTTTTACTTTCGGCATTTCTCTATTTTTAATACTAAGCATGTCACCGAATTATATATTAATTGCCATAACAGGTTACTTCTGTTTATTATTAGTAATAAGTTGGTACACATCGCGTAAAGCTGATAATCAAAGTTATTTTATCGGTAACAAAAACTCTCCATGGTTTGTAGTGGCTTTTGGTATGATTGGAGATTCACTCTCAGGAGTAACATTTATTTCACTCCCAGGTACCGTGCAAGCCTCTCAATTTGGATATATGCAATTGGTTCTGGGCTATGTTTTGGGTTATTTTTTAATCGCAAAAGTGTTACTGCCCATATTTTATAAAGATAATCTTACTTCCATTTACAGCTATTTAGGTTCTCGTTTTGGGCGATATTCTCAAATGACAGGATCATTTTATTTTCTTGTTTCGAGATTAATTGGTGCTGCATTAAGGCTTTTTCTTGCTGCAGCAGTGCTTCAATTATTCCTTTTTGATTACTATCATATTCCGTTTTACATCTCAGTTTCTATTATTATTGCTTTAATGTTGGTTTATACCTATCGAGGTGGTATCAAAACCTTGGTGTGGACAGATACTTTTCAATCTTCACTCCTACTTTTAGGGGTTGTTTTTTCAATTATTGCAATCGGACAACAATTAAATATTGAACCTAGCCAATTAGTTTCTAAAATAAGAGAAAGCAACATGGATCAGGTATTTTTTTGGGATTGGAGAGAACCTAATTTCTTTTTTAAGCAGTTTATAAGTGGTGCTTTTATTTGTGTGGTTATGACAGGTTTGGATCAGAATATGATGCAGAAAAATTTGAGTATTCCAAAATTAGCTGATGCTCAAAAGAATGTATATTGGTTTAGCATTATTGTAGTTTTTGTAAACCTGCTTTTCGTAGCTCTAGGAGCATTATTATTTATATATGCAGATGCCCAGCAAATTGCTTTACCAATAAACGCGGAAACAGGAAAAGTAATAACAGACAAAGTTTTTCCTTTTTTGGCATTAAACCATTTAGGCGCATTAGCAGCTTTGGTTTTTATAATTGGTTTAACAGCTGCAACATTCAACAGCGCAGATTCTGTATTAACAACATTAACAACATCGTTTTGTATTGATTTTTTACGAATTGACGATGCTTGTGAATATACTGAAAAGAAGAAAAAAAATATCAGGCATTTAGTCCATTTTGGCTTCGCAATACTGTTACTTATTACTATAATTATTAGTGGTTCTATAGCTAAAACTAATGTATTAGATACTATTTTTAAAGTAGCAGCATATACGTATGGTCCATTACTAGGTCTTTTTGTTTTTGGATTATTCACTAAAAAAAGTTTGAAAGATAATTGGGTTCCTATCATTTGCATCGTTCCCCCTATACTTTCGTGGTTGCTTGCAGAAAATTCTGTACAATTGCTCAATGGCTATAAATTTGGCTACGAACTTTTAATAATAAATGGAATATTAACTTTTTCAGGGTTAATGCTAATCAGCAAAAAACAAATTAATTTAATAATAAATAAGCAAACGATATGAGCGACGAAAAAATAATGCACGCCTTTGAAAACAAAAACTGGAAAGAATTAAAAGGATCTGATTCCTGGCAAATTTTTAAAATAATGGCAGAATTTGTTGAAGGTTTTGAGAAAATGGCTAAAATTGGCCCTTGTGTTTCCATTTTTGGATCCGCAAGAACTAAGAGAGAACATCCTTATTACTTAATGGCAGAAGAAATTGCGCGCCAATTAACCCAAAAAGGTTATGGAGTAATTAGCGGCGGCGGGCCAGGAATTATGGAAGCTGCTAATAAAGGGGCACATTCCACAGGAGGTAAATCGGTTGGATTAAACATCCAATTGCCATTTGAGCAATTTTACAATCCATATATTGATATGGATAAAATGATGAATTTTGATTATTTCTTTGTTCGCAAAGTAATGTTTGTAAAATATGCACAAGGTTTTGTGGTTTTGCCTGGTGGAATGGGAACGTTAGATGAACTATTCGAGGCATTAACCTTAATACAAACTGGCAAAATAGCCCGATTCCCAATCGTTTTGGTGGGTTCAGATTATTGGTCGGGTTTACTTGATTGGATAAAAACTACCATGCTCGAAAAAGAAAACAACATAAGCGAAGGAGATTTAAATCTCTTTAGAGTTGTTGATACGGCAGAAGATGCAGTAGATCATATTGTGAAATTCTATGAAAAATATGTGCTAAAGCCAAATTTTTGACATGTTGAAATGTAAAGCTCTTGAGGTAAGTAGAAATTTATGATAGGATTTAATGCAACTACATAATTATTATGAAATTTTAAATCTCAACCATGATTTTAATCGTTTAAAACTTTTTTTGAATTATTTAAAAAGTGCAAGTTTTGCTTTAAAATTAAATAATCAAGAAAGGTTTATCGAAGTTCGTCAAGGTTTCGAAGTTTTAAGAG